>Ga0265780_10002171_pt1 | contig 26938 bp, 30 predicted proteins | sample P1T30metagenome_FD_192432 | JGI IMG/M metagenome (GOLD analysis project Ga0265780, IMG submission 192432) | Plant litter microbial communities from East Loma Ridge, Irvine, California - P1 T30 | ecosystem: Environmental > Terrestrial > Plant litter > Unclassified | place: USA: California...
GCCTGCGCCGCGTCGACCTGGCCGACAAGATGGGCCTGACCGCTTCCGGCGTCACCCGCTCGCTGCTGCCTCTGGAAAAGATCGGCCTGGTCGGCCGCCAGAGCGATCCGCGCGACGCCCGCGTCGGTTATGCGCTGATCACGCCTGTCGGCAGCGAACTCGTCACCAATGCGACGGTCGTGGTCGACAACGTCAGCCGCGCGGTGCTGGGCGGCCCGCCGCGCGAGCAGCTTGAAGCGACCTCGGCCATGCTGGCCCGGATCGCCGGCATGCAGCTGTGACGCATGGATGAAGCGCACGCCGATACCCGCACGGCAGCCTCGTGCCTGCGGCCTGGCGCCGGATGGTTTAGCATAGCGGGCTGTCTTGTCACGCTAGAGGATGTCGTATGCCACGTTTCGCCGCCAATCTGAGCCTGATGTTCAATGAACTCGGCTTCCTGGAACGTTTTGCCGCGGCGCGCGCGGCCGGCTTCGACGGCGTCGAGTTCCTGTTTCCGTATGCCTTCGAGACCGAGCAGATCGCCGGTCGCCTGCAGCGCTACCAGCTCGAGCTGGTGCTGCATAATTTCCCGGCAGGCGACTGGGCGGCGGGCGAGCGCGGCATGGCCTGCGATCCGCGCCGCATCGGCGAATTCCAGGACAGCGTCGACATGGCGCTGGAATATGCGCTCGACCTCGGCGTCAAGCGCCTGCACTGCCTGGCCGGCAAGCTGCCGCCGAAGGTGACGCCGGAGCGCGCCCACGCCACCCTGGTCGACAACCTGCGCTTCGCCGCGGCCCAGATGGCGCCGCACGGCATCGAGGTGTTGATCGAGCCGATCAATGAGCGCGACGTGCCGGGCTATTTCCTGACGCGCAGCAGCCAGGCAGCCGCCGTCATCGCCGACTGCGGCGCCGACAATCTGTTCATGCAGTACGACATCTATCACATGCAGCGCATGGAGGGCGAGCTGGCGAATACCCTGCGCGCCCTGCTGCCGCAGATCCGCCACATCCAGGTGGCCGACGTGCCGGGCCGCCACGAGCCGGGCACGGGCGAGATCCATTATCCCTTCCTGTTCCGCCTGCTGGACGAACTCGGCTACGACGGCTGGGTCGGCTGCGAATACATCCCGCGCGGCGATACCGTGGAAGGCTTGAGCTGGCGCAATCTCCTCACGAACTGAGGCGCGCGCGGCATCCATACCCCCTTCGCTTGAGGTTTGGCAATAACGAGGGGTGAAGCCTTTGAAAGAATGGGGCGGTTCCGGTGCGGCCATTTGCCGACCAGAAAGGAGCCATGGATATCCGCCGCTTGCCTCGCCTGTTCGTCCTCGCCCTCGGCCTCATGCTCGGAGGCTGCGCCAGCAACGGTCCGGTCAGCCTGGCCGAGGTGCGCGATTTCGCCGACGCCTCGGCAAGCCTGGGCGGCTACGGCGAGCTGTCGCGCCGCTACCGCGATACCTATGAACGCGAGCAACCCTACCTGTCGCCCGCGGCGGACCGCATCGCCAAGGAAAACGATGCGCGCAGGCACGCCGTCTACAAGGACTTCGTCAGCATCCAGAAAAGCCTGGTGTTGTACATGCAGACGCTCGGCGTGCTGGCCGGCGACGCCCGCTACGACCTGTCCGAACGCATCGACGACCTCGGCAACGCACTCGGCGCCAGTCCCGAGTCCGGCCTGCAGCAGCGCCATGTGGTGGCCTATACCAGCCTGACGCGGCTGCTGACGCGGGTGATCGCCTCCGGCTACCAGAACCGCAGCGTCGACACCATGGTGCGCGACGGCGATGCCGACGTGCAGCTGCTGCTCGAGGCGATGATCAGCCTGACCCGCCTGTACGCCAAGACCAACGAGAACGAGAAGAAGACGGTGCTCGGCATCTTCGACGTCGAGATCCCGTTCTCGACGCGCAGTGCCGACCGCATGCTGGTGACGCTGGCCAAGGTGCATTACCTGAACAAGTCGACCGAGTACAAGCTGGTCGACAAACGCTACGACGCCGCGCTGCAGGGATTGAGCAAGGTCGCCCTGGGCCACCAGAAGATGCGCGAACATGTGAACGCGCTGCGCAGCGAGGAAGTGCGCAAGCTGCTGGCCTCCTACGGCCGCGACCTGCGCAAGCTGCGCGACTCCCTGTCCGACTGATCCCGAGGACCGAGCATGGCAACCCCCACCCGTCCCCCGGCCGCCGGCCCCGCCACTACCACCGCCACCGCCACCGCCCCGGCCACGCCTGCGCAGCCCGCTGCAGTGCCCACGATGCCGCCGGCGCCGCCGGCCGAGGCGCTGGCCAGCGCGCGTGAGGTCGAGGAACTGGCCGACAGGCTGAGCGCCTGCGCCGACAGCATCCACGAGCGCGTGATGCGCGACATCCGGCGCCACCAGGGCGGCGCGCTAGCGGAATCGGAACAGGCGGCGGCGCGCGTGCTGCTCGATGCCGAGACCGAGCTGCGCCAGCGCGCCAACCGCCTGTACGCCGACGCCGCCGCCGGCATCGTCGCTTCGCTCGGCCGGCCCCAGGCCCAGCTGGTCAAGCTGACCGCCGACGCCGCCGCCAGGATCCAGGCCATCACCCGCATCGGCGACGGCATCACCCTGGTCGCACGCCTGCTCGGCCTGGCCGCCGCCGCGGCGACGGGCCAGCCGCTGGCGGTCCTGGTGGCGATCGACCGGCTCAAGATCCAGGTCGATACGATCGCCCTGCACACGCCGCCAGCGCCGGGGGCGCCTGCATAGGTGTGGGTGGCAAGATCGCCTGATTCGCTCCTCCAAGCACAAAAAACGTCGCCCCTGTGCAGGGGCGACGCTTCATTTGTTCAGCACATATGCTGCCCGCCATTGATCGCCAAATTGGCCCCCGTCATGAACCCGGCCTGCTCCGACGCCAGGTAAGCCACCAGTCCCGCGATCTCGTCCGGTTCGCCCAGCCGCCCCACCGGGATCTGCGGCAGGATCTTGTCGCGCATGACATCGCCAGGCACCGCTTCCACCATCCTGGTGCGCAGGTAACCGGGGGAAACCGTGTTGACCGTCACGCCGTGGCGCGCCATTTCCAGGGCCAGCGCCTTGGTGAAGCCGTGCATGCCGGCCTTGGCGGCGGAATAATTGGCCTGGCCGAAGGCGCCCTGCTGGCCATTGACCGAGGAGATATTGATGATGCGGCCCCAGCGCTGCGCCAGCATCGGGTCGATCGCCTGCTTGCTCATATTGAATACGCTGTCGAGATTGGTGCGCAGCACGGCTTGCCAATCCTCATTGCCCATCTTGCGCAGGCTGCGGTCGCGGGTGATGCCGGCGTTGTTGACCAGCACGTCGAGCCGGCCCAGTTCGGACAGCAGGCGCTGCATCATCCACTCGCAGTCGCCGTAGTCGGTGACGTCGACCTTGTAGGCGCTGAAGCGGAAGCCTTCGTCGCGGTGGGACGCCAGCCAGGCTTCGGGTGTGGCATTGCCCGGCGAATAGGTCAAGGCGACCTGAAAACCTTCCGCATGCAGGCGGCGGCAGATCGCCGTGCCGAGTCCGCCCATTCCTCCGGTCACCAGAGCCACTTTTTGTTCGTCCATGTGTCGTCGTCCCCAATTATTACTGCCGCACTGGCTGCGCAGCATGAAGCATCGAGTCTAGGACGGAGCACAGAGGGGTCTTTGAGGAAAATCAAGTTCGCATAGCCGGGGCTGGCTGCGGAATGCATTGCTGCCGGATGGCCCGGCAGCATGGCTCAGTGGATGATGTCGGGCGCAATCGAGGGGTCGAAATCGGCCCAGTCGCCGTCGACGATATTGCCGCTGGCACGCTCGATCTGGGTGGCGCCGAGCCGGCGCAGCACCTCGACCGCGCGCTCGGCCTGGGCCGGGTCGTCGAAGGCGACGGCCACCAGCATGCCGGCGCGGCGGTTCTCGAGCGGCGCGCGGCCACCCTCTTCTTGTTCGCCTGCATCCTTCATCTTGGAAAAACTGAACAGCGAGCCGACGTGGGCGCCGACCAGGCCGCCGACCACGGCACCGAGCGGCCCGGTCAGCGGCGCCGTCGCCGCGCCCGCCACCGCACCGACCGCCGCGCCGGTGCCGGCGCCCTGCATCACCCCTTCGGGCGACTCCTTGGCGCCGGGGGAATGCATGTGGTCGCCGCCGATCGGGGTCATGTCGTGCTGGCCCGGCTGGCTCAGGTAGAACCCGCTGATGCGTTCGCTGGAAAATCCCGCATCGACCAGGGCGCGGCGCGCCTGCTCGACTTCATCCTGAATCTGGAAGTGCCCTGCAATGATGGTGGACATGGCCGAACTCCTCTGCAATCGATGAGCCAAGGATGCGCCCGGGCGGCAGCGCCGGTCTGTACGCAGGCGCACGCAGTCCGGTCAGCGCCACTGCCCGTAGGCCATGCCGAGGTCCAGCGGTTCCGGCGCCGGCGCCGCGAACCACGTGCGCGGGTCGACGCGGTAATAGGCCTGGAACTCGGCGTACAGCTCCGGGTGGCGCGCCGCCAGTTCGTGCGGCTGCTCGTAGAAGGTTTCGGTGGCCACCGCGAAGAATTCGGCCGGATTGGTGGCGCCGTAGGGATCGAGCACGTCGCGCTGGCCCCAGTAGGTGTCGCGGCGCAGCATGTCGAAGTCGCGCGACATGGTCTCGGCCCAGCTGCGGTAGCGCTCGGCGCTGCCGAGGAAGGGTGCGCCGTTGTTGCTGCCCGACTCGCTGTCGAGCTGGTGGGCGAATTCGTGCAGCACGACATTGTGCGCGCCCTCGGGGCCGACGCCGGCGCGGCGCACGTGTTCCCAGGACAGGATCACGCGGCCGTCGCCCCAGGATTCGCCCAGCAGGTCCTGGCGCGTTTCGGTGACGACGCCGGCTTCGTCGGCTTCCTTGCGCGGCACCAGGAAGGCGCCCGGATACACCAGCACGGCGTGCAGTCCCGGATAGACCCTGGTCGGCCGGTTGAGCAAGAGCAGGCAGGCCTGGGCCGCGATGGTCAGGCGCATTTCTTCGGTGACCTCGAGGCCGGCGCAGCCGACGAAGGTCTTCTGGTGCAGGAACTGCTTGACCAGGCGCTGCAACTGGCGCTGCAGCGCCGGCGCCATGCCGCGGTACTGGTCGACGTTGCGCTCGATGATGGCCCGCTGCGCCGGGCTGAGCGGACGCGCCAGCACGCGGCGCAGGCGCCAGCGCGGCGTGAACCAGGCCAGCAGCAGCGCGCCGGCGAGGACGGCGCAGACCAGGGCGGCTTCCATGGCGTTCCCTTGTCGGGTTCAGCCGGCGGGCGCGAAATGCGCCTCGACGGCGTCGGCATTGCCGATCAGGCGCCCGCCGACGAAGACTTGCGGCCAGGTCATCTGGCCGGAGACGGCGCGCAGCACACTGGTATTGATTTTCGCATCCTGCGGGATATCCGTGAAGACGATACCGCGCGACTTGAGCACGGCCTTGGCGCGCGCGCAATGCGGGCAGCCGGGCTTGGAGAACATGACCACCGGCTCGGGCGCCGCGGCCTGCGGATTGATATAGCGCAGCATGGTGTCGGCGTCCGAGACCTCGAAGGGATCGCCCTCCTTGTCCGGCTCGATGAAGATCTTGTCGATGACGCCATCCTTGACCAGCATCGAATAACGCCACGAGCGCTTGCCGAAGCCGAGTTCGCGCTTGTCGACCAGCAGGCCCATGCCTTCGGTGAAGTCGCCGTTGCCGTCCGGAATCATGGTGATGTTGCCGGCTTCCTGGCCGCCCTGCCAGGAATTCATGACGAAGGCATCGTTGACCGAGATGCAGACGATCTCGTCGACGCCGTTATCGCGCAGCACCGGCGCCAGTTCGTTATAGCGCGGCAGGTGCGCCGAGGAGCAGGTCGGCGTGAAGGCCCCCGGCAGTGCGAACACGACCACGGTCTTGCCAGTGAATAGCTCATCGGTAGTAATGTCGCGCCATTGGTCGTCGGGACGCGCCTTGAAGGTGACGTCGGGGACGCGCTTTCCCTCTACTGATCCGGGATTCGGTAGCATGGATTCTCCTTGTAAGCTCTGCGGGCAACACCCCGCCTGAGCCGGCATATGGGCGCCCTTGACGCCTTTTCAATTGGCGATCTGGAAAAAAAATCGCCACCCTGCCAAATGGCGGGGTGGCGTTCTGTTGCGGCGGGCGGCGCGCAGCCGCCCTGTGCAAGGCTTATACGCGGTCCTTGGCGACGGCGCCCGGCGCCGGGCCGAACAGCGCGGCGACCAGCGGATCGCGGGCGACCGGGCTGCGGTTCACGCGGATCGCATAGTGGGTGTCGTCGGCCAGGATGTGGAAGTGGCGGCCGGTGCCGGCCATGCTCTGCTCGCGCAGGCCCGGACGTTCCTTGCGTGGCGCCACGCCTTCGCGCTTGGGCTGGCAGATCGCGCCCAGGAAGGCCTTGACGCGGTCCGGATCCGGCGAAATGCGGTACACGGCCTTGCCCAGGTAGGTGGCGGTGCCCTCGATGTAGCGCGCCAGTTCGATCACGCCGGCCTCGCGCAGGTCGCGGATGTACTTGCGTGCGCCGGACGGCGAGAACTTCAGGAACCAGGCGATTTCGTCGGCGAGCATTTCGTGGGTTTGCAGCTCGCCAATCAGCTTCTGCATGTTCTCGATACGGCGCTGGGTGGCCGAGGTCGACCGCACGCGCTCGATCGGCGCCAGCGAAATCGGGGCGCGCTCGGTAGGTTGCGGCGGGACACGTTCGATGAGTGCAGAGTTGCTGGAAGTGTGCACTGCGTTGAGGTCGCCTTGCACCGCATTGTGGTGAGTCGCTGCATGCATATTGGTTACTCCGTGTAAAAGACTGTGTTCTGTGAGGCCCGGACTGCCGTAGCTCTTGCGTCGTGTTGTATGACCATCTGACAACACGGCAGTTCCGCTTGACTGGTTACAAGATTGCCTGCCTCACCATCCCCGGTCTGTGCGCCATTCAACATTAGCAAAAATTTCTCGGAGTAATTATTTCGTCATGCGTATTGACTAATCGCAAGGTGCAAACCTGCCAGGAACTTTTGCAAATCTGACTTTGATCAGTGATAAGGGGTGAACTGGACCACCAGACCCTTATCCAAGGGATGGGCAGGCAGGGAAGTGTTGTGGTTATACAACAGCATATGACACAGAATTTGCGCATCGATGACATGCTGTCACCTGCCCGATGGCGAAATGACAGCACGCGGCCGATTCATGACCGGAAAATGGCGTCTGCCGAATGAAAACCATGTTGGACGCCATACCAAAAGCGTCGTTGCCGGCCGGGCGGTGATGGGCGCTAATAGCGCGAAGTACGACGGCGTTCGTAACATTCAGAAACAAACGCCGGACATGGCAAAAAACGCCATGTTGTAAGATAACCACAACAATCGGTTCTTAGGTGCGCTAGCGCACTGACCTAAAGAAACGCCGACTTGTAAGCTTGTCATCAACATCTCTGCAAGGCATGCGATGTCAAGTACCTTTACAACTTATGGGAGTTACCTGTGAATAACACGAAGAAGATCGCCCTGGCTGCCGCCATCCTGTGCTCCGCCGGTTCGGCGCTGGCCCAAGAAACAGTCATCAATCCGTCCTGGTACATTGCGCCGACCGTCGTCGGCATCAAGCCGGACGGCGACTTTGGCACCGACAAGAAAGACTGGGGCGCCGGGTTGAAGGTTGGTAAGGCCGTGCACCCGCTGTGGGACATCCAGCTGGGCGCCACCTGGGCGCGTGCCGAAGAAAACGGTTTCGACTATCGCCAGACCATGGTCGGCGCGGATGCCTTGCTGATGCTGTCGCGCCAGAACTTCCGTCCCTTCCTGCTGATCGGCGCCGGTGGCCAGCATGACCGCGCCGGCCGTCCGGGCCGCGGCGTGGCCAAGGGCTGGTCGCCTTACCTGAACGCCGGCTTCGGCTTCCAGGTCGGCATCAACGACCAGTGGTCGCTGCAGGCCGATGCCCGCGCCGTCAAGGGCTGGCTGGACAAGGAAGAAGAATTCGGCTTCGACAAGTCGCTCAACAAATACGTGTCGGTCAGCCTGAACTACGCGTTCAACCCGCCGCCACGCCCGGCTCCGCCGGCACCGGCTCCGGTCGTCGAGACCCCGCCGCCGGCACCGGCACCGGTCGCTCCGCCGCCGCCGCCGCCGGCACGCTTCGAGAAAGTCACGCTGGAAGCCACCAAGCTGTTCGCCTTCGACAGCGCAACCGTGGTCCAGCCGATGCCGAAGCTCGACGAGATCGCCGCCGCACTGCAGGCAGATCCGTCGATCACCGACGTCACCATCACCGGCTACACCGACCGCCTGGGCTCTGCCAAGTACAACCAGAAGCTGTCGGAGCGTCGCGCCATGGCCGTGCGTGAGTACCTGATCGCCAAGGGCATCGACGGCAACCGCCTGAAGGCCGTCGGCCGTGGCGAAGAAAACCCGGTCGCCACCGATTGCAACCAGAAGAAGAAGGCCGAACTGATCGAATGCCTGGCGCCGAACCGTCGCGTCGAAGTCGAGCAGATCACCGTCGAACGCCGCGTGCAGTAATCACGGCATCCATGACGGCGCCGGCCTTGCGGCCGGTCGCCGTCGGGCATAGGCCCGTCCAACGCGCCTTCGGGCGCGTTTTCTTTTTGGAGGACACACGATGGCAGTACAAAAATGGGTCCCATATTCGCGCCAGCTGTTGCACGTGATGCGTTGCTCCATCAGCGAATGGATGGCTCACCGCGCCGCCAGCAAGGGCGCCGCCCTCGCCTACTATTCGCTGTTCTCGCTGGCGCCGATCCTGGTGCTGGTGATCGCGATCGCCGGCTTTTTCTACGGCCAGGAAGCGGCCCAGGGCCAGCTCATCCATGAACTGCGCGGCCTGGTCGGCCCGCAGGGCGCGGAAACCGTCCAGGCCATCCTGGCCGGCGCGCGCAACCAGGAAAGCGGCAGGCTCGCGACCATCATCGCCTCCGTGCTGCTGGTGGTCGGCGCGACCAGCGCGTTTTCCGAACTGAAGGACAGTCTCGACGAGATCTGGGGCGTGCCCCCGCCCAAGGACGCGAGCTGGTGGGACACCATCCGCACCCGTTTGCTGTCCTTCGGCCTGATCCTCACGCTCGGCCTGTTGCTGATGACTTCGCTCGTGGTCTCGGCCGCCCTCTCCTTCGTCGAGAAGTTTTTCGGCGGTATGTGGAAGGAAGCCACGGTGGTGCTGGGCTGGGTGGCGTCCGGCTTCGGCTTCCTGGTGATCGCGATCCTGTTCGGCGTGATCTACAAGCTGCTGCCGCGCATCAAGCTGTCCTGGCATGACGTCAGCATCGGCGCGCTCGGCACCGCGATCATGTTCACGCTCGGGAAATTCGCCATTGGCCTGTACATCGGCAACAGCAGCACCACCAGCAGCTTCGGCGCGGCCGGCTCGCTGATCGCCCTGCTGTTGTGGGTGTATTACTCGGCGCAGATCTTTTTCCTGGGCGCCGAATTCGCGCGCCAGTATGCGCTGCAGATGGGCAGCCTGCGCAAGAAGGACGTGCCGGGCGCCAAAGGCAACAACGGCAACGCCGACGCCCGGGTGTCGCCGGCACGTTGAGCATGCCAGCTTGCGTTCCTCGGCCTGGAACGCAAGCTATTCGCCGAGCAGCTCGGCGATCACTTCCATCCCCTCCACGCGCTCGGCCACGACCTTGATCACGACCACCACCGGCACGCCGAGCAGCAGGCCCCACATGCCCCACAGCCAGCCCCAGAACAGCAGGCTGACGAATACGGCGGCGGGATTCATCTTGGCGATCTTGCCGGTCATCCAGGTAGTGACGACCATGCCGACCAGGGTGGCCAGGGCCAGCGAAGCGCCCGCCACCAGGATCACCATCTGCAGCGACTCGAACTGCAGGAAGGCCACCAGGCCGGTGGCGAGGGTGATCAGCAGCGGACCGAAATACGGCATCACGTGCGCCACGCCGGCGAAGATCGCCCAGGCGCCGGCGTTTTCCAGGCCGATCAGGCGCAGCGCGCCCCACATCAGCAGGGCCAGCAAACCGTTCGTCACCAGCAGCATGAACATATAGTTCTGGATCGAGGTGTTGATATCCTCGAGGATGTGTACCGTGACTTTTTTCTTGGTCAGCGAAGGGCCGGTCAGCTTGACCAGCTTGCGCTTGAAGGTATCGCCGGCCAGCAGCAGGAAGAACACCAGGAACACCACCATCGTGGCCTGGGAGACGAAGCTGGCCAGTCCGACCGACCCTGCCAGCAGCCAGTCCATGATGCGGAAATTGCTGGCGCCCGGCGTCTGCTGCGAGGGCGGCGCGGCGGACGGCAGCGGCGAGCGGCGCTGCGGCGCATGGCGCGTCCCGCCGCCGGCATGGGCTGCGGCCTGCTCGATCTCGGCGGCGGCGGCCTGTACCTGCTGGATGGTCGAGGGCTGGCCGTCGGTGGCCTGGGTGATCAGGCGCGTCACCTTGTGGGTGAGCGCGGGCAGTTCGTCGATGATGTTGAAGATCTCGCCCTGCACGCGCTGGACGGTCAGCGCCATGCCGGCCAGGATGACGGCGGTCACCAGGGTGGCGCCGATGGCGCGGCGGACGTGCCAGCGTTCCAGCCAGCGCACCACGGGACTCAGGGTATAGGCGATGAAGATGCCGAGCAAAAGCGGCACGAAGAAATTCTTGGCCCACTGCAGGCCGAACACGAAGGCGACGGTGGCGATGACGGCCAGCGAGAGGCCGCGTGCATGCACGTGCAGCGGCAGGCGCAGCTGCCCATGCTGGGCGCCGAGTTCCTCGCCGCTGGGTGCGCCCGCCTCGTCGACGAGGCCGGCCGCGCGGGCGGCAGGATCGGATTCCGGCGCCGGCGGCGCCGCGGGAACGACGGCGTCTGGGACGTCGGGTGAAGCGGGGCCGGATTTGGCGAGCTGCATGGTACGTGTTCGAAAGTGACCGGATTATCCATCCGGTGACAGCGGCGCGGCCGCCCATTCCGGCCATCCGAGTGGCCTGGCCGGCCGCGCCGGAATCGCCGGCGCGTCCAGGCCAGTCGCTCAGACTGGCACGAGCTTATTTTACGCGGATATCGTTCTTGACCGAGGTCACGCCCTTCACGCCGCGCGCGATGTCGGCTGCGCGCTTGGCATCTTCCGCCTGGGCCACGAAGCCCGACAGCTGGACGTCGCCCTTGTAGGTCTCGACGTTGATCTCGGTCGATTTCAGGCTCGGCTCATTGAAGATCGACGCCTTCACCTTGGCGGTGATGACGGAATCGTCGACGTATTCGCCGGTGCTTTCCTTGGTCGGGGCCGAGGAGCAGCCGACGATGGTGAAAGCGACGGTGGCGGTGAAGATGGCGGTAGCGACACGTTTGGTGATGTTCATGGTGAACTCCTTTGTTGTTAATGGTGATGCAGGTTAAGCTCCGATGAGCAGGTTGCGGGCAAGCCCGCGGTAGGCCGTCGTCGCGGTCTCCATGGCGCTGCGCGCCCCGGGTCCGCGACGGCGGCCCTTTATTTCTCGAACTCCGTCTTGGCCACCGCCAGGCACTGGTCCCTGGCGGCGCCGGCAAAGGCGTCGCAGCGCTGCTTGGCCACGCGCCATGCCGCCTCCAGCTTGTCCTCGCGCGCCTCGCTGCGCGCTTCGATGGTCTTGCGGTCGGCCTTGGCGTCGGCCTGGGCCGCGACCAGCACGGCCTTGGCCTGCGCGCGGCAGACGTCCTTGTCGTTGCCGCCGAAACCGTCGCAGCGCGCCTTGTCGCGATCGTAGTCGGCGGCGGCGATGCGCATGCGCGCCCGGGTATAGCCGGTCAGCGTGTCCTCGAAGCGGGCGCGCGCTTCTTCCTGGGTGCGCACCCGCACGGCCTTGGCTTCGGCCACGCACAGCGCTTTCGGGTTGCCGGCCAGCGCATCGCAGTGGGCGCGCGCATTCTTGTAGTTCGCGTCCGCCGCGTCGCGCGCCTGCTGCCAGGCGTCGCGTGCGCCCGGCGTGGCGGCGCGGGCCTGGCCGGCGCTCCACACCAGGGCGGCGGCCAGCAACAACATCATGTGGGGGGTGCGCATATTTTTCTCCTTCTCAACGCTCAGTTGATGTTTTACTCGGCTGTACGCGATTTTTCTGTTCGCTGGCGTACATAGATTGAGTTGTCGCTTGGATATCTACTTGGCGACCTGCCCGACAGTGCGTCATCGCACAGACCCTGTTGGCATGGCTGCTTAATCTGGCAGCACATCTTTGCCAGGAGAACAAGTCATGAAAGCACTTCGATCCATCGCCGCGCTGGTCGCGGCCGGCGCGATCCTGGGTGGCTGCGCCAGCAATAACGCCCAACCCTATTATGCGAACGACGGCTACCGCGGCGGCGGCTACGACAGCAACGTCGCCACCGGCTACGGCACCATCGAATCGATCCAGGTGACCAGCGGCGAAAACCGCACCAGCGGCGCCGGCGCCATCGTCGGCGGCCTGGTGGGCGCACTGGCCGGCAACCAGGTCGGCAGCGGCGGCGGACGCACGGCGGCGACTGTGGCGGGCGGCGTGGCCGGCGCGGCGATCGGCAACCGCGTGGAATCCAACCGCAATCCGGAAGGCCAGCAAATGTACGCGGTGAATGTGCGCCTGGATAATGGCGAGTACCGGACCATCGTGCAGGACAGCGTGTATGACCTGCGGGTTGGGAATCGCGTGCGCATGGTCGATGGACGTGTGTACCGGTATTGACCGGTCTTGACCATGCATCGCAAAAGCCGGCGTGACGCCGGCTTTGTTTTAAGCGTGGTGTGCATGGCGGGCACTGGATGCCAACCTACGATCGATGAGGCGTATCGAACCGGATATCCAGGCGGCGATGCACAAAAAAAGACGGCGTCGAATCGAAGATTGCGACGCCGCTCAAGCCCCACCATATTCGTGCAGGGCATGGAGCGACAGGGTCGTCCATGCCCGGAATTCCGGGAGCGCCTTGAAGGCCGCTCCGACATCGCACCGTATCAGTAAGTGGCTTCTTCCCGCGCACGTTTGCGCTGGAGAAACCAGGCTGCGGCCCCGGCCAGGGCGGCAATGCCCAGGGCCGGTTTGCCGAGACGGCGTTTACGGATAAAGCCTAACACGGTTAGGGCATAAGGGGCCAGCACTGATACGCTTGTCCCGGTAGGCTTGAGCAGCGCGTCGGCACGCGTGCGCAGCGCCCAGGTGGCGTGATCGATGACGGTATGAAACATGACCTCGGGGCGGGCGCCGTGCTTGATCTGGGCGCGCGCATGGGCTACGCCCGTGCGGTAGAACTCGCCCTCGCGCAGCAATGCCCGCTTGCGTTCCTCGTGGGAGCCGTGATGGCCCTGGTAGCTCGACTTCTCCATCTTTTCTCCTAGTTCGCATGGGAGACCCGGAACGGCCTGCTGCGCCCTGCCCTGGGGCGCGGCGCGCAGCGGCTGCCCGTGTTTACTTACATTAGCATGTCGCGATCGTTGCGCAATTCCTTCATGGTTTCCGGGAACGCCAGCTTGCCCTGCTTGAGCATGGCCAGCCCCTTCATGACAAGGACGGCGGTGAGGACGGCGAACACGAGGAACAGCACCAGCAGGATCTTCCAGCCCATTTCATCCCAGGCCAGGGCGACGATGGTGGCGGTGCCGTAGGCCAGGGCGAACCAGGTGAACAGCACCGCCGCCGCGAAGATGGCGATGAGTTCAATGACATGGTTGCGCACTTCCGTCATCTCGAGCGCGGCAAGTTCGACGCGCGACACCAGCAGGCCTGCCAGGTTCTTGGCCAGGCTGGTGATGCCGCCCAGGAGGCCGGGGCTCTGCACGCGGGCTTCGTTGATATCCATGGTGCCCCCGCCCCTTGTTATTTACGACCCAGGACGACACCCAGCAGCAGGCCTACGCCGGCTGCAACGGCGACGGTGCGCCATGGGTTGTCTTTGACATAGACATCGGCCGTGTGCGCCAGTTCCTTGCTCTTGACGACAGCTTGATCCTGGTACTTGCCGGCCTTGCCCAGCGCCACGTCCAGCATCTGCATGCCGCGTTCGCGCAGTTCGTCGGCCTTGTTGCCGGTGAGTGCGGAGGCGGCGGTCAGCAGCGACTGGGCGTCGCGCACCAGCGCCTTGACGTCCGTGGTGGCGTCGTCCAGGCTGCTGTTGGCGGAAGCGGCGTTGAGGTTGGCGCGGGCCGCATTGGCGTTGGCGCGGAGGGACTCAAGCATGGTGTACTCCTTGTTCTTGGGGTGGATAAATTGGTTCAAGCCAGCAGGTCGCGCATGTCGTCCGCATGTTCCTCTTCGGTGGCGAGGATGTCGACCAGCAGTGCGCGGGTAGTCGGGTCCTTGTCGCCGATCGCCTGGATCATCTGGCGGTAGGATTCGATGGCGACGCGCTCGGCGATCAGGTCGGCACGCACCATCGCCTGCACGTCCTCGGAATCGTCGTACTCCGCGTGGCTGCGCTGGGTCAGCGTGGCCGGGTTGAAGTTGGGCGAGCCGTTGAGCTGCACGATGCGTTCGGCGATGCGGTCGGCGTGGTCCTGCTCCTGCTGGGCGTGCTCAAGGAATTCGTCCTTGATGTGGCCGGTGTTCGGGCCGCTGACGGTGTAGTAGTGGCGCTTGTAGCGCAGCACGCACAGCAGCTCGGTGGCGAGCGCGGCGTTCAGCATCGCCACCACCGCCTCGCGGTCGGCGGCATAGCCTTCGGTGACGGCGCCATCCTGCAGATTGGCCGCGGCGCGGCGGATCTCCTGGATATCGAAGCCGTGCGCCAGGTTGGATGCGTTCTGTTCCATGATGACTCTATCCTTCTGTGTGGGGGTGAAAACTGCTTAGCGCTGGGCCGCACGCGGCGGCACCGTCGCGCCCTCGTTCGACAGCACGATCTCGACACGGCGGTTGAGCTGGCGGTTGGCGGCATTGTCGTTGCCGGCGACCGGATAGGCCTCGCCATAGCCGCGCATCGCCACGTGCTGGCGCGGTACGCCCTGGCTGGTCAGGGCCTGGGCCACCGCTTGCGCGCGGCGCTCGGACAGGTCCTGGTTATGCGAGGAGCTGCCGGTACTGTCGGTAAATCCTTCGACCAGTACGGAGCGGTCCGGGTTCTGCGCCATGACCTCGGCCAACTTGCGCACGGTTGCCATGCCGTTTGGCGTCAATTCCGCGCGGTCGGTGCCGAACAGCACGTCGCCGATGGTGACGACCATGCCGCGCTCGGTCTTCTGGGCGTGCAGCTCGACCAGCAAGGTTTCCAGGCGCGCCGAACGTTCGGCCAGCTGGGCGGCCTGCTGCTGCGCGGCCTGGGCCTGCTGCTGGGCCTCGGCGACCTGCTGCTGGGCGCTGGCGGCGTCGCGCTTGGCGCGCTCGGCCTCGGCGGTACGGGCTTCGAGCTGGACGCGGTCGCGTTCGCGGCTGGCGTTGGCGATATCGGCCTCGGCCGACTTGCCCTTGGCAACTTCCTGGGCGGTGGCGATGCGCTGCTTGGCGACGTAGGCCAGGCGGTCGATGGTGTCCAGGCTCTCGCGCTGGGCGGCGGCCTGGTTGGCGCGGTCCAGCGCCTCGCTGGCCTGGCGGAATTCCATCGGCGCGCTGGCCGACACCTGCGGATTGTTGTTGGCGGCGACGAAGTCGGCGCGCGCTTCATCCAGGGTCGCGGTGGTGGTCGGGACGCTGCTGCAGGCAGCCAGGGACAGCATGCCGGCCAGCGCCAGGGAGGCTGCGAGCGATTTCGGGAACGGGGTTTTCATGGTGTTTCCTTTGTGCTTGGGCGCGCCTGCGCGGCGCGGTTCTTGTTGTCGGGACGTGCGCGATTGCCAGCTTGTCGCCGGCTTCTTGCAGGCTTATTGCTGGCCGCTGTTGGCGCGGTCGACTTCCTGGCGCAGCACGCGCAAGTCTTCGTTCAGGGCGTCGGCAGCGGACGTGGCCTTGACCGAATTGGCCTTGCTCTGGGCCAGCTTGGCGTCGGCCTGGGCCTGCACCGCCAGTTCGCGCGCCGTCTTGTAATCCTTGGCGGCCAGTGCCTGGTTGGCGCGCATCATCTTCTCGCGAGCGGCATTGATTTCCTGAGGCGCCAGTTCGGGTGCGCCGGCCGAGACCGCGTTTTCGACGGCGTTGTGCGATACCGCCACGGCGGCCGTCGCCGGGGTCTTTTCCGGGCTGGCGCAGGCAACCAGCGTCAGCACCGCGGCAACGAGGGCGGCGCGCATCGGCAGGTTGAAAGTGTTCTTGTCCATGTTGTTCTCCGGTCATTGGGATTGTGTTGGTAACGTTATAACCCTCCCGCCATGACTTATCAGTTCGCTGCCGCACATTGCAACTTCCCTGGAGCCCTTGCTGCATGGTTAAGGTGCGGCACCGCACATTGACGAACATCCCTTTCCGTTAATCTGCAGTCAACAACAGCTCCCACCAGAGGAAAGCCATGACGACAAACACGAGCAGTCAGGGCAGACATCTGTCGCGTCCGCTGAAAATCACCTTCGGCATCGTCGGCGGCCTGGTTGCGATCCTTGTCATCGCCATCATTGTCCTGCTCACCTTCGACTGGAACCGCGCCAAGCCCTGGCTCAACGGCAAGGTCAGCGAAGCCATCGAACGTCCCTTCGCGATCCGCGGCAACCTGGCGGTACACTGGGAACGCCCGGCCGCCAGCATGCCGGCGGCCCAGCGCACCTGGCGCGACCACATTCCCTGGCCACATTTGTACGCGGATGACGTCCACGTCGGCAACCCGGCCGGCCTGCCCCAGGGCGACACCGCCAGCGTGCGCCAGTTCTCGTTCTCGCTCGACCCCTTCGGCCTGCTCGGCCACCGCATCCACGTGCCGATGCTGCGCTTCGACGGTCCGCGCGTCGACCTGCTGCGCACCGACCCGGAACACTACAACTGGGCCTACAAGCGCAAGGAAAAGGAATCGAAGTGGGAACTGGATCTTGAGCGCGTGGTGCTCAACCGCGGCACCATCCGCCTGCAGGATGCGGTGACCAAGGCCGACATCACCGCCGACATCCAGACCATCGCCAACGATCCGACCTACGGCATCGCCTTCACCGTACGCGGCGAGTACAACGGCGCGCCGGTGGGCGGCGGCGGCAAGACCGGCGCGGTGCTGTCGCTGAGCGACCAGGACGTGCCCTTCCCGGTGCTGGCCGACGTGCACTCGAAGGACAGCCGCGTGGCCGTCGAGGGCACCATCACGCGCCCGGCCAAGCTGGCCGGCATCGACGTCAGGCTGAAGCTGGCGGCGCCCTCGATGGCGCGCCTGTATCCCTTCACCGGCGTGCTGCTGCCGGAAACGCCGGCCTTCTCGACCGAGGGCCACCTGAGCGGCACCCTGGAAGACGGCAAGCAGCGCTGGGTCTACGACAAGTTCAAGGGCCGGGTCGGCGAATCCGACATCGCCGGCCGCTTCGAATTCGCCACCGCCAAGCCGCGCAACAAACTCACCGGCAACATCAACTCGCACCAGTTGCGCTTCGCCGACCTCGGCCCCTCGATCGGCGCCGATTCGAACGCCAGCAAGCGCAAGCGCGGCGTCGCCGCGGTGCAGCCGAAGGACAAGGCGCTGCCGGTCGAAAAATTCAATACCGACCGCTGGAAGGCCCTGGACGCCGACGTGCGCTTCTCGGCCGACCGTATCGTCAAGGATGCCGACCTGCCGATCAGCAAGGTGACGACCCATATCGTGATGAAGGACGGCGTGCTGACGCTGGCGCCCTTGAACTTCATGCTGGCCGGCGGCACGGTCAATTCGAACATCAAGCTCGACGGCAGCGCCGGCGGCACCAGGCCGATCAAGGCCACGCTCGACGCCACCGCGCGCCACATCAAGATCAAGCAACTGTTCCCGGCCATCGAAAAGATGCAGGCGACAGTGGGCGAGATCTATGCCCAGACCAAGCTGACCGCGACCGGCGACTCGGTCGGCGCCATGCTGGCCGACGCCAACGGCGAGGTGAAGGGCCTGGTCAGCCAGGGCGTGGTCAGCAAGCTGCTGCTGGAAGAAGCCGGCCTGAACGTGGGCAACGTCATCATCACCAAGCTGTTCGGCGACAAGCAGGTGCAGCTGAACTGCATGGCGGCAGACCTCGGCGTGAAGGATGGCGTGGCCAGCACCCGCACCTTCGTGCTCGATACCGAGGAAGCCATCATCGACATTAATGGCTGGGTGAATATGTCTAACGAAAAAATGGACCTGCGCGTCAAACCGGAGACCAAGGAATTGCGCCTGTTCACGCTGCGCACCCCGTTCTATGTGCGCGGCACCTTCAAGCAGCCGGATCTCTCGCTCGACAAGAAAGTGCTGGCCATCAAGGGCGGCGCTGCCGCCGCGCTGGCCATCGTGGCGGCACCGGCCGCCGCCCTGCTGCCGCTGATCAATACCGGCCCGGGCGAGGACAGCCCCTGCTCCGCACTGCTGGCCAAGGCCGGTGCCGCGCCCAAGGCGCCGCCGCCGGGCCAGAGCGCCAGGCATTGAGCGGCGCGCCGCCAGTGTGGAGCACGGCAGTGTTATTTGTCGTACAGACCCGTATGCGCCGGGCATGTAGGCTGTGAACATGGCGCCGCTGATCGAAGCTGATCGGCTTCGATGGCGGCGCGCAGTGGAACCAAGGTAAGGAACAAGGGGAATGCTTCGATTTTGCAGTACTGCGACATTGCTGGCGGTTTTGATGCTCGGCACGGTCGCGGGATGCGCCAGCGGTGGCGCACCGGCGGCGGCCACGGTCGCCGACGATGCCGCCATCGGCGCCGGCGTGAAGGCCGCGCTTGCGGCGGACGAACGGCTGCGGGGCAGCGAAATCGAGGTCGACACCCATGAAGGAATCGTCCGGTTGAGCGGATTCGTCAGCTCGGCCGAGGACGTGGCGACCGCCGCGGCGGTCGCACGCACAGTGAAGGGCGTGCAATCGGTCAGGAATGACCTGCGCCTGAAATAAACAGGCAGGAAAACCCCATCGTAAGGAGATCACCATTAAAACCATCAAAAACATCATCGTCACCGCTTCGCTGGCAACCGTGGCCCTGGGCCTGACCGGCTGCGCCGGCATGTCGCAACAGGACCGTAACACCGCCGTCGGCGCCGGCGCCGGCGCCGTTCTGGGTGGCGTCATCACCGGCGGCAGCGCTGTCGGCACCGTGGGCGGCGCAGCAGTCGGCGGCGTGATCGGCAACCAGGTCAAGACCACCAACTAAGAACACCTTGCCGCGCAAGCGGCAAGCGGCAGCAAGTGCATCGTTCCCGCCTGTGCGGGAACGATTTTTTTTGCGTTGTTCGCGCGGCGCGAGCGTCCCTCCCGGCCTTGCGCCATCGTCGAGGCCGATGAAACGTAGCGGCTCGCACCGCAAAAGGGACCGCGCACCCTGGACCGGGCGCCACAGTTCAGTCAGCGTACAAGCGGACGCCTGATTCACGCGAACACCGGCTTTTTTCGGGGTGGAGGAAAAGCGCCGCGCGCTTCAGGCCAGCAGCGGCGAGGCCACGCCCGCCCCGGCCTCGCGCACGATCTCGTAGCAGGTGCAGGATGCCGCCGCCAGGCCCGCCGGATCGAGGATCTCGATATTCCCGCGGCTGTAGATGATGAGGCCCTGCTGCTGCAGGGCGCTGGCGGCCTTGGTGACGCCGACGCGGCGCACGCCCAGTGCGTGCGCGAGGAATTCGTGGGTCAGGTGGAATTTGTCGGACTGCAGGCGGTCGCGCGTGACCAGCAGCGAACGCGCCAGGCGTGCTTCGAGCACATGGTAGCGGCTGCACACGGCGATCTGGATCGCCTGCGCCAGCAGCGCATCGGTGTAGCGGTACAACACGCGCTGCAGCGTGGGACTTCGGCTGAACTCGGCGCGCAGGCGCGCCGCCTCGATGCGGCTGGCGCTGCCGGCGCGCTGCACCACGGCGCGCACCTGGGTGGTGTCATGGCCGAGCGCGACGGTGGCGCCCAGCATGCCTTCGCGCCCGACCTGGCCGACTTCGAGCGTCATGCGCCCTTCGGCCACGGCCATCAGCGAGATCAGGCAGTCGTGGGGGAAGTAGATGTGGCGGATCGGATCGCCCGGCTCGCACAGCACCTCGCCGCCGTCCACGTGCACCTGGTCGAGTGCGGGCAGCATGCGCGCCAGGTCCTCGGGCGGGAGCGCGGCCAACAACAGGTTGGCGTTGTGCTCGACGGCCTGCGGTACGGCGGCAGAATTCATCGGACCCTCGTGGTTGGACTTCATGATTCTGGCTCTGGGCTGGAGTGGAAAACCGGCACTTGCAGCGCCCGGATTACATTTGCAAACAACTTGAGGCCAGCGTAACGGCCGGGCCATCCGAAGTATGTACGGTGACGCACGGAAGCGACCGTTGTTGCTGGGGACAATGACGGCAAGCGGCCCCCGCAGATGCGCGGGCCTGATGAATACAACAAAAAGGACATGCCATGGAAACCCACCAGACGCCGCCCGCCAGGGCCAGGCAACACCCGCTGCTGATCGCCGCCGCGCTCGCCGTCATCCTGTTCTGCGCGGTCGGCACCGCCGCCATCATGGGCTGGCTGCCAGCCTCATCGGGAAGCAACCGCGACCGGCTCAGCGAGGCCGACCGCGCCACGCTGGCGGCGGGGCTGCAGCAGCCCGGCCAGGCGCTGCAGCCGGCGTACGCCGCGCCGGGCGCCGCTCCTCCAGACGCCGTCGTGACGGCGCCGGTCCAGCCGCTGGCGCAAGGCTATGCGCCGGGCGCGTATCCGGCGGCGCCGGCCCCTGCCCCGGCGCCCTCGCCGGCCGTGGTGGCACAGTTCGCGCCGGGCGCATCGGCGCCCATCGATCCTCCTGCAGTAGCGCCGAAGCTCGCGCGCGCCGAGGAGAGCGGTGAACGCTGGTGCGGCAATTGCGGCAACGTCGAATCGGTACGCACCATTACTACTCGCGCACGCGGCAGCGGCGTCGGCGCGGCCGGCGGCGCCATCCTGGGCGGCCTGCTCGGCAACCAGGTCGGCGGCGGCCATGGGCGCCAGCTGGCGACGGTGGCCGGCGCGGTCGGCGGTGCCGTGGTGGGCAACCAGGTCGAAGGCAATATGAACGCCAGCACCAGCTACGAGATCCGGGTGCGCCTCGACGACGGCACCCTGCGCACCTTCCACCAGCACAGCGCGCCGCGCTGGCGCAATGGCGACCGCGTGCGCGTCGTCAAGGGATCGCTGCGCGCGGCCTGATCGTCCGCAAGCCATGTCCGCCGATGCAGGGCGGATCGTTCGAGAACCGGGACCTGCGTCCCGGTTTTGTTTTCTTTTTCGCAATGTGCGCCAGCGCACGGACCGCTAAAGTAATGCGCCTGAGAATCATTTTACGCCGTAGAGGGCGGAACGTTTTCTGATCGAAAGGACGTCGCATGAACAGTCTTGCATGGATTGGCATCATTTTCTGGGGCCTCCTGTTGACCGGCTTCGGTCTGGCCAACGCTGCACCGCTGCCGCAAGCGGGTACGGGCGAAGTCGCCGCCCATGACGTGATCTTCCTGGTCGCGGGCGGCCTGTTGACCTGCCTGATCGGCGTCACCGGCCTGATGGGCTTCCTGGGATGGCTTCCCGGGATGCGCACAGAAAGAAAAAACGCGATTTAATGTACGTCATCGAACGGAGTGCGACGGGCAATAGTCCGATACTGACTCTACGGCAAACGGATCGCCGTTCAACATATAAGAGGACATCATCATGCTCTATACCATCGCTGTAGTACTTATCATCCTTTGGCTGCTGGGCCTGGTTACTTCCTACACCATCGGCGGCTTCATCCACATTCTGCTGGTCGTCGCCGTCATCATGATTCTGGTGCGCCTGATTAGCGGCCGAGGTATATAGTATTTACGTAACACGCTGTCATTCTGACCGATCCGTTTCGCGGTAACGCCCTTGCAGCTTGCGGGGCGTGACCACGAAACGGATATTTTTTTTGAAGGAGACCATCATGAAATCGACCCTGATTCGAAGCACGCTGTGCATTACCGCCCTGGCCGTGACCGTCAGCGGATGCGCCGACATGAACGCCACCCAGCGCGGCACCGCCACCGGCGCCGGCGTGGGCGCGGGCCTGGGGGCGCTGATCGGCGCAACCACCAGCGGCGGCGGCGGTGGCCGCACGGCCGGTGGCGCCGCACTCGGCGCGGCGGCTGGCGCGGTCGTCGGCAATATCTGGTCCAAGCGCATGGAACAGCAGCGCCAGCAGATGGAAGCGGCCACGCGCGGCACCGGCGTGCAGGTATCGCAGACCTCGGACAACCGCCTGAAGCTGGAAATCCCGAGCGACATCTCGTTCGACACCAACCGCGCCGACATCAAGTCGAACTTCCGTCCGATCCTCGACCGCTTCGCCGGCACGCTGCAGGAAAATCCCGCCACCTTCGTGACCATCATCGGCCACACCGACAGCACCGGCGGCGACGCGATCAACCAGCCGCTCTCGCTGGACCGCGCCGCCCACGCACGCGACTACCTGGCCGGCCGCGGCGTCGCCGCCAACCGCATCACGGTCGAAGGCCGCGCCGCCCGCGAACCGATCGCCTCGAACGACGACGCCTCCGGCCGCGCGCGCAACCGCCGCGTCGAAATCTTCGTCACCGAACCCGCTCCGCAGGGTTGATCCCCCACAAACCGGGGCCAGAGCCCGGTTTTTCGCAAGAGCCTCGGAACAAGTAACGAGCACGCCGGCCGATGATGGCAAGCCCATCATCGGCCGGCGTGTTTTTTTGTGAATATTTCCTTAAATCGGACTGCGACCCCGGCGCTGATACCGGTTTGCTCGAGGGCAGGCGTATTTACCGCGGCGGGCATGCGCAATGCATGGAGTTATTACCTTTGTTTATACCCGTTGTGATTTTCACACAAACTCACGGCCCAATTTGACGAGTTCCCATCATAAATGGTCTGATGCGGACCCTCGGCGTCTTTACCCGCCGAGAATAAGAAGGGATCCGGAGACCGTCTATCCCTGGACGCGGAGGATCCTGTAGCAAAGTAACGGAGAGATCTTGAATAAGAAATTTGCAGTAAAGCACAGCGTCGTCGCTGTCGCCCTCACCCTCGCATCGCCGGCTCTCGTCTTCGCCCAGGCCCAACAGCCCGTCCAGAAGGTCTACGTCACCGGTTCCAACATCAAGCGCGCCGACAAGGAAGACTCCTCGCCGATCCAGGTGGTGACCGCCAAGGAAATCGCCGCCACCGGCGCGAATACCGTGGCCGAGCTGCTGCACTCGATCCCGGCCTTCGGCTCGGGCACGTCGAACGACACCTTCAACGACAACGGCTTCTCGAAGGGCGTGTCGACCGCGTCGCTGCGCAACCTCGGTTCCTCGTCGACCCTGATCCTGCTGAACGGCCGCCGCATCGCCGCCGCCGCCTACGCCGATCCGAACCAGGGCAAGTCGACCGTCTACGACCTGAACAGCATTCCCGTCTCGGCCATCGCCCGCGTCGAAGTGTTCAAGGATGGCGCCTCGGCCGTGTACGGCTCGGACGCGATCGCCGGCGTGATCAACTTCATCACCAAGGACGACTACCAGGGCGCCGAACTGACGGCCTCGACCAGCGCCAACGGTGACGGCGAGTTCAACCGCAACAACGTCAACGGCATCATCGGCTTCGGCGATCTCGAGACCGACCGCTACAACGCCTTCGTCAGCTTCGACCTGTCGAACCGCGGCCAGACCGGCATCAAGGACGTCAAGGGCATCGAGCGCGGCGTACTGGCCGACGTCAACGCCCGCCTGAACCCGTACGGCAGCTACGTCTCCGGTTCGCCCTTCTTCTTCAAGGAACGCACCCCGGGCAGCAAGAGCTACTCGACCGCGTTCTCGAACAACGCCAACATCGTCAACCGCACCGCCGGTTGCGCGGGCAACCTGATCACCGGCAGCGCGGCCAACAACATCCTGCCGACCTCGATGCTGTACGGCCGCCAGTTCTGCAACTTCGACATCAACGACTACTACGAAGCGCAGAGCAAGGGCAAGGACGCCAACATCCTGTCGAAGATCACCTTCAAGCTCGGCCAGAACGTTACTTCGTTCAGCGAGATCGGCTACACCCGCGTCGAGCGCGAATACGTCGGCCTGCCGAAGACCGTCGCCTCGACCACCCCGACCACCGTGTTCCGCGTGGGCGGCCTGCCGACCAGCTACCAGCTGCTGCTGCCGGCCGGTCATCCGGACAATCCCTTCGCGACCGGCAACACCGCAACCGCCTTCCGCATGGTGAACAGCAACGGCGGCGCGGAAAACGTCAACGAGACCTACCGCTTCCTGACCGGCCTGAAAGGCACCGTCGGCAACTGGGACTGGGAAAGCGCCTACCTGTACAACCGCAACGAGCGTGAAGACACCGGCCACGGCTACCTGTACCGTCCGGTGATCGACCGCATCGCGACCGAAAACCGCAGCATCGCCGACACCATCAACGACCCGAACGCCGTGCGCGACGTGGTCAACACCGGCTACTCGCAAGTCCAGCAAATCGACGCCAAGGCCTCGACCAGCTTCGGCAAGCTGCCGGGCGGCGAGATCGGCATCGCCTTCGGCGGCGAGATCCGCCAGGAAAAGACCGGCCTGAGCTCGGATGCAGAGCTGGCAGCCGGCAACATCATCGGCCTGTCGAACTCGGTGCTGGACGGCCGCCGCATGGTCAAGTCGGGCTTCGTCGAACTGCGTACGCCGTTCACCAAGACCTTCGAGATGGACTTCGCCGGCCGCTACGACAAGTACCCGACCGCGAAGAGCTTCGTGCCGAAGGTCGGCGCCAAGTGGGCCGCGACCGACAAGGTCACCTTCCGCGCCAGCTATGCCGAAGGCTTCCGCGCACCGGCGCTGTCGCAGGTGTCCCCGGGCGGCGTGCAGACCTTCAACAACAACTTCGTCGATCCGGTGCGCTGCCCTGACGGCATCAACCCTGTCAGCGGCGCCGACAAGCTCGATTGCGCACGCAGCATTTCCTCGGTTTCCAGCCCGAATCCGCAGCTGAAGAACGAAGAGTCGAAGAGCTGGTCGCTGGGCGCCATCATGGCCCCGACCAAGAACCTCGACATCCTGGTCGACTACTACAACATCCGCAAGGACAACGAAACCGCGCTGCTGTCGGCCGGCTACGTGGCCGAGCACCCGGAACTGTTCCCGGGCCTGGCGCTGCGTGACGCCAACAACCTGGTCGACGCGAACGGCAACGTGCGCCCGAACACCGGCCAGCTGCTGGCGATCAACCGCACCTACGTCAACCAGGGCACGACCCAGACCTCGGGCCTGGACTTCGAGATCGCGCACCGCATGAACCTGGGCGAGAACGGCCGCGTCGCGACCCGCTTCAACTACAACTACACGCTGCGTTTCAAGCGCATCGAGCGTCCGGGCGAGATCGCGCATGACCTGACCGGCACCAACGGCGGCCTGTCGGACTGGGCGACTTCGGTCGGCGACATCCCGCGCCACCGCTTCAACCTGTCGAGCACCTGGACCCGCGACGTCCACGCCGTGACCGTGTCGGCCGACTACGTGTCGTCCGTCTCGCTGCTGCGCCGCTATGACAACGACGTGACCTACCCGGTCCCGTACTGCCACTACGGCGTCGGCCAGCCGACCTCGGCTTACCAGCTGGGCAACCTGCCGAAGTTCAGCAACTACAGCAAGGACTGCAACGTCGACGAGTGGCTGACCTTCAACGTCGCCTACGCCTACACCGGCTTCAAGAACTGGACCCTGTCGGCCAACGTGCGCAACATCTTCAATACCGAGGCGCCGTACGATCCTCGTTATCCGAACGAAGGCTATAACAGCCAGCTGCACAATGGCCAGGGCCGTTACTTCCGCCTGAGCGCTTCGTACAAGTTCCGTTAATCGCTTGACGTGAGCACCTGAACCACGCGGCGACGCGTGCGAGCCGCCCGGTCCCAAGCCGGGCGGCTTTTTCTTTGGCGCGCCGCGGGGGCGCGCCGCTGTTGTATCCTGCGGCAATATGCAACAGGAGACGCCATGGCCGATCCCGATCCGGTCCGCATCCTCCGCGAAGAGATCCTCGCGGACGACTACCACACGCTGAAAAAGATCAGCTACGAACAGCGCCGCCGCGACGGCGCCAGCCAGCAGCTGGTGCGCGAAGTCTATGACTGCGCCAGCGGCGCCTCCGTGCTGCCCTACGACCGCGCGCACCGCTCGGTGCTGCTGGTGCGCCAGTTCCGCATCGGCGCGCGCCTGAACGGCCACGACGGCTTCCTGCTCGAAGTGCCGGCCGGGATGCTGGACGGCGCCGATCCGGCCGCGCGGGTGCGCTGCGAAGCGCTGGAGGAAACCGGCTACGCCATCGAGGCGCTGCGGCCGGCGCTGTCGGTCTTCGCCAGCCCGGGCAGCACCACCGAGCGCAACCACCTGTTCGTGGCGGAATACCGCCATGGCAGTGCGCGCGAAGCCGGCGGCGGCAAACCGGCGGAAGGCGAGGACATCGAGGTGGTCGAGCTGGATTTCGACGACGCGCTGGCGCTGGCCGACAACGGCGGCATCCTCGACGCCAAGACCCTGCTGCTGCTGGCCTACCTGGAACGCAAGGTACTGGGCCGGCACGGCGAAGCTTCCTGATCACGATTCGACCCGAAAGGACACCATGAAGAAAATCACCCTCGGCGCCCTGCTCCTGCTGGCCTGCACCCTGCCCGCCACCGCCCAAACCATCAAGCCCGGCCTGTGGGACCTGTCGAGCCAGTTCACTTCGCCCGACCCGCAGATACAGGCGGCGATGAACTCGATGCAGAAGCGCCTGGCGGCACTACCGCCGGAGCAGCGCGCGCAAATGGAATCGGCGCTGCGCCAGAACGGCGTGCAGCTGGATAGCGGCGGCGGCAACGGCCTGCGCACGCGCATCTGCATGACGCGCGAGATGGCCGAGCGCAAGGAATTCCCGGTGCAGCAGGGAGAGTGCACCCAGAAATACACCGCGCAATCCGCCAGCAAGGGCCTGGTCTCTTTCTCCTGCACCAAGCCGCGCATGAGCGGCCAGGGCGAGATCACCATGGTCAGCGACACCAGCTACCGCGC
>Ga0265780_10002172_pt1 | contig 26937 bp, 28 predicted proteins | sample P1T30metagenome_FD_192432 | JGI IMG/M metagenome (GOLD analysis project Ga0265780, IMG submission 192432) | Plant litter microbial communities from East Loma Ridge, Irvine, California - P1 T30 | ecosystem: Environmental > Terrestrial > Plant litter > Unclassified | place: USA: California...
ACCGGCTGGAACGCGGCGAGCAATCGCTGCTGTTCCTGAACCGGCGCGGCTATGCGCCGGTGCTGTGCTGCGAGTCCTGCGGCTGGATCAGCAACTGCACCCGCTGCACCGCCAACATGGTCCTGCACCGCCCGGAGCGGCGCCTGCGCTGCCACCACTGCAGCCTGGAGTTGCGTATTCCGCATGCCTGCCCGACCTGCGGCAACATCGATCTGCAGCCGCTGGGACGCGGCACCCAGCGCATCGAAGAAGGGCTGCAGGCGATGTTCCCGGAAGCGCGCATCCTGCGCATCGATGCCGATTCCACGCGCCGCAAGGGCAGCGCCCAGGCCGCGTTCGACACCGTGCACCGCGGCGAAGTGGACATCCTGATCGGCACCCAGATGGTGGCCAAGGGCCACGACTTCAAAAAACTGACCCTGGTCGGCGTGCTGAACCCGGACACCGCCCTGTTCTCGCAGGATTACCGCGCCAGCGAGCGCCTGTTCGCCCAGCTGATGCAGGTGGCGGGGCGGGCCGGGCGCGCCGGTCTGGCGTCCGAAGTGCTGATCCAGTCGCGCTATTGCACTCACCCTTTATATGGCGCGGTGATGCGCCACGACTACGACCGCTTTGCCGGCGACCTGCTGGAAGAGCGCCACCAGGCTGCGCTGCCGCCGTATATGTACCAGGCGCTGCTGCGCGCCGAGGCACCGGAGCTGGCGACCGCCATCGCCTTCCTGGAAGGGGCGCGCGATGCCGTGCCGTCCGATACGGTAACGGTCAACGATCCGATCCCGATGACCATGACACGTGTGCACAACGTCGAGCGTGCCCAGCTGCTGGTGGAATCGAATTCGCGCCCGGCGCTGCAGGCTTACCTGACGGCCTGGGTCGATGCGCTGCGGGCGATGAAGAGCCGGGTGCGCTGGTCGCTCGAGGTCGATCCGCTCGATATTTGAGAGATATAAGAAATTTTTATAGTAGAGATCAGAAACAATCATTGGACCTATGTTTTGCGTTGCGTCATGATTGCACCTGTCTCCTCTATTCTCCACAAAGGAATAGATTCAAGCCCGCTCTCGAGCGGGCTTTTTTTTATCCTGCGTGGCTCAGCGCTTGAAAATGGCGTATCGTCATGGCGCGAAACCAGCGGAGAAAAGGATGCAGACATTGAAGGTCGACGTCGCCGTGATCGGCGCCGGCACGGCGGGCCTGGTGGCCTACCGCGCCGCCAGGGCGCAGGGCGCGCGCACCGTGATGATCGAGGGCGGCCACTATGGCACCACCTGTGCCAGGGTCGGCTGCATGCCGAGCAAGCTCCTGATCGCGGCGGCCGAAGCGGCGCACATGATCGATGCGGCGGGAGAGTTCGGCGTGCATGCGGGCGGAAATGGAGAAAAAGCGCGCATCGACGGCGTGGCCGTGATGGCGCGCGTGCGGCGCGAGCGCGACCGCTTCGTCGGCTTCGTGCTGGATGGCGTCGACAGCATCCCGGCGGATGACAAATTGCGCGGCCATGCGCGCTTTACGGGACCGCACACGCTGCTGGTCGACGACGGCGCCGGTACTGTCACCGAGGTGGACGCCGCGCGCGTGGTGATCGCCACCGGCTCCACGCCGACGCGCCTGCCCAAGCTGGAGAACGTCGGCCCCGGCGTGATCACCAGCGATGCCGTGTTCGACTGGCAGGATCTGCCGCGCTCGGTGGCCGTGATCGGCACCGGCGTGATCGGCCTGGAGCTGGGCCAGGCACTTTCTCGCCTGGGCGTGCGCGTCAGCCTGTACGCGCGCGGCGGCAGCGTGGCCCAGCTGACCGACCCGGTGGTGCTGCGCAAGGCCGGGCAGGTGCTGCGCGAAGAAATCGACCTGCACTTCCAGACCGAGATCGTGAAGGCCGAACAGGAAGGCGACGAGGTCGTGCTGTGCATGCGCGAAGGCGGCGAGGAACGCTGCGCGCGTTTTCAATACGTGCTGGTGGCGGCCGGGCGCACGCCCAATGTGGCCGACATCGGCATCGAGCACACCGGCCTGGCGCTGGGGCCCAACGGCGTGCCGCTGTTCGACAGCCGCACCATGCAGTGCGGGACCAGCCACATTTTCATTGCGGGCGATGCCAACAACGAGCGTCCGGTGCTGCCGGAAGCGGCCGACCACGGCAAGATCGCCGGCGACAATGCCGGCCGCTACCCGGACATCCGTCCCGGCCTGCGCCGCGCGCCGCTCACCGCCGCTTTTACGGAGCCGAACATCGTCACGCTGGGCGCCAGCTATAAAGGGCTGTGCGAGCCGGGCAAGCCGAAGTTCGCGATCGGGTCGGTGTCGTTCGAGAACCAGGGCCGCAGCCGCGTCATGTTGCAGAACAAGGGGATGCTGCGCGTGTACGCCGAGTACGGCAGCGGGCGCTTCCTGGGCGCCGAGATGATCGCGCCGCGCGGCGAGCACCTGGGCCATCTGCTGGCCTGGGCGGTGCAGGCGCGCATGACGGTGGACCAGATGCTGGAGATGCCGTTTTATCACCCGGTGATCGAGGAGGGCGTGCGTACGGCCTTGCGGGATCTGGCGACCGAGCTGGCGAAGGATGCCAGCAATACCGATCCGGCCGAGGTGGAGCCGGGAACTTAGTTCAAATAACTGGCATCCAGCTTCCCCTCGGAAGCCAGCTGGCGCACGATCTTGACCGTATCGATATCGGCCTCCTGGTAAGCCGACTTCTTGAAATCCTCGTACATCCGGCTCATCTCGTCGCCGGCCGACGGATTGCCGTCGTCATAGGTAAAGCGCACCAGCAGCATGGCATCGCCCGGCGCCTCGATCGCCATGGTCAGGCGCGACTGGGCGATCTCGCCCTGGGCCGGCACATCGAAACGCACTTCCTGCAGCGGGACCAGGGACACGGTGTCGTCGATCACCAGTTCGCCGTAACGCAGGCGCCGCGTGAAACTGCCGGGGCTGCGTTCGACGATGGTGCACTCGTCCAGATGCGGAATGAAGCGCTTCGGGTCTTCGGCGCGCAGCACCAGGCCGCGCCACAGCTGTTCGCGGGTGAGCGTGTCGAGCAGCGGGTTGAGCGGGTCGTTAATCTCGATCAGGTGTTCGAATTTCATCGTGCGATCTCTTGTCGTGTTCAGCAAATGGGGTATGTGGTGGCGCTTGATCGTTTCCACAAGCATTGTCGGCAACAACGTCGCCGTTTGCATACAGTCTTTTACGCGCACAGCCCGGCTCCCTTACAATGCTGAGCTAGCCCTCCAGAAATCATCCCATGTCCACCACCCCGAATTTCGGCCTCAACGGTCCGCAAAGCGAAGCCGCGCTCTATCTCGACGGCCCCTGCCTGGTGCTAGCCGGCGCCGGCTCGGGCAAGACACGCGTGATCACCCAGAAGATCGCCTACATGATCGAGCACCGCGGCTACGATCCGCGCACGATCGCCGCGCTCACCTTCACCAACAAGGCCGCGCTCGAGATGCAGGAGCGTATCGGCAAGCTGCTCAAGCAGCCCAAGCAGGCCAAGCAGTTGACGGTGTCGACCTTCCACTCGCTGGGCGTGAAAATCCTGCGCCAGGAAGCGGCCGGCGTCGGCTTGAAAGACCGCTTTTCGATCATGGACGCCGACGATTGCTATACGGTCGTGTCCGACCTGGCCGTGACCACCGACAAGCACGAAATCCGCCGCATCCAGAACGAAATTTCTCTCTGGAAGAACGGCCTGGTCGACCCAGAAGACGCGATCCGCGACGCCAAGGACGAGGACGAAGCGCAAGCCGGCCGCATCTACCGTAGCTATCTGGCCACGCTGCAGGCTTATCAGGCGGTCGATTTCGACGACTTGATTCGCCTGCCGGTGGAACTGTTCCGCAACAACGACGATATCCGCGACCGCTGGCAGCGCCGCCTGCGTTATCTGTTGATGGACGAATACCAGGACACCAACACCTGCCAGTACGAGCTGGTCAAATTGCTGGTGACCGGCATCGGCAAGAAGCCGATGTTCACGGCGGTGGGCGACGACGACCAGGCGATCTATGCCTGGCGCGGCGCCTCGGTCGAAAACCTGAAAACCCTGCAGACCGACTTCCCGGATTTGCGTGTGATTAAACTGGAGCAGAACTACCGCTCCACCACGCGCATCCTGCAGGCGGCCAACGCCGTCATCGGCAACAACCCGAAGCTGTTCGAGAAATCGCTGTGGTCCGAGCATGGCCTGGGCGAGCCGATCAAGGTGCTGGGCATGCCGAACGACGAGATGGAGGCCGACCAGGTCGCCATCATGATTTCGTCGGAACATTTTCAGCGCAAGAACAAGTGGTCGGACTACGCGATCTTGTACCGCGGCAACCACCAGGCGCGCGTGATCGAACAGGCGCTGCGCAAGGAACGCATTCCCTACACGATCTCGGGCGGCCAGAGCTTCTTCGACAAGGCCGAGATCAAGGACATCATCGCCTACCTGCGCCTGATCGCCAACGAAGGCGACGACCCCGCCTTCATCCGCGCCGTCACCACGCCCAAGCGCGGTGTCGGCATGGCCACCATCGAGGCGCTCGGCGAATTTTCGAAACAGTGGAATTGTTCGCTGTTCGAGGCGGCGCTGAAAGGCGGCATCGAAGCCAAGCTGTCGGACCGCCAGCTGTACCCGCTGCGCGAGTTCTGCCACTTCATCAACGAGATCGAATCGCGCGCCACCCGGCCCGGTCCGTCCGGCAGCGGCGATAACGCCGCCGAGCTGCTCGACGACATGATGAAAGAGATCAATTACGAGCACTACCTGTACGAAAACTTCGACGACCGCGCCGCCCAGGGCAAGTGGCAGAACGTGCTCGAATTTACCAACTGGCTCAAAGAGCGCGGCCGTGGCGGACGCGACCGTGACGGCGAAGAAAAGAACCTGCTCGAACTGACGCAGATGGTGGCGCTGATGTCGATGTTGGAGGGCAAGGACGAAGAGCCGGACGCGATCCGCATGTCGACCCTGCACGCCTCCAAGGGACTGGAGTACCCGCACGTGTTCCTGGTCGGCGTCGAAGAAGGCATCCTGCCGCACAAGGGCGATCCCGACGATGCCATCGAAAAGATCGCCGCACGTATCCAGGAAGAGCGGCGATTGATGTACGTCGGTATCACGCGCGCCCAGCGCACGCTGCACGTGACCTGGTGCAAAAAGAGGAAACGCGCCGGCGAGCAGGTGCATTGCGATCCGTCGCGCTTCATCAAGGAAATGGCGCTGGAAGTCGGCGATGCGGCGCCCAAGGAAACCGAAGTGCTGAGCCCGAAAGAACGGCTGGCCAACCTGAAGGCGCTGCTGGCCACGCCCAAGGTTTGACCCGGACGGGACAGGTGCCTGCTCGTGCCGCGGCACCTGTTTTCGTGTGCATCCGCTAATAAGTCATGGTGGCGCGACATGATTAGTTGCGCATAAGCCTTGATCCCGAGGCAAGGGCTGCGCACGATTCGAATTCTTATTTGACTTCAACTGTGTGCCAATAAATACTTTTGAAAAGTTCACATTTCAGAAATCAATTTATTCGCCGCATTTGAAGGCGCCCTGTCGATGGCAACCGTATCCGATATCACCAACACCCCCTTGTCTGGCCTGAACCACATCGATGCTCTACTCGATAGCGGTCCCGACTGGAACTACTTCTCCAGCAATACGCTGCAATACACGTTTTCGATTACGTCCGGCACCGAAACCGGGAAGACCGGCCAGCAGGCATTTTCGGTGTCCCAGCAGGCAGCGGTGCGCACGGCCTTTGCCTACATCGCCCAGCTGACCGGCATCCAGTTCGTGGAAACCGCAATCGGTACCGATGCGCAAATCCACCTGAGCAATATCGACATCGCCGGCGCCAACCTCACCGGCCTGTGCAGCTGGTTGAGCAACTACAGCTACAGCGGCACCCAGCTGGTCGGCTACGACGCCAATGCCTATGTTTACCTCGACAATGCCGAGTGGAATGCCCAGAACAGCAACCTGACCCCGGGCGGCAACGGCTACGAAACCCTGTTGCACGAGCTGGGCCATGCACTCGGCCTGAAGCACTCGTTCGAAACGACCGCCGACAACACCGCCGTCCTGCCCGCCTCACAGGACAACACCAGCAACACCCTGATGTCGTACACCGACCTGGGCGGGCCGTACACGACCTACCGCCAGGACGACATCGCCGCCCTCAACTGGCTGTATGGCCACGACGGCCTGGCCGGCGCGCTGGGCATCAACTCGACCACCGGCGCGCGCTACATCACCGGCACCAATGGCGCCGACACCCTCACTGGCACCGCTGCCGGCGACGTGCTCGAAGGCGACGGTGGCAACGACCTGATTTTTGGCGGCAACGGCAGCGACACCGCGGTCTTCCGCGGCCTGCGCAGCGAATACAGCTTCACCAACCTGGCCAGCGGCGACCTGCAAGTGGCCCACAACCTGGCCGGCGCCGCCAACGACGGCATCGACACCCTGTCGTCGATCGAAACGCTGCGTTTTGCCGACGGCAGCATCGCGCGTGCCGACATCCTCTCGCCCGACACCACGGCCCCGGCGGCGCCATCGCTGGCCGTGACCAAGAATGCGCAAGGTTACGTGCAGGGCGACAAGCCGGTCGTGACCGGCTCGGCCGAAGCGAATGCCACGGTCACCGTCTACGATGCCAGCAAGCAGCCGGTCGGCAGCGTCAAGGCGGATGCCAGCGGTGCCTTCAGCCTGATGCTGAACCACTTCGAAGACGGCCCCAACCAGCAGGTCTACGCCACCGCCACCGATGCCGCCGGCAACACCTCGGCCGCCAGCGGCGTGGCCACTTTCGGCGTCAACGCGGTTTATACGCCGGGCAGCATCCTGGCCGCGCTGCAGGGCGTCGGCGACGTCGCCAGCACGATCCAGCTGATCCACACCTTTGTCGGTATCGCGCAAGGGACGACCGGCAGTGGCAACAGCTTTGCCGCGAGTGCACAGGCATCGAACCTGGTGGGCGACAGCGTGGAAGGCCAGGCGCAGCTGATTGGCACGCCCCAGCACGACATTGTGCATCTGTCGCTGATGACGGTCTGATTCCGGTCCTGATCCCTGTCAGGCGATGACCCCGGCGCCGCATGGAGACATGCGGCGCCTTGTTTTTGGGCGCTGGTATGATGCCGTCTTTATTTTAGCCAGGGACTGCCGTGAGTGACGAAGACCGCTTCATCGATATCGAAATCAAACTGGGCGAACAGGAAAACCTGGTCGACACACTGAACCGCACGATTTACGAACAAGGCCGCCGCATCGACCAGCTGGAAGCACTGGTGGCCAAGCTGGCCGAACACCTGCGTGCGCTGCGCGACGCCGGGCAGGGACCTGTGAACGAAAGACCGCCGCATTATTGACGTTAATGTGACGTGTTTGCATTTGATATGTAATTTCATTGTGAGGTGTTAACTCGCAAGAAACGTTCAGTGGCATGAAAGCGAATATGCTTGCTGTGCTGCATCGAATTTTTGGAAAATTCGTTTTCTTTCTGATACTATATTTTCGAATGTGTTGTAGTTTCGTCCGAAAAGGATTGTCACTTCGCGACACAATTGAAGTATTTATTGACGGGAATATTTTCCTGCGGCATCGTTCTATTTACACGCGCTTCTGCGTATAAATAATCAGCCCAACAGCTCGAATACTTCCATGACTTACAGCCGTTATATCTCGTCCGTGGCACTTGCCGGTTTTCCCGGCAGGGGACAGTGATATGAAGTTCAATATCTACGGCCGGCGCAAGCTCGAAGTCCGGCGGGAAAACGACGTCTGGGAAGTCTATCGCCAACCCGAAACGGATGTTGCGATCGATCTTTTCATTCCTTCAGTACTGGAAACGGAAGACAGCGCGACTTATCTCGACGATATCTATTACGAGCTGGACGGCGCAGGCTACGATAACAAACTGCTATCGTAATCCCGGCGCCGTGAGAGCTCAGATAAGCGGTGGATAAAACCGGTTATCGTCTTCCAGTACCATCCCCTGCCAGTTCGCCGGCTTGCCGGTCAATTCGAATGCCAGGATTTGCGGCGGCGTGCGCCCCATGCCGCCCAGCACACTGGTCATCTGTTGTTTCTCGAGCACCGTGGCGACGGGCAGGTCCTTGATCGTCAGCTTGTTCATTTCACTCTCCTCGATGGTTTGACAGGGCCCGGCACGGTGCCAGGCACACTGCATTCGATTGCAGGATGCGTGCCAGTGCCGGCATCGCCCGTTTTACCTTCGCCCGGAGATCGGGATGCAGTATTTGTTGGTCTCAGTCCGACACACCGATCGACCTCGTCGGCTGCCGTCCAACAGTGAACTTTGCGTATGCTAAAGTGTTTTCACTTTCAATCCATTACGCAATCATGAGCAACGAAATTCTCGACCAGGCATTCTGGCATCGCGTCAACACCATCATCAACTCGGCCAACGACCAGTGCGATTCGGCCGATCCCAACCACGTCACCGCATCCACCATGTATGCCGCAGCGCGCTTCAATGCCTTCATCGTGGCCAGCAGCACCGGCAATACGGAAAACATGCAGCGCGAAAAGCAAAGGGCGCTGGACCACTTTACCGAGCAGTTCCGCAGCATGATGGCCGAGAATCTCGACGATTTTATCGCGAACTTCGACCGTTACATGGAGCCGGTGGCTCCGCAGTGATGCTGGGGGACGGCCGGGAGAGCTGACGATGCCAGCTCAGCACGTTGTCGTGAATGGTTAGGCATTCGGCGGCAGCGATGCGGGCGCTGTGGGAAAAAGATCCGCGATAACTGCCGCATTCCAGGAGGTGTCATGGCGCAAATACATCATTCGGCAGCCTGCCTACGCATCTTTGGGGATGATCTGATCCTCGACGAGATAACCCAACTCTTGCGATGTGCGCCAACGGTGGCACAAAGAACGGGTGAGGTAATCCGTTACTCTTCCGGACGTGAACGTGTTGTTAAGTGTGGAAACTGGCGCTTGGATGCTGAACAGGCGGAGCCTGAAGATGTCAATGCTCAGGTGCGCTGGTTGTTATCGCAGGTCGAGTCCGATCTTAAGGTGTGGCAGTCGCTCGCACAACGATTTGACATCGATATCTTCTGTGGTCTTTTCATGCAGGGAGGAAATGACGGCATGTCCCTGGATCCCGACGTAATGGTGCAACTAGGGGAACGAGGCATTCATTTATCTCTCGATATATACGGAGCCGATTAGGTATTTATGTCGAATGAGAGATTTCCATGGCAATCATTCTTACTGCTGAAGAAGAGATTCTTGTAGGACGCGAAACAGTGATCGAAGGGCCTGCCCCGGAGGGCCCTTTCGCAACCGTTTTCGAAGATGATGGCGACACCGGTTATTTCTGTGCGCTTGACGGATCGGCCAAGGGCAACCGGATTCAGGATGCGCTGTCCATCTATGATGTTCAGAACGTTACGGACCGCGACAAGCCTTCTGTCGTCAAGATCGGGTGGTCAAAGGACAGTCAAAAGGCCGTTCTTCTAATCAATGACTATCCACACGCCATGTTCGACTTCAGCACCCGCCAAGGATTCTGCCTTACCGGGTTTCCACCGCCCCCATCGAATGGGGTATGGTCGCGCTCCGGTCATCAGTGGACTGATGCAGTAGCCGACCTTTTCAAATAGGGAAAAACAGGAGGAAGCATTGCGCATCATTGTTAGTGGGCCGGCCGCTATCTTTGACGAGGCAGGCCAGGAAATCCGCGATTGGCAAAGGCTACTGCACCTGGACGGCTTTCCTCTTGTTGGTGAATCGATTGCGGACCACTTCGACCATACACTCGACCATATTCGGGGTGGTGATTCCTGTTTGAAGCTGGATCGTGACGCCAAAAGCATACGGGTGCACACGGAATTCCGTTCCCGACGCAAGCTGAATACCAGCGAGCTTGATTATTTGGTACAGCAAACAAAAGCACAATGGTCCGATGGGATTGGCGAGGACGCACATTTGCCCAGGCATGGTGGCGGAAGCATATCGTTGTACCCGCTACCCTATGACGATACATTGGTCCAAGTTTCCCAAATCAATGAAGCAATTGTCGTCCGCATCTTCAAGCTGGTCTCCCATGCCATTGAACGCATTGCAAAGATGGCCGGCGGCGGTATCGATCGGGAGGGCAAATGGGGAATGACCCGTCTGATGCAGGCGGCTGCCGATGGCGATGCCGAGAGGCTCATCCATTACATTGGAAAGAAGGCGAACCTGCATCACCGGGGAGACGGGGGACGCACATCCCTGACCATGGCAGTCATGCATGGTCATCACCGCATCGTCGAACTCTTGCTCGATGCCGGCGCCAATCCTGACGACGCAGACGATCAGGGCATGAGTGCAGTGATCTGGGCGGCCAACCGGGGCTACATGACAATCATCGATAGCCTTGTAGCGCGTAGCGCGAATCTGGATTCCAGGAATACCAAGGGTGAGAGCGCACTTTTTTACACGCAGCGACTGAATGTGACGGAACACTTGCTTGCTTTGGGGGCGGATCCGTGCCTGCAGGATCTTTCAGGGAATACAGCTGCGGATCATGCACGCATGCAGGCCGAGGCATTCAGGACTCACAGAAACTGGCCGCGACCTGAACGTGTGGCGTTTGAAGAAGCAAAGGCAGAGATGCTGGAACGAGCTTGCTTAATAAAAAAATCCGGGTAACGAGCCTGCTTGGTAAAAATACGGGCGAAACCCGGTAAGCTGTCAGAGCTCTTTGTCAATCACCCATTAAACTTGAGGACACTGTATGAAGCCTGCTGACTCCCCGAAAGCATTCCAAGAGTTCGCTGCATCAAAAGGCATCGATCTGAATTCTTCAACGCCGCGCGAAGGTATTGAAGCAATGCTCGAGTTTCGTGCACAGGTTGCATGTGCTGTATGTTCCGACGATATGTTGTTATACCAGTGGGGAACGTATGACTGGGGCAAAGGAAAGTACTTTGAACTCAACATCACGCGGCAGTTCATTGAAGCCGAGCTCGACGGTGACGATGCGATCAGCCAGTTGAGCCTCACCTACAAATACAAGCCAGGCACCGAACTCGATGCTCTCCCGGCGGACAACTGCTGGGAAGACGCAAAACCGGATTTTCGCCAGTTCATCCTTGCGTCCGCTGCATTCACTGCGGTCGCAGGTGCAAAGGCGGATCAGATCGAACTCAGACACGAGTACGTGTAACTTTACGAGAAAATAAATGGGCAAAACTCGCCTGGAAGCCTTCAGCGACGGCGTCATCGCCATCATCATCACCATCATGGTGCTGGAACTCAAAGTTCCGCACGAAGCCGATTTCAAGGCGCTGCTGCCGCTGTGGCCCGTCCTCATGAGCTACGTACTCAGCTTCATCTACGTCGGCATCTATTGGAACAATCACCACCACATGATGCACGCCGTCGAAGAAGTCAGCGGCGGCATCCTGTGGGCCAACCTGCACCTGCTGTTCTGGCTTTCCCTGATTCCCTTCGTCACCGCCTGGACCGGCGAAAACCATTTCGAAACCGGGCCGACCGTCGCCTATGGCGTCGTGCTGTTCATGTGCGCCGCTGCGTATTCGCTGCTGGTGCGCACGCTGGTCAAGCACCACGACAAGAATGCAAAGCTGGCCGAAGCCATCGGCGACGATCGCAAGGGCAAGATCTCGATCGTGTTTTATCTCGTCGGCGTCGTGGTGTCCTGGTTCGCGGCCTGGCTGGGATTCCTGGTGTATGTGGGCGTGGCCATCATGTGGCTGATTCCGGACCGGCGCATCGAGAAAAAAGTCGTCGACGAGAAGCGCCAGGAAGCAGGCAGCGCGCACGGCAATTCATAAGCGCCGGCTATGCGGCCAGCTATGTGAACTGGCCGCAACTCAAATGTGACGATGCGGCAATAACTTTGCTATGATCTTTGCGCACATGCTGCCGGGCCCGGCTCGGGCAGCGTTTTTTGATGTCCGTGAAAGATCCAATGAATCGTTCTTACAGCTTCATCGTTGCTGCTGCCACCGCTGTGCTGGCGCAGGCAGCGATCGCCGCGCCCGCACCTGCTGCCGGCGCCTCCCTCGACGCATCGAACCCCTTCGCCAAAGTCAGCGCGCTGCCCTTCCATTACCCGGCCTTCGACAAGATCAAGTCCGAGCATTTCAAGCCGGCCTTCGACGCCGGCATGCGCGAGCAGCTGCGCGAAGTCGCCGGCATCGCCGCCAACAAGGCCGCGCCGACCTTCGAGAACACGATCGTCGCGATGGAACGCTCGGGCCAGCTGCTGGCGCGCGTGTCGGTCATCTTCTCGAACCTGCAGGGCGCGAATACGAATGACGCGCTGGATGCGATCGACCGCGAGATGTCGCCGAAGCTGGCAGCGCACCACGATGCGATCTTCATGAACGACCAGCTGTGGCAGCGCGTGAAGGCCGTCTACGACAAGCGCGATAACTTGAAACTCGACGCCGAGTCTAAGCACCTGGTCGAGCGCTATCACCGCGACTTCGTGCGCGCCGGCGCCAACCTCTCAAGCGCCGACAAGGAGAAACTGAAAGCCTTTAACGGCGAGATCGCCGGCCTGCAATCGAACTTCGCGCAGAACGTGCTGAAGGAAGCCAATGCGTCGGCGCTGGTGGTCGATACCCGTGCGGAACTGGCCGGCCTGCCGGATGCCGACATCGATGCCGCCGCGGCGGAAGCGAAAAAGCGCGGCCTGGATGGCAAGTATGTGATCGCGCTGGTGAACACCACGATCCAGCCACCGATGTCGCTGATGACCAACCGCGCCACGCGCGAGCGCCTGATGGCGGCGTCGCTGGCGCGCGGCAGCCGCGGCGGCGACTTCGACAGCCGCACGCTGGTACAGCGCCTGGCCAAGCTGCGCGCCGAGAAGGCCGCACTGCTCGGTTACCCCAACTACGCCGCCTATTCGCTGGAAGAGGAAACCGCGAAGACGCCGGAAGCCGTCAACAAGCTGTTGGGTGAACTCGCCAAGCCGGCCGTCGACAACGCGAAGAAAGAAGCCGCGGAGATCCAGAAGGTGATCGATGCCGAAAAAGGCGGCTTTAAAGTCGCCGCACACGACTGGGCCTTCTATACCGACAAGGTGCGCCAGGCGAAATACGCGTTCGACGAAAGCCAGCTGAAGCCGTATTTTGAATTGAACAACGTGGTGCAGAACGGCGTGTTCTTCGCTGCGAACAAGGAATTCGGCATCACCTTCAAGGAGCGCAAGGACCTGCCGGTGTACGACCCGGACGTGCGCACCTTCGACGTGTTCGACGCCAACGGCAAGCAGCTGGCGATCTTCATCCTGGATTACTACGCGCGTCCGAACAAGCAGGGCGGCGCCTGGATGAACGAGTACGTCACCCAATCGAAGCTGCTGGGTAACCACCCGGTGGTGGCGAACCACCTGAACATTCCGAAGCCGGCCGCCGGCCAGCCGACGCTGCTGACCTACGATGAAGTGCGCACCGCCTTCCACGAGTTCGGCCACGCGCTGCACGGCATGTTCTCGAACGTGACTTACCCGACCTTCGGCGGTGCCAACACGCCGCGCGACTTCGTCGAGTATCCGTCGCAGGTCAACGAGATGTGGGCGACCTGGCCCGAGGTGCTGGCGAATTATGCCAAGCACTACCAGACCGGCGCGCCGATGCCGAAGGAGTTGCTGGACAAGGTGCAGGCGTCGAAGAAGTTCAACATGGGCTTCATCACGACCGAGTACCTGTCGGCCTCGCTGCTGGACCAGCGCTGGCACCAGCTCACCCCCAGCCAGGTGCCGGCCGACGTGACCGGCTTTGAAGCGCAGGCCCTGAAGGATGCGGGCGTGGACTTCGCGCCGGTACCGCCGCGCTACCGCACCACCTATTTCTCGCACAGCTTCTCGGGCGGCTACTCGGCCGGTTACTACGCTTACCTGTGGAGCGAAAAGCTGGACGCCGATACCGTCGAGTGGTTCAAGGAAAACGGCGGCCTGCTGCGCAAGAACGGCGACCATTTCCGCGCGACCCTGCTGTCGCGCGGCGGTTCGGCCGACGCGATGGAGCTGTTCCGCAATTTCCGCGGCCGCGATGCCAAGATCGAGCCGCTGCTGGAACGCCGCGGCTTGACCGGTAACTGATCGGCCAATGCTGTTCATATGTCCGCGTGGGCACGGGGTGCCTACGCCGGCCGCGCCCACGCTACCACCAATAACGAGATACACCCGGAGAAACAAGCACATGCACCGTTCCCACATCCTGGCTTTCGCCATGACCGCGGCCGTCGCCAATTTTGCCTGCGCCGCCGAACCGGCGTCGCTGCTGCCGGCATCGAACCCGTTCGCCAAGCCGAGCACCCTGCCGTTCAACTACCCGGCCTTCGACAAGATCCAGAACGAGGACTACGCGCCGGCCTTCGACGAAGGCATGCGCCAGCAGTCGCTGGAAATCGAGGCCATCGCCAACAACAAGGCAGCGCCCACGTTCGAGAACACGGTCGTCGCGATGGAGCGTTCGGGCCAGTTGCTGAACCGCGTCTCGACCGTCTTTTCGAGCATGGTGGGTGCGAATACCAATGACACCCTGAATGCGCTGGACAAGACGCTGGCGCCGAAGCTGGCCGCGCACAGCGACAAGATCCGCCTCAACGAGAAACTGTATAAACGGATCCAGACCCTGTACGACAAGCGCGCCAAGCTGCACCTGGACGCGGAATCCAAGTACCTGCTGGAGCGCTACCACACCGACTTCGTGCGCGCCGGCGCCAAGCTCTCGAGCGCCGACAAGGAAAAGCTCAAAGCCTATAACGGCCGCATCGCCGCCCTGCAGACCCAGTTCAGCCAGAACGTGCTGAAGGAAGCCAACGCTTCGGCGCTGGTGGTCGATACCCGTGAAGAGCTGGCCGGCATGTCGGACAAGGCGATCGACGTCGCCGCGGCGGAAGCCAAGAAGCGCGGCCTGGACGGCAAGTTCGCGATCCCGGTCGTGAACACCACCCAGCAGGCACCCTTGTCCGTGCTGACCAACCGTGCGACCCGCGAAAAGCTGCTGGCGACCTCGCTGGCACGCGGCAGCCGCGGCGGCGACTACGACAACCGCGCGCTGGTGCTGGAACTGGCCAAGGCGCGCGCCGACCGCGCCGCGCTGCTGGGCTACCCGAGCCACGCGGCCTACATGCTGGAAGACCAGACCGCGAAGACCACCGGCGCCGTCAACACGCTGCTGGCCGATTTCGCCAAGCCGGCGGTGCGCAACGCGAAGAAGGAAGCGGCCGACCTGCAGCAGGTGATCGATGCCGAGGGTGGCCAGTTCAAGGCGGCGGCGTACGACTGGAACTACTACAGCGACAAGGTGCGCGCCCAGCGCTACGCCTTCGACGAGAACCAGCTGCGTCCCTATTTCGAGTTCAACAACGTGCTGGTGAACGGCGTGTTCTTCGCCGCCACCAAGGAATTCGGCATCACCTTCAAGGAACGCAAGGACCTGCCGGTGTACGATCCGGACGTGCGCGTGTTCGACGTGTTCGATGCCGACGGCAAGCAGCTGGCGATCTTCCTGCACGACCCCTACGCGCGCGCCAACAAGCGCGGCGGCGCCTGGATGAATGCCTATGTCGGTCAGAACAAACTGCTGGGCACCCACCCGGTGGTGGCCAACCACCTGAACATCCCGAAGCCGGCGGCCGGCGAGCCGACCCTGCTGACCTACGACGAAGCGCGCACCATGTTCCACGAGTTCGGTCATGCGCTGCACGGCATGTTCTCGAACGTGAAGTACCCGCGCTTCTCGGGCTCGCGCGTGCCGCGCGACTACGTCGAGTTCCCGTCGCAGGTGAACGAGATGTGGATGGCCTGGCCGGAAGTGCTGGCGAATTATGCCAAGCACTACCAGACCGGCGCGCCGATGCCTCAGGCACTGCTGGACAAGGTGCAGGCCTCCAGCAAGTTCAATGAGGGTTATCGCACCACCGAGTACCTGGCGGCGTCGATCCTCGACCAGAGCTGGCACCAGCTCGGCCCGGACCAGATCCCGACCGACGTCCTCGCCTTCGAAGCCAAGACCCTGCACGACGCCGGCGTCGACTTCCCGCTGGTCCCGCCGCGCTACCGCACGACCTACTTCTCGCACGTGTTCTCGGGCGGCTACTCGTCCGGCTACTACGGCTACCTGTGGGCCGAAAAGCTGGACGCCGACACCGTCGAGTGGTTCAAGGAACACGGCGGCCTGACGCGCAAGAACGGCGACCATTTCCGCAAGACCCTGCTGTCGCGCGGCGGCACCATGGATGCGATGGAGATGTACCGCGGCTTCCGCGGGCGCGATGCGAAGATCGAGCCGCTGCTGGAGCGGCGTGGCCTGACTGGCGAGTAAGCAGACCGTCGTCCCCGGCCTTGGCGGCCCCCTGCCTTCGCGGGGGCGACGGTAGGATGCGCCAAGCGCGTGCCAACCGGTATAAACTTTCCCCAACAACCCACATTAGCATTGCCCCTGCAATGAGTGTTCAAGCATTACACGGTATTACCTTAGAATCCCTGCTGACCCGACTGGTCGAGCACTACGGATGGAGCGAGCTCGGCCGTCGCATCAGCATCAACTGTTTCATCAGCGACCCGAGCATCAAGTCGAGCCTGAAATTCCTGCGCAAGACGCCCTGGGCCCGGGAACAGGTCGAGAAGCTGTATCTCGATACCAAATTCAACAAGTAAGGGAACGCCATGCAGAACGAGAATGAAGACACCCTGAAAGCGCACCTGAAGGCCCTGCACCGCAGCCTCGAAGAGCGCGGCGAGGTCGATGACGAGCTGGAGATGCTGCTGCGCCAGCTCGACGGCGACATCAACCGGGTGCTGGAGCGCCGCGCCGACGATCCGGACGCCAACACCTATGGACTGGCTTCGCGCAGCCAGGAAATCACGGCGCGCTTCGCGGCCAGGCATCCGACCCTGGAACCGGCGCTGCGCCAGCTCGGCAATATCCTGGCGAATATGGGGATCTGAAACAACAAAATCCTTTATGGCTGAGCCAAGTCGTTGATAATCAAGCCATTTTTGGAGGGGAGGGGAGAACGCACATTGGAATTCCGGTAGAATATCGGCCAATGAACTCCCCTGCCAATCTCTTCGCGAACGTTGCCAAACGTTCCAGCCGTGCTCCCGTCGCCCCTTTCCTGCCCATGTCGCGTGCCGAGATGGACAAACTGGGCTGGGATTCGTGCGACATCATCCTGATCACCGGCGACGCCTACATCGACCACCCGAGCTTCGGGATGGCGCTGGTCGGCCGTCTGCTGGAAGCCCAGGGTTACCGCGTCGGCATCATCAGCCAGCCCGACTGGACCTCGGTGGAGCCGTTCCGCGCGCTCGGCAAGCCCAATCTGTACTGGGGCATTACCGCCGGCAACATGGACTCGATGGTCAACCGCTATACGGCCGACCGCAAGATCCGCTCGGACGACGCCTATACGCCGGACGCCGCGCCGAATAAACGGCCGGACCGCGCCGTGACCGTCTACTGCCAGCGCGCGCGCGAAGCCTTCCCGGGCGTGCCGGTCATCGCCGGCAGCATCGAAGCCTCGCTGCGCCGCATCGCCCACTACGATTACTGGTCGGACAAGGTGCGCCGCTCGGTGCTGTTCGAATCGAAGGCGGATCTCGTCATCTTCGGCAATGCCGAGCGCGCGCTGGTCGACGTCACGCGCCGCATCGCCGCCGGCGAAAACATCAAGAGCATCCGCGACCTGCGCGGCACGGCCTTCCTGGTGCCGCAGGGCTGGCTGCCGGACGACGAATGGACCGTCCACAACTCCACCCGCGTGGACATACCGGGCCGCATCGACAAGCAGCCGAATCCGTACGCGATGGCGCTGGAAGACCCGAAGCAGTGCGCGATCGACAATGCGGCGCCGGAGCCCGACGCACAGCCGATCGTGAAACCGATCGTCTTCATGACGCGCGAAGAGCGCCAGGCCGCCGCCCGCGAAAAGGCACGCAAGACCGTGGTGCGCCTGCCGAGCTTTGAAACCGTCAGCGAAGACCCGGTGATGTATGCGCACGCCTCGCGCGTGTTCCACCTCGAGTCGAACCCGGGCAATGCGCGTGCGCTGGTGCAGGGCCATGGCGACCGCGACGTCTGGCTGAATCCGCCGCCGTTGCCGCTGGCCATGGACGAGATGGACAACGTCTACGACCTGTCCTACGCGCGCGCGCCGCACCCGAGCTACGGCAAGGCCCATATCCCGGCCTGGGAAATGATCCGCTATTCGGTCAACATCATGCGCGGCTGCTTCGGCGGCTGCACCTTCTGCTCGATCACCGAGCACGAAGGCCGCATCATCCAGAGCCGTTCGGAACCGTCGATCCTGCGCGAGATCGAGCTGATTCGCGACACGACCAAAAACTTCGCCGGCACCATCACCGACCTCGGTGGCCCCACCGCCAATATGTACCGGCTGTCGTGCAAGGAAAAGACGATCGAGGAATCGTGCCGCCGCCTGTCGTGCGTGTACCCGACCATCTGCTCCAACCTGGGCACCGACCACAGCAAGCTGATTTCGCTGTACCGCAAGGCGCGCGCCATCCCCGGCATCAAGAAGATCCTGATCGGTTCCGGCCTGCGCTACGACCTGGCGGTGCGCTCGCCCGAGTATGTGAAGGAACTGGTGACGCACCACGTCGGCGGCCTGCTGAAGATCGCGCCCGAGCACACCGAAGAAGCGACGCTGTCCAAGATGATGAAGCCGGGGATCGGCGCCTACGACGAGTTCAAGGCGCTGTTCGACAAGTACTCGAAGGAAGCCGGCAAGAAGCAGTACCTGATTCCCTACTTCATCGCGGCCCACCCGGGTTCGACCGACGAGGACATGCTGAACCTGGCGCTGTGGCTGAAGAAGAACAACTTCCACCTCGACCAGGTGCAGACCTTCACGCCGACGCCGATGGCGATGGCCACCACCATGTACCACAGCGGCAAGAACCCGCTGCACAAGGTGACCGAGGATTCGGAAACCGTCGAAACCGCGAAGAGCGGCAAGACCCGCAAGCTGCATAAAGCCTTCCTGCGCTACTACGATCCGGAAAACTGGCCGGTACTGCGCGAGGGCCTGCGCCGCATGGGCCGCGGCGACTTGATCGGCAATGGCGAGCGGCACCTGGTGCCTGCCCAGGGTGGCGAGGAGGCAGCCCTGCAGCAGCAGCGCGGCGACCGCCGTCCGGCGCCGAATGCGCCGATGGGACCGCGCAGCGATGCGGTGCCGCGCGGCCGGGTGATCGAGGTGGCGCCTAAACGGAGCAACGAGCGTGGCGGTGCCGGCCGCGGTGCCGCCAATGCACGCGGTGGCGATCGTGTCCCGGCGGGCACGCCGTTCATGGCACCGCCGTCCAAGGTGAAGCCGTCGATTCTGTCGACTATCAAGAGCAAGCCGAAAGGCGCGCGGAAGTAAATGCCCGTCGCCCCCGCGAAGGCGGGGGCCCATACTCAGCATCCGAGGTCAGGATTTCTGAGTCACTGAAATATGTCGAGATACCGAGTTCCGTTATTCAGCATGGGTCCCCGCCTGCGCGGGGACGACGGTTGGTTGCGGTGCGGCTGGTACTCAATCCCAAGCCCGATCCCGCCCCGGCATGATCCGCTCGATCTTCTGATCCAGCACCTCCCCCCGCACCTTCAGCACCCGCTCCGCCTCTTCCACCTTCTTCGCGCTGACCGCATCCACCGCCGGTCCGTCCGCCGCCACGATGCGTGGCGTGATCAGCACGATGGTCTCGGTCGTGCTGCCGCCGTCGTCGGTGCTGGAAAATGCGCGGCCCAGAAACGGCACGTCGCTCAGCAGCGGGATGCCCTGTCTCCGGTAATTGCTGCTGCTCTTGATCAGGCCACCGATCAGGACCGGCTGGCCGTCGCGCGCGATCAGCTGGGTGTTCACCTCGGTCGTCTTCTTGGACGGGATGCCGCCCGAGACCGAGCCCGAGCTGACCTCCGGACGCACCTTCATCATGATGCGGCCGTCGGCGTCGATCGACGGCGTCACGCGCAGGATCACGCCGGTGTCGAGGAACTGGATCGACTCGGTGGTGACGTTGTTGATGGTGGTGGTCAGGCGGTAGCCGAGCTGGTCGCCGACGTTGGTGCTGGCTTCCTGGTCTTCCAGCGCCAGCAGGCGCGGGGTGGCGAGGGCGTGCACGCGGCCCTTGTTGGTCAGGGCCGTCAGGTGGGCTTCGATGTTGTTGTTGACCACATTCAGGAAGAAGCGCGGCCCGACGGCGGTCGACAGGCCGGTGCTGCCCGCCGTGTTCGGACCGGCTTCGTTGAAGATGCGGGTCCAGTCGACCCCGAAGGCATCGCTGCGGTCCAGCGTGATCTCGAGGATCTTGGCTTCGATCAGGATCTGGCGCGGCGGGGTGTCGATCTCGCGCAGCACCCGCGCCGCGCGCGCCAGGCCGGCCTCGGTGGTTTCCACCACCAGCGTGCGGGTCGGCTCCAGCACCGTCACGGTACCGTTGACGCCGACCTGGCGCATCAGGATATCGGCGGCCTTCTTGATGTCGGTGTAGTGCACTTTCAGGGCGCGCACCTGCAGCGACGCCGCCAGCTCCTTCTGCGCCACTTTCGCATCCGAGATCAGGAAGCCGCCGTGACGCTCGGTCACCGAATAGCCGCCGGCTTCGGCGATCGCCTCGATCGCCTGGCGTACCGTCAGGTCGTACAGGCTGATCGACACGTTGCCGCCGACGCCGCGCGCCAGCACGATGTTGACGTGGGCGGTCTGCGAGATCATGTTGAACAACTCGCTGATCGGCGTGTCGCGGAAGGTGTAGGACATGACGGCCGGTGCCGCGGCGGCCGGCGTCCCGGTGGCCGGCATACCGGCGGCGCTGCCGGTGCCGGTTTCGGCATGCAGGGCCGGCGCCAGCAGGCAAAGCACGAGGAGCGATTGCCGGAGTTTCATTGCGTGTCCTTTTGATGGATGGTCAGCAGTTGCCGTTTGCCGGCGCGCGTTACCAGCACGCCTTGCGCGTCGATGCGCAGCACGGTGTAGTCGCGCGCCTGGCCGCCGGCAGCGACGATGTCGCCGTCGATGTTGGCGACCGAGTGGGCACCGTTCAGGATGACGGCGCGCAGGCGCAGCGGCGGCGCTTCGACCTGCGGTTCGGCTGCTGCCGCGGCAGGGGGCGGCGGCGGCGGTGCCGGGCGCACGAAGGGATCGCGCAGCACGCGCGGGGGTGTGGATGGCGCGGCCGTGGCGGCTGCCGGCATCGCCGCGGTGACCGTCGGGATGACCGCCGTCGTGGCTGCCAGCGTCACGCACAGCAGCACCAGCATGGCAAACGCACGCATCATCGTTTGGCCTCCTCGCCATAGGCGCCGAGCTGCAGCTGCACCACGCGGCGCGGCTCTTCTTTTGCCGCGCGCAGGTTCAGGCGCGCGATGCCGACCGCCGGCTGGCGCGTTTCAATGTCGTCCAGCCAGGCCAGGATGGCGCCGTAGCTGCCGCTGGCTTCGATGTCGAGGGTTTGCAGGCGCATGCCGGCCACGCTGCGCTCCGGTCCAGGCATGGCAGCGCCCACCGTCAGCCCGGCCCCGCGCGCGCCGGCGCCGGCGGCGGCGATCAGTGCCAGCGGGCCTGGTGCCGGCGGCAGCGGCGGCAAGTCCACCGCGGCCGCGGGCCCCGCCGGCAAGGGTGCATTCGCCTGCGTGGCATGCAGGGCGGCGAGCCGCACCTGCTGCTGGCGCAGCGCCGCCAGCGGGGCCCGGATCGCCAGCGCCCACATCAGGGCGGCCACGATGGCGACGGCGCCGATCGCGACCAGGTTCAGCTGGCGCGCCGGCATGGCCGCCAGCGCTTTCCGCAAAGTCGGTGTCATTCTTGTTTTCCTTGATGGACCGGGGGGTGGACCAGCGCGCCGGAAGCATGGAAATCGACGACGCCACCTTCGGCCGCGGCGCTGCTGCCGACCAGCCGCAGGCCGGCGATGCCGGGCTGGCGTCCGAGCGCCGACAGGAAGGCGGTCACGGCTTCGTAGCTGGCAGCCTGGCCGTTCAATTCGATGGCACTGCGCAGGCGCCAGGTCTGGGGCGCCGCCGCCGGCGTGGCGCCGGGCGCGCTGAATTCCTCGGTCCCATCCGGCAGTGCTGCCGCAGCCGGCGCAGCGGCGTTGGCGCCGGCAGGGGCGCCCTGGACGTCGCGCTCGACCTGCAAGCCGGTCAGCCACACCGCATCGGGACCCTGGGCCAGCGCCGCATCCAGGCTCTGCGCCAGCGCCGCCAGTTCGCCCCGGCGCCGCAGCGTGCGCAGGACGGCATGCGCCTGCTCCTGGCGGCTGCGTTCGGCCTGCTGCTGGGCGCCGCGCGCACTGTCGGCCTGCGCCTGCGCGGCGGCGGTCTGCAGGGCGGTGGCGCTGCGTTCCAGCGCCGCGCTGCGCCAGCGCAGCCCGATGCTGGCGAGCGTGCCGGCGGCGACCACCAGCACCAGGGCGACGCCGGCCAGGCGCAGGGTGCGGCGCACGCGCACGCCGTCGCGGTATTCGCGCGGGATCATGTCGATGTCAGCCATGGACCGCTCCCCGCAGCGCCAGCCCGGCCGCCAGCGCGATCTCGCGGCCGATGCGGTCGCCGTCCTGGCGTGGCGCTTCGTGAAACGCGCCGAACGGATCCAGCAGGTGCACCGGCACGTCGATCAATTCGCCGATGCGCGCCTGGATGTCCGGGTAGCGCGCCAGGCTGCCGTTCAGGTAGACGCGGCTGATGGTGCTGCCGCGCGTGCGCGAGGCCACGTACACCTGGGTGTGCGCCAGCTCGTCGGCCAGCGCCAGGCAGGCCGGGTGCAGCACTTCGTGGATGGCGCGGCGCAGCTCCGCATGCGCGCCGTCGCTGCGCTGGCCGGCGGCGCGGCCGCCCATGCCATGCTCGCGCAGCAGGCTGGTGGCGGTGGCCTGCGGCAGCTCGAGCGCCGCCGCCAGCGTGGCGGCCAGCTGGTCTTCGCCAAAGTCGATCTCGCGGTCGAGCATCAGGCGGCGGCCCCAGATCACGGTGACGAAGCTGCGCGCACTGCCGAAATTCAGCAGCAGCGTCGACTGGCCGATATCGCTGCCGTGGATCGCGGCCAGCAGGCGCGCGATCGCGGCCGGGCCGATGTCGAGCGCCACCGGTTCCAGGCGCGCCGCTTCCAGCATCGCCAGATAATCGAGCACGCGCGTCTTGTCGGCCGCGGCCACCAGCACTTGCCGGCCGCTGGTGTCGCCGTCGGCGCCGCGGATCGGGTAGTAATCCAGCACCGACCTGGCGCCGTCCACGCCGAGCTGCTCGGCGGCGGCCTTGGCCACCGCCTGGGCTTCGGACTGGTTCGGCGCCGGCGGCAGCGTCAGCGGCAGGATGCGCACGTCGGCCGGCGGCAGCGCCGACAGTACGCGGCGGCCCTTGAACGGGCTGGCTGCCAGCGCGGTGCCGACGAAGCGCGCCAGCTCGCCTGGTGCCGCCAGCAGCTCGGCGCGCGGCACCGGGTAGGGCAGCGAGGCGGCCGCCATCAGGCTGAAGCCGCCATCGCGCGGCGCCGCCTGCACCAGGTTCAGCCCGTGGGCGGCGAAGTCGGCGCCGATCGGGGGCGGCTGCGAAGCGCGGGCGGGAAATTTAAAGAGTTTCATTCTGGTGGCGTCGGTCGATGGATCAGCACTGCTTGGCGAAGGTGACGCGCAGGACCGGCTTGTTGCCGTTGCTGAGTGCTTCCAGGCTGTGGAAGGAGACGCTCTGGTTCGGGTCCTGCAGGCGCAGCAGCATCCCGTAGTCGACCAGCCGGCCGCTGACCCAGCCGTCGACCAGGCCGGTGACATCCCAGTAATAGGTGCCGGCGCCCGTCACTTTGGTCGAGGCCAGCACCGGGCTGCTGTAGTCGCCGCCGCCGTCGCTGCCGAGCGCGGTCGTGGTCGAGCTCCAGTAGGTGCCGCCCAGCAGGCTGTTGCGCGACAGCTTCCAGGTGGCGCTGGTGTCCCATGAGGACGTCATCCGGTGCACGTTGACGGTGCGGGCCACGCTGCTGCTGCCGTTTTGCGTGAGCGCCAGGCGTGCCGACAGCACTTCGGTGTTCTTCGGAATATCGGTCATCGGCCAGTACAACAGCGCATGCTGCTGGTTCGACGCCAGCGCCAGTGTCATGCCGTCGAGCAGGCTGACGCCACCCAGGATGCCGGCGGTGATGTAGGTATCGCGCGGGCCGCCGCCCAGATCCTTGGTTTCGGTGTTCGAGAGGTCGATCAGGTTGACCGCATTGCGTGTCTGCGTGACGGTGGCGCCACCGACCGGCGTGACAGTGGCGACGACGTTGATGCTCTTCGGCGGCGATTTGCTGACCGCCGCGCTGATCGTGCCGCTCGGCAGCGACACCGTGGACACGCTGTTATTGGTGTTGCACTTGTTGATTTCGTTGGCCCACGTCGCGGCCGCCAGCGCACCCGCTACAAGGTAGGCGGCGTTGCGCCGTTCGTAGTCGGCGCCGACCGATTGCGCATCCATGCCGGCGGCGCGGTTCAGGCCGAAGGCGAGTGCGGCGATCAGGGCCAGCAGCAGCGCCACGGTCAGCAGCAGGGCGCCCGCTTGGCGGCGCGTGTCGGTCCGGCGTTTCAAAACGGCGCTCCCACCCGTACCGTGCGGCTGGCGCTCACGCTGCTGCCGCCGGCCTCGAGCCGCAGGTCGATCTTCAGCACGGGCTGGCCGTCGCCGACCTCCGGCGTGGACAGGCGGAAGGCGCTGACGTTGGATGCGATGACACCGGTGCCGGCGATGCTGGCGATGCCGGGTGCTGTTGCGGACGCCGCCGCCGGGCCTGGTGCAGGCGCCGTGGCCGTGGCGGTACCGGATTCGACCAGGTTGCCATTGACGACCGTATAGCTCAGCGCCCCCAGCCACGCCGCCGCGCCGGCATCCGTCACCGTGGCGCCGCTGGCGACGGGAGACAGCGCCGCTACGCGCCGGGCGATGCGGTCGAGGGCGAAGCGGGCGTCGGCGTTCAGGTCGAGCGCGGCGCGGGTAGCGACGGCGCTGCCCGAGGCATTCTGGAACATGGCGGCCAGCGGCACCATCAACAGCGCGGCGATGGCCAGGCCAAGCAGCAGCTCGACCAGGGTAAAGCCCTGGTGGGCGCGCACGCGGCTCACCGCGTCACCAGCGTGGAAAGCGTATAGGGATTGCCGTCGGCCGGATTTTTCAGCGCGACGCTGACCAGCAGCAGGTAATCGTTGGTGCCGCCGGGGCCGATCTTGCCGGTGCTGCTGTTGCCGTAGCGCGCGATGGTCACGGTGCGCGCCGGGCAGTCGGGATCGTCGGCCGGATAATTGGCCGGCCCGGTGCTGCTGGCCAGCGACAGCAGGCGCCAATGCGACTCGGCCAGCACCGTTTCCATCAGGGTGCTGACGCACTCCAGGTTGCGCGCGGCGGCGCCGCCGGCGCCGGGGGCCTGTACCGCGCCGCGCAGCGCGTTGGCGGCCGGTACCAGGCAGATGGCCAGCAGGGAGATGGCGAGCAGCGCTTCGACCAGCGTGAAGCCGGCGGCGCGGCCTGGCGCGCCCCGGGCTGGCGTCCGATGTGGAAGCGTCGGGCAGGACATGGTCAGGAAGCGGTAACGCGGCCGCCGGCGTCGATGGCGACCGTGCGCGTCACGTTGCCGGCGCCGACCACGATGGTGCCGCTGCTCAGGATCTGGTTCGGGTCCGAAGCCGCTGCCGGGCCAGCGCCGGCGCCGGCACTGATGCCACGCACCGGATTACCGCTGGCATCGAAGGCGATGGTGGTGGCCGTGGACCCGGTGGCGAACCGGAAGCTGCAGCCGGTGAGCGCAATATTGCTGCCGGCGGGCGCCTGGCCCAGGTTGACCGTGTAGTCCATTTTGTTCAAGGGGTGCTTCAGCATGGTGGCGATGGCGCCGCTGGCGTCGGGCACGTAAACCGACACCTCGTTGCGGGCGGCGTCGCAGCGCAGCATGCGGACGGCGCCGCTGCGCATGGCTTCCTGGCGTGCGAAGCGCAGGGCCTGGACGACTTCGCTGGCGGCAGCGTCGGCGCGGGCTTCGGCGACCGGTTGTGCCGACGGTAGCGCAACCGCCGCGGCGATTGCCAATACGGCGCATACCGCCATCAGCTCGGCCAGGGTATGGCCTTGGCTGTGGCGGCGTTCAGGCATGCTGGGAAAGACGATTAGTGTGCGGAGAAGGCGCGAGGGTTGGCGGCGCCATCCAAGGCCGTTTCGTTCCTGATGAACTGGCCAGTCCCGGTGCTGTATGCCCAACCTTGGCCGCCTGCCACCGCAACCGCGGCCGCGCCGTTTGCGGGAACGGTCACGGCATTCGAATTGGTGAACGGCTCGGTTGGAATACCCTGGCGCAAGTAAGGACCGAAGCGGAAGATAGCATTACCAGTCGGGCAGGCTTCGCCGGCCGCGTTGGTGACCAAGCTCAGCTGTGCCGTCATGGCGGCCAGACCGGTTGCCGCCTGGACTGAGGTACTGCCATCCGGGCATGCTACACCGCCTGCAACAGCCACCGCGCCAGGATAGGAGTTGCCGTTATGCTGTACCCGATACTGCTCAAGTGCGGAACGTACGGTGGCCAAATTGGAATCGAGCGCCGACATCTGCGCATCAGCGGTACTAGAGGAAAACTGCGGAATCGCAATCGCCGCCAGAATCGCCAAAATGATGACGACGATCAGCAACTCGATCAAGGTAAAACCGCGCGCAACACTGCGCTTGATGGTGGAGGACATGTTTTGGGTTCTCATTTTGATTTGGGTCATTGAACGACGACTTTATGTGGTGAATCTAATAGTTCCGCAGCGTAACACGAAATTTCTGGTTATCTTCGGCAAGTTTCTATCTATTGAGCAACTGTGGCGTATCTTTAACAATTATGCTCAATGGGTAGCGCTGGAGAGCTTGAAAATCGGCAAAATGAGTGAACTGACAATGGTGCCGACCAGCACACCCATCACCATCAGCATGACCGGCTCGGCCAGTTTCGACAGC
>Ga0265780_10002174_pt1 | contig 26919 bp, 33 predicted proteins | sample P1T30metagenome_FD_192432 | JGI IMG/M metagenome (GOLD analysis project Ga0265780, IMG submission 192432) | Plant litter microbial communities from East Loma Ridge, Irvine, California - P1 T30 | ecosystem: Environmental > Terrestrial > Plant litter > Unclassified | place: USA: California...
TATTCGCAGTATCCGATAGCCGACGGATACGTCACCGCGTGCCGCAATTGGTGCGTTTTGTTCGATTTTCAGACACGGGGAAAGAACAACTTCCTTGCTGCAGACGGGGATAGCGAATTGAAGATTTCTGAGCGCGATACGAAGTACGAAAAAGGTACAGAAGTCATATAGCCTGAACCATACTCAAAGGTGGGTATGAATGGTGGGCGGTGATGCTAAGGCGCTAACAAGCAGCAGCTTCCAGGGTAAGTAGCCGAAGTCCCAGGCAGTCTCCAGCGCACACGACAATGTCGGAGCCTCCACGAAAACGCGCGAAGCTCGCTTGCGTCACTTGTAATGCGCGTCGCGTCAAATGCGATGTTACAGACCGCCAGCCATGTGGGAACTGCTTCACCGCGAACATCCACTGCGAGACTCGCCAAAGTAAGCGTGGAAAACATCCGCGGAAGCCGAGGACGGATTCGGATGCTCGCGAAGAGATGTATGTCAACACTTCAAACTTTCAACAAAACTTTTTTTTCAAGGAAAAGCACTCTCTGACATATCTCAGCTCCCCAAATACACATTTAAGCCCTGGTCGGAACGAAGACGAAGTTGCTGCCTCGCACGTGCTTGCATCACTTTCATCAAACTTCCATAGTCCTGCCAACACTCGATTGGATCATTTTCACTTTGCATCGCCATCAACAAGATCTGATTCCCAGAGTGGCTTGACAAAGACTGAGACTCCTCGCCAGGAAGATGATACCGCTGTCTTCCTAGGCGAGTCCAGCTCACTCCGATATGTTACTGAGGAGCCTTCCCCTGCCGGCCCCGCTACGCAGCGAAGGCAGTCACTCTTTCGATTCCACCATGCGGTGCCCAGTACCGCTAAAGAGGATGCCATGGTACCTGAGTGGGAGGCTGAACGACGTCGTGTGCGCATGAAAGCTCTTCAAGCTGAAGGGACATTCTCCTTCCCTCCAATGGCGATTCGCCTAGAGCTCTTGAAGGCATATTTCCAATGGTTTCACTCTCATTTTGCTGTGGTAGACGAGGCTGAATTCTGGGAAGCACACGATAATGACACGGTATCGGCTCTTCTCCTACAAGCTATGCTGTTCATTGGAGTGATCCATTGTGAACAATCGACTTTGGTCAGCTTAGGGTGGGGCAATCGCCATCGAGCAAAGTGGCTGTTCTACATCCGCGCCAAGGACATCTACGACGCCACTTATGAAAGCAACAAAGTTACGGTCATCCAAGCGTTGTTCCTGATGAGCTTTTGGCGAGCCGGTGCTCTGCTGGAGAAGGATGCCCGTCACTGGCTCGGTACTGCGATCAGTCTAGCGCAAACGAAAGCTCTTCACCGCGCAGGCGAGGACGGAGATGACAAAATATCGAAGTTAAAAAGGCGTTTGTGGTGGGCCATCTACGTACGTGAACGACAGTGTGGGTCTGCGCTTGGGCTGCCAAATCGAATCCGCGACGAAGACTGCGACATCGCGCCATTGTCCGCATCAGATTTCACTTCGGCATTTGGTGCATCTACTGCCGTCGACGATGGCGAACGCTACACAGCGCATGCCATCGGTATGATGCAGTTAGCCGTTTACTTGGGCCAAGTCGTCGACGCTGGTTATCTACCAAACCGTACGATGAATGCTGGCGATCGTATCAGGATACGCGGCGAATTATACAAATGGAAAGACAGTCTGCCAGCTATTGTTCAACTGAACGACTACGCTGGTGATCAAACAAGTTTCCAAGCTAGCACGCTTCAGCTTGCCTACAACAATCTGCTCATACTGCTCCACAGAACAAGCTTTATCATCGATGAGAATGGGAGTGCAGACAGTGACGGGAACATTGCTCTGCAGGCCGCTGCTCGTAATTCGCGGATTGTGGAAGACTTACTACCGAGCGGAAGCATTGGGCATGCTCAGATTCATGTCATCACCAATCTTTTCAACACGCTCTGCATCCACGTAGCGCATCTTCGACGATCACATGGTGTCAACAGGACGCTCGCAGAGCATCGAGCCAAGTTGTGTTTGATGGGTCTTCAAGAGCTCCAGAAGACATGGGAGGTTACGAACTGGGTATTGCAATTATTTTTCCGGTACCTTGATCGTTCGACAGCAGCACGACTGGCAATGGAGGCGGATGACGTCGGATTCTCTAGTGCCGCGAGCAAAACGCCGAGCGCCAGGGGTTCATCAGGGCCGACGGCACAGGAGACCCCAAAAGTCATGTCGATCGACAACGTCGCCCCACAACCAACACCACACCCGGTCCCGGGTCAGTCGGAATTTAGCCCGGCCCCTTACACATGGTCCATGGACGAAGCGCATCAGTATCTCTTTACGCAGATCGAAAATGACTTTGCGTTCGGTGAGGGGGGCATACAACAATGGAACCCAGAGGAAATGATCAATAATGAAGGCCTTGCAGAGTTTGTTTATGCAAGCCTGAACGGTTAGTGAGTTCTCGGAATCATGTCACAATTATCCAAAGCATAGAGCGATTGTCACCATCAGGTAGAGAACGAGACATTCGAAACAACAAGGCGAATATCATTATCCAAAATCATTGTATATAACGTAACTAACTCCGAGAACTATGCTATGTACAAACGAAACCCCTGACCACCCCATGAAGCAAAGAACCGACCGCTTAGAGAACATCGTTGGCGACACCACCGACGTTGCTGATGACGTCCTTGACAGCGACATCAGCCTTGAGGTTATTGGCAATCTCGTTCTCAGAGAGGACGGGGATGTTGATGTCGCGGGACAAGATGCCACCGAGCTTGCTGATGACGTCCTGGACCTTGGCGTCAACGTCGGCATCGTTGGCAATGTTGTTCTCACCGATGACGGGCACGTTAACGAGGTCGTCACCGCGGGCGAGGACACCGTTGGCGACACCGCCGATGTTGGAAACAACGTCGTGGATCTTAGCATCGGCCTTGAGGTCGTTGGCGATGTTGTTCTCTCCGATAACTGGGACGTTGACAAGGTCCTCGCCGCGTGCAAGAACACCGTTGGCAACACCGCCGATGTTGGAAACGACATCGTTGATCTTAGCATCGGCCTTGAGGTTGTTGGCAATGTTGTTCTCACCGATGACGGGCACGTTAACGAGGTCGTCACCGCGGGCGAGGACACCGTTAGCAACACCGCCGACCTTGCTGATCACATCGGTGGCCTTGACGTCAGCCTTGAGATCGTTGGCAACGTTGTTCTCGCCAATGACAGGAGCGTTGACGAGATCGCGCTTGTTGTTGAGGACACCACCAACGTTGGAGACAACATCTGAGACGTCGGCAACGGCGTCGGCGCAGTCGAGGATGTCGTTATCGGAGGCAATGGGGATGTTGATATCACCACGGCGCTGGTTGACCTTGACGTCGGGCTTCTCGAGGATGTCGTTCTCGCCGATGATAGGGAGGTTCAGGATGCTGCGCTTGAGGACACCGCCGATGTTGGAGATGATGTTGTCGGCCTTTGCGTCAACCTTTGCGTCGTTGCCGATGTTGTTCTCGCCAATGACGGGGACGTTCACAAGGTGGTCACCACGCTTGTGCTCGTTGGCGATGCCGCCAATGTTGGAGATGATGTTCTCGAGCTTGGCGTCGACATTTGCGTCGTTGGCAATGTTGTTCTCGCTGAGGACTGGGATGTTGATGAGGTCGTCGCCACGCTTGTGCTCGTTGGCAACACCACCAATGTTGGAAACGACGTTGTCGACGTTGGCCTTGACGTCGGCGTTGTTGAGAATCTCGTTCTCGCCGATGACTGGGGCGTTGACAAGACCACGCTTGGCCTTGTTCAGGAGGGAGGTGAGGGAAGCGATGGCCTCCTCGATAGTAGCCTGAGCGCTCTCGGTGGCGCCGCGCCTGACTGGGAGGGCATCCTTGAGTCCACCGACAACGGGGAGACCAGAGGTAACACCCTCAGCGGTACCGGCAAGGCCACCGACGACTGGGAGACCGCCGGTAACACCCTCAGCGGTGTCAGCAACAGCGCGCACGGGGAGAGCACCCTTCAATCCGCCGACAACGGGGAGACCACCCTCAGCGGTGCCGGTGAGACCACCAACGACTGGGAGACCGCCAGCGAGGTCACCAATAGCACGCTTGACTGGGAGATCCGCGGGGACAACTCCTTGGAGTTGGGGAACTACATTGCCGACGACTGGAACGTTGGGAACAGCTGCGGTGTTGAGAGGCAGTCCGCGGGGGAAAGCTGGAGCAGCAGCTCCGAGGGCAGCGAAGCTGGCAATGATGGCGGATGAGGTACGCATGTTGATTATTATTATGTCTGGAAAGAGTGACTGAAAGAGTGACGTGGGTAGGAACCGAGAGAGAGACTGTAAAAGACGAAGCTGGAGATGCAGATGATACTTCTTCCTGAGGACATCATGATTCCCTTATATAAGGGTAAGCGCACTGCCTCATCTAACATAACGTTCACCTAGGTATGCAAAGCTGCAGGGATCCGGAAAATACCGTTGTGCGCTTTGAACTTCAGAGCCGCACTGCTTCTGTGTAACGTTTACACTGAGTCGGTGAAATTAGCGGCGGGAACTCTTCTACCCATGTGCAGTACGCGTGGTGTGGAGGCACGGGCCGCCCATGACTCAGGAAGGTTGTTCTGTCTCCCAAGAGATGGAAGTTGAAACAGGCGACAGACGAACAAACTTTGGCCGGATCTCCTCGCCCAGAACACCACAAACGCTTGCTCACCGCAAAAATAGACGGTGAAGAATTCCCACACCGATGCTTTCACGTTGCAAACTTGTGCGAACAACCAAATCACGAATTCATCAAACCACCGAGTCAAGAAAGTGTGGAGTAGGTGTGGTGGTGGGTATGGCGCAGTCGTTCCTAGTTACGATCGGCAGGGTTAAGCGTCAGATCTACATGCCGAGCTCAAAATCTCATTCCCTGTGCCATGTGTCTTGGCTATCCAAATTCGTGCACGATGCTCAGGAGCGCCAGATTTTCCGAGACAAGGTTGTGGCTTCCGGCACCATCCATGGCACTAGACCGACATTCGAGAAGTCGAAGAAAGGTTAGTACGGCACTTGTCAGTGTTGCAACCCAGCATGGTGCAAACTACAATCAGCCCACAGCGCGCCAAATCAAAGCTTGCTCCAAATCGGGATCCTCAGTGCTGCCCACGACATTTCGCCGAAGGAGTTGTTGTTCTACGCCCCTTGGTAGTGCGCATTGGCACCCCTGTGCGTCACCAACCCTTGTACCGCTGGGTCGTGCCTAATGACGTGTTGATCAACCATAAGAATGCTTGGTGGGCTTGGACAGACTATAATCATGAGTCTGCAGCCCTCTACACAACCCAATGCAGGGGCTCAGCAGTCCATTATGTTAACTACTTTGGCCAGGTCAAAAACTTCAGGGTTTCTGTAGCTTGCATTTCCAGGATTCGAGGCAATAGAACGTTGTGACGTGAGATTCGTGTTGTGGCAGATCAGCGGTGGGCTCAACTCGAAAGGGTGGACACACGGGATCGCTTGAGGAAATTAATGGCCACTGTTCACCGCACTTCGGGTCACTGACGGGTCGGGGCAAACGGGCAACTGTACCCGCTTGACACTGGGTGCGTGCGCGAGGCCTTCTGTCAATTCACTGATGATAGAATCGATGATTTTGCACCTCTGCACTTCAAACTTGCCTATTGCGGCCTGCCTAGAGCAGAAAGCCCCAGTGTAGTTTCAGAGCTCTATGCGCATCCGAACGGGGTGACAGGGCTTGTACTCTTCAGGCATTGGCGAGATACCATGGTAGATGTTGGCCCAAAGTGCTAGCAAAGCACGATACTGCTCAGTGTGGCGAAAGTCTCGCATGTTGCCCTGATAGACTGGAAAGTCTTTATCCAGTCGCAGGGTCAGCAATCGAGATATTGAAGGCAAGCCCACGATAACGTTCTTCATTGCCGGAGTATGGAGTGCAGTCATGTTGTACGGGACCATGTATCGCATGTGTTGCGCATCACGGAGGGTCTTGACTGGCATGAATCCAAGCTCACTGCCCTCAACGAACTTCGATACAAAGTTGTTGAAGACCTTTGTCCACTCGTGCTCGAAGTTGTTCTTAGTCTCCTTGCAGGAGAGGATGATAGCGCTGTAAGGCTCTAGTGATTGAGGCGTTGGCTTGTCGCTGACATTGTCGAGAATGCAGTCGTACACTTTGATTTGAAGCTCTGCGAGTAAAGTAAAGAAGGACGTGTATGGAAGGTCGGCCATCTTTGGGAGTGTCGGAAAGTCTTGTGATGGTTGATGAGCTGGCAGGTGGAGTTGTGAGAAGGTGGGGTGTTCTTTCGATGTTGAGGCGACTGTGGGGTACTAAATGCAAATTGAGGCTACAACAGTGGATAGTTACTTTGTCGAGGTGGTCAAGGCGCTAAACCTAGGCAGTCGTTGGCTTAATAACGTGACGTGCTTGATGTAAGAGTGAAAGTCTTAAGCTAGTCGTTACCTGATGAACGGATGGCATAAATGGGAGCTGCGCCATACATGGTTAAAACCAAGCTCCTGGGCAGCACTCAATCAATTTCGATCTTCTGAGGTGAAATCGAGCCATATAATGGTGACAATATTTATATGCATCTCAATAGTATTGAGTCGTCTCTCAACAATAAATCATAATTCTACTACCTTGAAAATTACACAAATCCATGACGGCAGATCACATGGATGTTCTCATGCGCCTCCTGTTCTCGACATGTGATTAACAAGATGTTATCCATCATTCGATCTAGGCGAACCCGTACGCCAATATGTAGCGTGCTCGGATATACATCAGCGAAACTCTGTGATGCTCCTTGATGCTCCTCCTATTAGAATATATTCTGAGCAAAAGAAGGTAAAAAGTTTATTTCCAGAATCATTGATATGTTAAACAAGTTCTGCGACTTAGCGATTTGACTTAGTTCTCTTATCACCAAAGATCTAGGTGCCTAGGTACATCCACGGAAGCCTGCCACTAGACCGCGACGGCGTCAAGCGATAACAAATTCTGACGTTCCTGATACGATATTTGCCACATCGCTGAACGCGACCAACATCAAAGAGCATTAAATTTTGGCAAGCCAGCTGCGTTGGCATCAACCATACTCACCTAACTCCTTCAGTCGTGCAAAATCCTTTTTAGCGATGACACCACAGGGATCCATACCTGTAGCCGCCAACGTTTTAGGTACTCTCGGCACCGTCTGCTGGTGTGTCCAATTGGCGCCGCAAATATGGCGAAACTACCGAACGAAGAGTACAGAAGGCCTTCCGGCTGCGATGATGTTGATATGGTCGATATCTGGTGTACCCTTCGGTGTGTATGCAACGGCGCAACAGTTCAACATACCACTGATCGTCCAGCCACAATGCTTCTGCGCGCTGTGTGGCATCAGTTGGGCACAGTGCTTAATCTACGGAAGGTAAGCTCTTCGCATGATGCGACGACCCTATACTCTGGATGGCTTACTGACGGTTACACAGGAAGTGGCGGACATGGACGGCAACTTCGCTGCTTCTTTCCTTGTTTGCAATTTTCGCATCAGTGGAAGCCGGCCTCATCCTCGCCATTAGGCCCGCATACGCGAGAGGTATCGAATGGCCTGTTCTACTTATCGGTATCGTCGCTTTTGTCAGCCTCATCTCAGGCTATCTTCCCGTTCCCCTGGAGTTGATAAAACGGCGCGGGCGGGTTGTTGGTATCGACTTCATCTTTCTCACGATAGACTGGCTTGGTGCTTTCTTCTCGCTTTTAGCGCTTGTGGCGCAGAATGAATTTGACGTTCTATTTGGTACCCTGTACGCACTATGGTAGGTCTACATGTTCTACTGTGGATTCAATACGATCTGACAATCTGTAGTTGCACTATCGAAATGACCATGGTCGCGTCCCATTGGATATGGCTATTTCGAACAAGACAGATGCGCAAGCGCGCGAAAGAAGATAACCAAACTTTTGACCAATCTGAAGAATGCATCGAATGGCAATCCAAAGGCGTGGATCTCGAAGCCGTGTTCTGGAGATTATTCCCCAAGAAGGAGGAGACGCATGGAGATGCTGATCATGGATGCAGCTCGCCGATTCAGCCACACAGCGTAGTCCCAAAGACGGTTCCGAATGCAGTGGTGTAAGGCCACCATATCGAACTATTGACTACCTCAAACGTTGCTGAGTCGCAAAGCAATTCTCCGGCGAAGATCTTCACCTGGTATCACACACTACGGCACGAAAACCTACAGCTAAACCACATCTGGGTTTATGGTTCGCGCTTCACGATCGTGGTCTGCCGGCGTGGCACTGAGGAACAAGACAGGCAGCCTTATCGGGATCAGCAAAATCGCACAGGACAGCAAGCTGTCCGTTGATCAAAGTTTGAAGTCAGCAAACAGATGGACCCTGAGCCGTATGATCGACAGTCATGAGTACGCCAAACACGTGGTGATGGAGATCCCATGTCGAACCGCTAATGACGCGAGGAACCAATCGATCGCTGAACCTTCCCAAACTTCTTCCGACTCTTCCTTAGATTTAGAGTCAATAAATCTATGAATCGCAATGCTCGATGTAGTGGGCCATGTGGCCCCCACGTTCCAATGCGGTTCGAAGACAGACATTTTCAGGTTCTCCTCGTCCTTACTGCGTTGCTGGTCCTTCAAAGAGAGCTATTCCTGGCGCGAAAATGAGGTACGAGAAAAATTTAGTTACCTTTTTGAAGACATATTCCAACCATCTGGCGAATGGTGCGCAGCGATTGACCCCCAAGGTAAGGACATCGCCTATGCGCATCGTCGTTACATTCATTTTGTCGTCTATTACACTAGAGAGGCGGTTGTTCAATTACAATGGATGGAGTGTGATATGCTACCCAGGTTTGGAACGGTTGGAATTTTGAGAGATCGAGGAACACATACACTGCAAATCTCAATCTCCTGTGACTGCAGCTGCTGTCAATATCGTCTCGTATCTCCACGACGTCACATTTTCGCGATCGGCGCCAGAAAAGCTGCCAATACGCAATGTGCTTGATGTCAAACGTTTATTGCACGACCGTGACAGCCTGTGACCTGTCACTATCCGACGGGTAACCGCAATTGTCACACGCAAACATGACACAGTGTAATAGCTATCTGTCAGATGCATGAAGCATGCAGTGACAATTGGCGGCGAATGTCTCACATCCGATGAAGGACACGAGAGATGAGTTTGTTTAGCACCACATCATATCTTAGTTGCTCTGGGAGGGGTGTCGACCAGACGACGTGTTGCTGTCTCAGGCGAGAATGTGCAATGGCCGACCAGTACGAATGCAATCGTTTAAAGGTGATGAGTTTCTCTAAGATGTAAAAGTCCACAGCTTCCGATTACTTGAACAGCTTACAGTTGTTGTAACTACCCACGAATGCCAAAGTTCGACAATCATTCACCATGAGGACCACTATCATCCTCGCCTCGCTCTCCGCCCTGGTGGGTGCCCAATCTCCCGCTGACTTCCCTCCCTGCTCAGACGACTGTCTCGAGGATGCCATGTCAAAGGTAGGCTGCGCCAGCGGCGCGATCGAATGTGGATGCACCAACTACAAAGGAATCAATGACCATATCACGGATTGCCTCAACCTCTATTGTACCCCCGCCGAAGACGAAGAATTCCGCAATCTGGCGGCGGACGTTTGCGAACAGGCCGGCAAACCAATTGAATATCCGGAATCGGACGAGCTGTATACTATGGAGCTGCACAGCTTCAGTGAGAATGGCGACAAGTGTAAGATAGTCTTGTCGCTGCTTCTCCCTGATGCTGATTACATATAGTCATCACCGCACATACTCTAGTCACAGAGGTCGCGAGCCCAATCGACATGATGTTGGTTCCACAGCCAGATTCTTCTCTGCCCACTACTAGCAATTCCACCATCATCCCTAATGACTCTTCGACAGAATCACCGTGCTATCCTAGCACAGCGACGCTTGGAAGTACTGTTGATGTGTCAAGTGAGCTGGTGCCTTATCCCACTCCCATCCCGGTTTATACGACAACGATTGCGGTCAATAGCACTTCCTCTACATCCTCAAGTCTTCCCACGTTCACCGCGGCTGCAGTCATGGGAGCGAGAGCTGAGGGCGCGATCTTCGCCGGTCTTGCTGGACTTTTGGGCCTCGTCATATAAAAGTACTGGTCTGTCGCTTTCATCACCTGGCGACAATGTGTAGTTAGAATGTAGTCTTTCTCAATGCTCGATTCGAGATATGCTGCAAGCTTTTGGAATGATTATTGATGGAACCTGCCAGTACATGACAGTCCACCCGGCAGCTAAGATGATTCGCTATGCTACGCTCAACGCCAAACACAATGCTCGTTAACAGATAGCTCTTACAAGGCTGCCGCGACGGCACCGACAATAGCAAGCACAGCGGGTGCCTGGAAGATGAATTTGCTGGCAGCACCAGTGTGCTCAGCAGGAGTAGCAGATCCAGTGGCAGAGTGCGTCGCGTTGGCCACTGCGCTGCGAACAGCCGAGCCGGTAGCGACACCGCCCGAAGCAGCAGTCATGAGACTAGATCCAGCACTCACAGTAGAAGTAGCCTGGGCGGAAGCAGATCCAGAAGCACCAGCGGCGGGGGTTGCCTGGGCAGGAGAATTGCTCAATAAGCTGGCTCCACCAACAATCGTTGCTGAGTTGAAGCTGATTCCATCGCCCTTGAGCACAGCAGTCTGAGGGCCACTGAGGTCCATATCTCCTCCAGTCATAGCGACCGTGCAGGTCATCTCGCTAGCTTGTGTGTTGTGGTCGCAAGCAAAGCTCATCGAAACGGATGCGGCAGACATATATGCTTGGTAGTGCGTGTTGGAGATGATGGTGTAGTCGAGACCAGGTCCCCAGCCGCATTCTTCGGACTCGACACCCGTGGGGCATGCAATGCTGAATTCGGTGGTGGAGGGCTCGACTTTCTTGATAACCGCGATAGGGTCAACACCCTCGGATCCTGGTAGTGTTAGTCAAGGATAGACAATACGAGATGTGGAGCATGTGACTTACCACCAGGAAAGTAGAAGGGGATGGTGTCAGCAGCCGTGACGGCGCCGGTCAGCAGGGAGACAATGGCAATTGATTGACGCATATTGACTTTGGTAGATAGTCGTCGTGAAAAATCCGTGGATTGGTAAAATTAGAAAGATTAATGGCACAAAGTTAGTTGCCGGTAGTAGTCTAAACGGGTGACTTTAAGTAAGGCTGCCTGAAGATGCTGTTCTAAAAACGAGAGACTGAAACGAGGCTTGAAGGCGTTGCACTGGCGGTTTTCAAGGTGAAGTATCTTTTTGAGCCCCCTAAGAACACCATCAAGCCCTCCGTGGAGGGCCTAGATCTAGACACATTCAGCCTGGTGTTGATGCTTGTTTTCGTTCAAGCATCGGTGCCTGGCCGCTAACGGCTGATCGACCAATAGCATTCTTGTTCATTTGGTGCGCGAGTCGGGTGGCGTTCCTGTGTCGCATTTCTTTTGCGATGAAACCTGTCAGTTTATCCGGTCTTCCGTGCGACCATCGGATGATCGTTCAGTCTGTTGGTCACCTTTTGCATATGCAATTCTTTCGCTGTTTAGAGATAGTTCTTTGGCCGTCTGGTTGAAGAATGACAGATGGCAATTGACGAGACCGAGGTTGAACGCGGAAATTCGATGGCGCCCAGACGCCCCAAGATTAGCACCCAAACCTCTTCCACTATCAACTAGCCCGGAATCGTCAGGAGAAAATATTTCAGCCAAGAGCTTTTCAGGCAACGAATGCAAGAGACAGCGAAACAATGTTTCGAGACCCATTCGTGGTCTAAAAACAGCCAGCAGATGTAGGGAATCCTTGTCAACCTTCACTTGAAGTCTTGAGCGCGCTCTGGATACTATACTCGGAAACAGAGATCAGCTGAAGCTCGGATGCGATGAGTTCAGCAAGCACTCGGAATAATGGACAGATCAAGAGCTGGGAAGGTATAACGTTTTGCGGCGTTCAACTGTGCGACCATTTGAGACGAGAATCAATGCGCGTGAGAAGCTTGCAAACCATCAGTCTCTCTTTTGACGCAGTTATGTACATCTTCACGCGCCTAATTCATCATCAAACGCTTCTATAGAACTTCTGGATCACGTGCCCAATATCCAAGAGCAAATGTAGCAATGGAAATGATCGTTCGCGTGGTCGCGGTAACGAAGTCAACACCCCAAAAAGTGGCTTGCAGTAGACCTCAGGGGTTTTGTCGGAAAATCCGACGAATGTTAATTCAATAATGAAAACATGTTGCTTAGTCAAAGCCACATGGGAAATTGGACTTCTGACATCCTATGAGCTCATACAAAGAACGATGTTGAAGTAATGGGCTGACGCCAGCCTGGGCCTGGCTTTAAGGCCTACCACCCGAAACCCATCGGGGGTATCGCGCACCACAAGTTTAGGCACCACAACCAATCATCACCACCCCAACAAGGATTATCACGAATTTCGTACTGACGGGTGCCAAAAGTAGTAATATGCGCATAGCCACCACGATCCTGCGAGTCTCAGGCGTGCGACCGGTGAACAGCCAGCCCCCACCATAAAGACGCTCCATATCCGGAGCTGCTGCACTTTTCCTAAATCCATCGCTCTTTGGTCGCGTGTATCGCCACACAAACATGGACTTCCTCTACCTTCGTCAAGATATGCCTCGCGGCCTCAAGATCGCGCAGACTGCGCAAGCCAGCATTGTCGTCCTCACGGTGATTGCGACATTTCTGACTGCCGTCATCCCACAGAAGCACAAGACCTTCACTTTCGGTCTTCTCTACTCGCTCATCTTCACGTCCATCACGACTACCATTCTCGTTCGCAAGGAACGCCTCGCAGCCGCCAAGAACCTGCTCACCAAGGACAAATATGTCAAGTACCAGATGTTCAAGATCGTTGCAGCATTCGGTCTGTACTTCATCGGCTTCATTCTTTGGATCGCATCGATGCCTAAGAAGCAGGAGTCGCTCAGGAAGGGCGAGAGTGGTATGATACTCGGTGGTGTCAAGATCAACAGGTACCAGGGGTGGATCATGTGGATGCACTTCTTCAACTGGTGAGTGGGCGGAGCAGACTTCGCACGACATTGTACTAATAACTATCAGGGTTTTCCTCTGGTCCAGCTTGTTCTACTCTTGCTGTATGGCCCCGAAAGAGCAGGGTGCCATCGCTCTTCCTGGCGACGAAGCAGCCCTCAATGCCGGCGATCTCGATGACGAGGAGTATGCGCGCCGCGTGCAGGCTGAGGACCCCAACTGGCAAGTGTAGAGGATGCAACCTAAACGTCTGCAGAATATCAGCAGAGTTGGGTGGTATATAGCAACACACGATAGGAAATCAATGTCGTTCAGGTCGTCGCATTGCATGTTGTCAGTTTTCTGGATACGCACGTGGCAAGTCGGAGAACGAGACTGGAAAGATATGGTATAGTTTATTCATTAACGCCGCATCTGTCCAACAACTTCTCAAAGCAGACTCTGACTTGGTGTCGCGTGCACAAACATGTGCAGTCAGGATGCTTTGACTCTTTCAGGTCATCTACCTTCCGCGCTCAGCCTAGATGCGACTTTTTCATCCTCATCTTGATCGCAGCGACGGCCGCCGGTCCAGCACTCGATAGCGATATAGCTGCGGCGATAGCTGCACAGGATACCGGGATTAGGTGACCGGTTTTGCACCCATACAGATAGCTGTCGAGGACTTTGTCGAGCTTGGCGCCATCAAACAGTTTGCGGATTTGTGTTACTCCGGCGTCTAAGACTTCTCTCGCATCCACCTCCGAAAGACTGGCTCGCAGATTCGTCAGAAGTCCGTTCGTGAAAGCAGCTTCTCCCGCGGCAACGAAGATCGCGGTGCCAGTGTTCTCCAAGAAGAGTGTCAAAGAAGTCGCTGCCGGCATGTCGTCCGCAGAGACAAGAGCCTGGTTGTAAATCAAGGGAATCTGGAGTGCCAGGCCGACACCAAACGCAGTGATGAGTTCGTAGCCGATCCACTGCCCACTTGGGGTGTTGGCACCGAGAGTGTAGATCCTAGAATTGCCTGCCGTTGCCAGGAGTGCGCCGAGCAGAAGCCAGGGTTTGTAGTACCGCCACCAAGTGATGAGCCCATTGGAGATCATGGTGCACAGCGAGACGCCCAAGACCAAGGGCATCAGGCGGACGCCGCTTTGGGAGGCTGAAGTATTGCTGACGGACTGGACTAGATGTTGGAGTACAAGGTTAGTGTATGTCTCACATGCAATCGCACATATACTTTACTTACACTGGATCGGGAGTGTATACATCAGCGGAAAGAAGGCGCCCGCGAGGAAGAAGATGAAGAACAAGTTGGAGAGGACAAGATGGTTCTTCAGGAGGTACAGCTGCACCATAGCTTTGTCGCCCATAGCCCACTCATTGGCGACGAAGCAAAGAAGCAAAAGGCCGAACCCGATAAAACTGCCAATGACGCTTGCACTTGTCCACGCTTTGACTCCAATCCAGTGCATGGCGAGGACAAAGCATGTCAGGCAGCCAGTCATTAGAAACGCGCCGTTCAGATCTAGGCTGGCGATCTTCTCTCTAAGAGTTGCGGCGCGTGGCTGAATGGGGTCCTTGAACGATAGGAACGTCGTCAAGGCACCAGCAAAACCGATGGGAAGACTGATCCTGTGCAATGTTAGTTATAGCTAAGCAGATTGCATACACGGCCATACCAGAAACACCACCTCCAGCCCGGTCCGTCTGTGAGCACCCCTCCGAGTAAGGGCCCAATGACACTTGCGGATCCGAATGTCAAACCGACGAAGCCCATATAGGCTGCGCGACGATCTGGCCCAGCTGTCAAAGCGATCGCGACGAACGAACCAGAGAAGATACCGCCACTGCCAGCGCCAGCCACAACTCTACCGAAGATGAGCACCTCGCTGCTGTTTGCTGTCGCGCAGATGATGTTGCCAATTTCGAAAACCAAAATTGCCAACATCAACGTTGTCTTTAGTGGGAAATAGCGAATTGATTTGCCCCAAACTGGCTGCCACGCGGCCTGGAAAACGATGTAGGCAGCGCCGTACCATGTGATGTCCGCAATACTGCTGAATTCTGTGGTGATGCTGGGTATGGCGGTGGAGATGATCGTTCCATCTAAAGCGGCAACGAAAATGCTGAGGATCAGGCCAGTAGTTATCAAGACCAAGCGAATGCCACTGGGGTATTCTGTTGGAGTTGAGTCATCTTGGGCAGGAGACTTAGATCGGGCTCCTGGACTTAGTGTAGGCTTCAGATTGCTGAGCTCGACGACTGCATCTCCGACGCCTTGCGATGTGGATTGGACGGTCGACATTGCGGAAGTGATGGACAAATTGTGGTACAATGCTTGCGGGTTTTAAGCTTCTAGACTGTGACAAAGGATGCGCTAGAAGTTTGCGTCTTTCAGCACGTTATACCGCTTTGGGTAAGGCATCGGGATACCCTTCGGTGAAACTGATTTGCCCACAGCAAACTCTTGCCGAGGTCCTACATTTTTCATTCCGATACTGCTTGATCATTAGCAACGACTTTGAAGAATCATCTTGACCACGGGTGACGAGCTTGAGATACGCTAGAAGGGCATAGCGCCCCCACAATTGCCAAATCCCATTCCAGTATAAGTTTCATCGCCCCAAATACCCATGTCGAAAAATTGCTCCATGTCGAAGTCCTGGTCTTTCAAGAAAGCGAAGGGATCGACCTCATTGTTTGCGCCCATGTGCGTGCCCGTGCCGTTCATATCTATAACAAAATTTTGCAAGCCTTGTTCGCTCGCAGGCGTGGCTGAAGCCCCAGCGCTGGGTCCTGATCTTTTGCTGAATGCGCAACCCATCATGGCACCGGGTGTCGGCTGCGATGATGTGGGTTGCTTAAATTTCTTCATGTACCAGTTCCTTGTCAAGTCGTTGATGAGACGCATTGCATACCAGAAATCAGGGTGCGTCTGCTTGACCCTGTCATAGGTTGATAGCTGTTGCATGCGATAGCACAGGGCTTCGAGACAAAGGTCGAGCCGAATTCTGTCTTGTGCCGTCTTGTAGTCCCAACCTAGTGCAATATTTGCATTATTCGGCATACAAATCTTGGCAACTGTCATGATGACTGTTGGTAGTCTCATCCACTCCAGGAAAGAGATCATGTAATAATCGTCCATTGGGAACGAGAGTAGAGCGTCGAGAAATCGTTTTCCCGCCTCAAGTGCCGATAGCAAAGAATTGAGCTGTGTCGATTCGGTTCCTGTCGACTGCTCCTCGCTAGTAGCGGGACGCAGTGCTACGCTATGCAGCGACATTTCGGTGAAAGAAGACGAAAGACTGAGTACTAATTGTCGTTAACGGATTAGGAAAGCATCTAAATCGCGCAGACTTACAGCGTTCCACCCCGGCAGTTTGGCTGTCTCTTTTCCACGTATCTAATTGGCTCTCTAGAAACCGGACATGCATGAGCGTGCGTGCATCAGAGAGCGGCAGGTCCTTCGCGCCAGCGGAGAACAGATTATCCTGAACCTGATCATCAATTTGACGAAGCGTTATGAGATGGCTGATAGTCTCGTCTGAATCATACTCTCGAACAGTCTTCAGGTTTTGTGCCCATTCAGTCATGTACGGAGCGTGCTTAAGTAGGCTTGGTTTCTGAAGTCCGGCGCCAATTCTAGGTAGTTAGCACCGCATGTATGAACGAATTCGCACACATACGTCGAAGATAGGTAATAGCATCCAAGAAATGCACGTTCGCGTTCGCGCTGATCTTGCGGACTTGGAGCTTTGGGTTTGGGTCGAAAAGGAAAAATGATTGGCTGAAAGTCTCGATGAAGGCCTATGTCAAGCGCCAGTCCTATCACGAGATGGTGCAGAAAGAAGATTTGTTGCGTCTTGTGGCTGAATATGTAATGATACCTGTTCGTGTCAGCTTCGCGCGGGTGCAATAGATTCAGAACGCACCAGGATAGGTATACTAGCACACTCTGTACAAGGCCGAGCGTCCGTTTTGGGGTGATGATGGTACGTTCAGCAAGCTCCCTGCGGAAAATGACATCGAGCGACATTTGCCGCATATGGTCTTGCCAGGAGGCTGCTATAATTATCGCAAGGAAAAGCATGGGTCTCTCCCGATGCAGCTCATGTGCGGTCATGCCAGCCGGCACAATGACGAATGGGAAGGAGGCCGACATACTTCGATATTCATTCAGTAAAGCATCCGCCTCCTGAGTGTTGAGCAACTGCTGTACCAGGACATGCTCTATAGGTGGTTCTTGAGCTTTGGATGGCTGAAACAAGCTTTGTGGTGCACTGTTTAAATCCCCGCCGTTGCCAAAGTTGTGCATCGAACGGATCTTCTCAAAGTACTGGCGATCTGCCTCCGTTTCATAGTTTGGCTGTTCGTGAGCTTCTTCAACCGGGCGTGCTATGTGCGCCGGTGATTCTTCGGCGCGTGAGTCGCTCTGCTCCAAAGAAGCCGGCAAGGGCATCCAGCTGCCTGGGGCTAACGTTCCTTGCTTCTGCCACGTTTCTGGCCATGATGATGAGCCTCCCGTACATCGTGGTTGCGTCCTGGATCTCTCTGGTATTGAAGATTCCGCTGAGTCATGCACAGGCAGTGGCACCTGTGGACTGACAAGCTTCGCAAAAAGTCCATCAATCTTTTCCTCGACTTGGGAAATACGGCTCGATGAACATCAGTAAAATTTGTAGGAGAGCGGTGGTGTCTCGTGACTACTCACGAAGGTGCCCGAAGCTTTCTTGCTCGGCGTGGGATGTCTGCCCAAACGCATTCTTTACCAGCTCCAGTACATCTGTCAATTTATTAGTATAGATGCAGCGCGCCGGCACGGGTTTTCCGTGTTAGTACCTTTGGCACACGCCAGACTGAGGGCCTGGTAAACAACGCGTCTTTAGATTTCTGCATCGCTGACACGCCTGAGAAGTCCGCGCGACAGTTGCTTTTGATGCGGACGGTTGTTCTTCGTCTTCCATCCTTGCGACGGTTGTGAGATGGAGTAGAAACACGCGTGCCGGAACGGAAGGAACTTTGGCAGCCGTCGCCGCGCTAGCTGAATTTGAATGTGCTCGGATCCCCAACACGGGAGCATCACGTTCATCGATATGACATCATGATCGTAGAGCTTCATGGTATTGCTAGTTTGATTACCTCTGCTAATTTCTTCGACGCGAAAGTAAAAACTCTAGCATACATGCTGGCACAATGTAGGTGCATTGCCGTTTTCAAAGCGCCCCTTCAAAGTTCAGCTTTCCCGCCAACCGCCAGCCATATACCAACGTCGCACCAATTGTGATGAGATTAAAATGGATGCTCATCGCGTGAGCTCTTGAGAAGGCCCGATTGAGCTTCTTTATATCATCGCTCACTGTCCCTGCTTCGAGCTTCAGACTCGCGTCACGGGTCGCTATTGCGCGTCAGTATCAACTCTGCATTTTCCGACAGAGGCACATTTACCTTGATGGATTCTTTCCACCATCAGATCTTTGGTCTTTGGGCCATAAACTAGCAAGTTCAATCCTGCCGTTGTACCAGCGCATGCAAAGCTGATCCACTCCCACTTCGACTGCAAGAGCGCACTGGGGCCTCGTGGTGGGACTGTGAAAGCGACTATTAAGAGAAGCAACGATTGGCTCTGGAAATAGATGGGAAACGCGCGCTTTTGCAAAGTCGTGAAGGCTGATCGAGGCAAAGCTTGGTATGAAACCTTAGTCATAACAAAGGTCTGGTAGAGTTGGGTGCCCAGGAGAGCCGAGTACACCAAAAGATGCGGGGCTGCAAGAAATGAACCCATTGAGAGCCCTAGTGACAGCAATATTTTCAGAAAAATTGAGGAGAGATATATGGGTGCTTGGGAAGATGGTGACTTTTGACGCTGGACTTTGATGCGGATCGGCTGGGAACGAAATTAACTTCATCCGTGCCGGCTGGGTTCGCGCCTCCTCCGCCCTTCAGCCTCACCACTCTCACGCGTACTCACGTGTCCCTATACTCTGACTGAGAGCTCTACGACTCTACGGAGCTCGACAGTGTCTAACAACATTCGGGCCTAACTGTGCCGAGTTCTGTTTCGACCCCTGCCTTCCCCGCATGGTCTGCCCCCACAAGGTACCGTACTCCATATTAAGGGTCACTTCTGTCGGGATCCTGTGCATCTTGATAGGTGGGCTTTCCCGCCTGTGCGATGCTTTCGATGCATCGGACATCGGGGCATCTCGAAGAAACGACTTTCCTTGCGCAGCCTAGTACAATGTCACCATGGTACTACGGTTTTTGGACTACAATAGGGCGCCACCTGCCTCTGTAGATGTTTCCAGTGCATCCTGTGTCTGAGCTGACCACAGAAGATGCGTTTCTCGATACTCGCCGTCCTCCCCGTGGCTCTCGCTGTTCCGACCGATTTGGTCGAACGTGCTGAGAAACCGGTTTACTGGTTGCTTGCAGGCGACTCAACGACAGCTCCAGGTGGTGGCTGGGGCGATGCTTTTCTTTCTACTACAGTTGCGCCCGGTTCGTCTGGTCATAATTGGGCCAAAGGCGGCGCGACCACTAAATCTTTCCGCGATGGCGGATACTGGGGTAGCGTCTTGAAAGGCATTGCGCAATTCAAGGCCGACAACCGCGTTTATGTGACGATTCAGGTACGCAATGTTTCACAGTAATGCGGTCTCGCGGCTGACAGGCAACAGTTCGGCCACAACGACCAGAAAGAAGGCTCAGGTGTAAACATCACGCAATACGCTACCAACCTGGGGGTCATGGCCGACGAAGTCGTAAAAGCCGGTGCTACCCCAATTCTCGTCACACCTTTGACACGCAGGACTTTCAAGAGCGGCAAGGTTACCGAAAACCTCTCAAACGAGACGAAGAAGACTCAGGAAGTGGCAAAGGGCCGTTCGCTACACACCATTGACCTCAACAAAGCTAGCACTGCGTATGTGAATGCAATCGGATCGGCAGCAGCGGACAAGTACAACCTCGCGTCTGGCGACCGTACACATGTCAATGAGTACGGAGGTGTCGTGTTTGCAAGGCTTGTGAGCGATCTGCTGGTGGCTGCGTACCCAACGGAGTTCAAGGACGTCACGGTTGCGAATGCGACCTTGAGCGCGACCATCAAGGCTGGAAAACCAGCATGATCGATATGACAAAATAAAGCTATCACACTTTGTGAGCGACCACAACTTTGCCCTATATGGTCACACTGACAATGTGATACAAAACTAGCCATACTAGGGATGTCTAGACAGTGTGGCGCAGTGTGGGTACTTTGTTGCGCGAAAGCAGAAACTCGTACAACGCGACATCGATCATATGACCCGGTTTGATCTTCGAGAAACTGGCACAACAAATTGCTAATCATCTGCAAGCCCTCGCATTTACCAGCAATACAAGGAGCTTGACATGTGCCCTGGCATGTACACCAGCCCTTGCCATCTGTACACTGAAACACTCCACGTTGGCAGTAATTAGCACACACGCACCCCGTCTTTGCGCAGGTCCTACAATCTGGATAACTTTCGCAGACATCGCGGCAGTATTGATAAATGAGCTGGTCGATTGGGTAGCCTAGGTGTGCATCGTGAGTCGGTGGAGGCAGTCCGAGGAAATGATGCATACCAAAATCCTTGACAATCTTGTGGAAACAGTGGAGGCTGTAGAGGTGACAGCGACCAATATCGCCTGCAGTGGTGGAATTTGCCAAGCTGGTCAAGTTCATGGGTGGGGTGACAGCCGTTCAGAACCATTAAGAATGTGTCCTCTACAGGACCTGCAATGCAGCGAAAAGACATAGCACCAACTGACAGGAGTGGCAGGAGGCGCATTTTTAAATTGCGAGGTTTGGAAAATCTTCCTCGGACGGTTTCACCAATGTGGCAAACTTATGCTAGTATTGTCTAACTCTTCATGCTCATCGTAGGTGATTGAGTGCAAAGTTTGCGTGGCCAAACAAGTCACAAGTATGTTGGGGTGGTGACACCGTCTTACGGGGGAGATGAATATGCACATAGGTAACGGATGAGTAGTGAATATAGTTTCATGGTACCCGGACTGTCAGCGTGTGTGTCTATACCTTGCTTAGGCATACCCCCGAAAAGCCTAATGAGTCGTTGGTCTAAATAAGACGTACCCTTCGAAATGCACATTGCGCAGACACCGGTCGCCATTCCAGTCTTGTTCCTTCAATTCCATTCGCAGTTCCCAAATTTGCAGGACATGGATACATTGTGCCTCTGTCTAATCAAGCTGCACGACTCGCGATGCTTGTACCAATCATTGTTGTCCATGCATTCAAAAATCGCAGTCGCGCAAATAGGTGAACATCTGCATCCACTCGTCTCGCAGAGAGAGCAGCTCTCTTCGTCGCTCGGGTTGTCGCGACAATATTGGTAGAGGATCTGGTCCGTTGGATACCCTAGTCGGCTCATTAGTGTGCATTTTGTGGACAGAGACTTATAGAGCGGAGACAAGTGTGTACCCAAGGTCGAGACGATATCGCGTATACAATACAATTGCCCAACGTTGCAATGTCCGTACACACTAGTTGAAGCAACTTCCAAGATCGTATTCGTCATATCCGTGGGTGGAGTGACATAAGTGGCGAGATCCAAGGCATTATTGTTCGTGGGAGCTGTGGCACCGTAGTACGACATCGCAACAAGAGCTGATACGAGGAGGGAGAACATCATGTCGCTAAGTAGTGTTTCAAAGTACTTCTAGAGTAATGGCTTATTTGACGGGTCAATGAAAGGGCAGTTGTCCTCTTTTATCACATTCTCGCACAGTTCCGGTGAGCCGATAAGGGCATGATTAGCAAGATACATGCTGGTAAGCATTGGTTGTGCTGTCACGTATCTTCCATCGGAAGGGATCTATCTTGTACTCAGCCAACACCCGTGATTTTCTTCTCGTACTGCTGTGAAGGAACACAAGGGTTGCATCTCCTGATAGAGAAGTGCGAACTCCAAACAGCACTCGCGGCTGCACTACCACAGGCGATCAACAGTGACCCAATTCTTGATGCCTCCCCTGAAGATCAATACCGAGTCAAAAGTTTCTATGCTGGGAGTGGACCTGATCATTTAACACCGTTCGGTGAGAGTTGTATTTTCGCTTCCTCACTCCTCAGACAAGACCGACTATGATTATATAGAAATGGGTCCTCGATCTTGAAGAAATTCATCCCCCGAAGCGCAACGTCAACGACATATCCCCAACTCATCAAAGACTAGCGCGCGGCAAACCCATCCCAACCAATTCCTCAAAAGCACGCCCCAGCAATACAAAGACTGCCCACCGAGTTCAAAGTATGCACCTCTCCCATGCACGCCTTCTGGTCTTCATACTTATCAATCCCGTCGATGCACTTGAAGACTGCATTGAGGCATTTATCGAGGCATTTGTACCCGCAAAGTTCACCGCTGCCACATCCCAACATGTCGCGGTTGTCGCGACAGAACTGGTGAATGAGATCTTCAGTACCGTAGTCTAGGTCATGCATTAGGTACAGGTGGGATGATTGGAGGAGGTGTAGTGTTTACTGAGGTCGTAGACGATTTGGTTGTAACAGTAGAGTTGATCAGGGTTGCAATGGCCGACCACTTTCCCTCCTTCGGGGTTGCGCAATGGGCTGAGTGCTTTGATAGAAGGTAAAATATAGTTGGCGAACTCCATCGTTTCCTTAGTTGGGGCTGCAATGATACGAGAAGAAAGCGCGAGGAGAGCTAGAGCAGATACAGAATTCATCGCGATTGATGTACGTCTTTTAGAATGGTAGAGATTGGTTGAGATGCTCATTTGCTAACTAATTAGCATGATGGCATTTATATCTACTTCGCCAGTTACCGGTGAGGCCTGGAAACAAATGATAAGCACGAGCATCGCGGGTGCCCCATCGAAAACAACCTGGAGCGCTTTTCCCATCGACGTGGTGTTCCATTTTGTCATCACAATCGCTCAAAATGGCGAGACGCGCAGCCTTGCTGTCATGACCTAGAGCAGTATTCCTGCTTTCAATTGGCAGCCGAGCCCGTTCGAATCACCGGCCATAGCCCTGCTCGTCATACCCTCCTGTTCACAACCTTGCTCTGTCTTCTTATTCCTTGATTCTCGCTTCCTTGCCTTGATGGAGGAGTGACTGAACCAGTTGAGTATTGCTCAGCTTGAGGGGCAGGAGCAAGATTTTGTACAGGCTCGACACTATGCGCTGACGAGACACGTCGCGAAGGCTCCGCGTTCAGAGGCTTTCTAGTAACCAAAGATGCGGGATAGGCCATATTCCCTGCATTCCAATGGGGAGGGCCCGCTCGTGCAGAGATCGCTGTTGGTATCTCGTGACCCGAGGTTGTTCTAAACGGCAGGCTTGATGTCTCTTGCGATTGCCGTACATGTGGCGATGCGAAGGGTGCATTTCTTATCATAGGGTTGTACAACTTCAAGTCGGATACTGGTTGCAATTGAGGGAGGGGAGACGGTGGAGGAGCACCGGCGAATCTCGCGGGCGGTGCTCCATGTCTGACAGACTTGAAGCGCTCCACTGTCGGGTTGCGTTTGCGACGAGCTGCAGCCTCTTCGAGCAGCTTCTAGATCTTTGCTTTCTCTGGCAGATCTTTCTCAAGCTTCAAGTCAGTGATACTTCCATCTTCAGTATCGCCCGAGATTGATCTGCCATCGTCGCCCTCCCATTGCACACCTTCGTCATCTTCTTCTTCATCATCGTCACTCTCCTCGTCATCTTCATCTGGATCATTCTCTTCATCTTCTGAGTCCTCCTCTATAACCTGTGGCGCTTCGAGAGCATCGTTCGCGGAGCCCAGCGTTGGATGTCGGGCGAATACGTTTGCGCGGGATTGCAGCAAGAGATCAACGCTGACGGCTTGGCGATGTGCACAAGCTTCCACAAGGGCTTCATCGACGAGAGCTTCGTCGGGTCGTAAATCCAGGAGTCTTTCCGGCACGGCTTTATTGCCTTTCATAGCTGCTGCGGTGATGACGCTGCGATACTTGCCGCCACGATGACGGATATCTGCGCCCTTTTCGAGGAGCACATCTACCACCTCAAGGCGATCGTGGTAAGCGGCTGCAATCAAAGGCATGTAGTATTTCCCATCGCAATAGTTGATCAGTTCCACCGCCTGGTCGAGTATTGTGTTAATGATAGCTATTTTTGCCTTCACTGCAGCAGCTTGTAGCGCGCTGCCGTAGTGTCCGCCCTTTGCATGTAAATCACCACCACGCTCGAGCAACAGTTCGAAACACTCCGCTTCATCGCCATAAGCAGCAGCGGTGATATTGGTTCCCCATTGGCCACCTGTTGCAGCAGCGTCGGCTCCATGGTCGAGAAGTAGCTTCAAAATGGCGAAGTTGCCGGTCTGAGCGGCAGCCATGATGGGAAGGTGATCGTAGCCACCCGCGAGGTTGACATCTGCTCCAATCTCGATCAACAACTTGGCAATGTCAGGCTCATCCGCACTAGATGCTGCCGATAGTGCAGAACCAAAGGTTCCATGAGACCCGACATTGACAGCTGCACCAGAATTCAACAACTCTTGAACAATTTCGAGCGACTCAACGGCTGCAGTGGCTTGTAAAGCAGTGCCATAATAGCCAGAAATTACCGCCCCGGACGTGACATCAGCGCCAGCGTTTAAGAGAAGACGAACAGTCTCTATGTCCTCCGCGTTGCAGGCCGCTTGAAGCGCCGTTCCGTACTCACCACCCACGGCATTTATGTCAGCGCCAGCTTTCAGCAGCACACTGCAGCAAGCCTCATTGCCTATTAAGCTACGTTCCTGTTAGCATCCTGATAGTTTCGAGTAATAATACTACTTACGCTGCCGCGTAGAGGGCTGATTCTGAAGACTCTGATATAATGCGAACGTCTGCACCATTTTCGAGAAGAAACTCGAGACCCTCATCGTCGCCAGCCGCTGCACAGTTAATCAGTGCTGTAGTGCCTTTTTCGCATGTCGCGTTGATATCTGCAACGTTGTTCAAGATAAGTGCTAGGTCTTCCTTGCGCAGCCTGGAAGCAGCGAGCGAGATCACCGGCCGGTTGTCTTCGCCACCACGGACGTTGACGTTGGCGTCCTGTTCAAGGAGTATCTTGGTGGCATCGCTGAATCCTTGACTAACGGCAGCAATGATGGCGTATGAGTAGTGACCACCAAATGCGTTTACGTCGGCGCCGCGCTCCAGTAGAAGACGTATGGTTTCCTCGTCTCCTGTGTAAACGGCCGCTGTTCATTCGAATTAGCATAAGCAATGGGAAATAACACACGGACTTTACCTTGCAATTCATTTCCGTAATGTCCGATGGGTGCAGTGTTGAGAAGTGCGCCATGTTCGAGGGCAATTGTACCAAACTTGTCAACAATCAAGCCTTAATAAGCCACTCAATTAAGCTGATAACCTACTGTCGGCTCTAACAATTAAGCTATTTATATAATAATTGCTAAGCTAATTAAGCCTCTAGAAGAAGGCTTAATTAATAGCTTGCAAGCGCTTAATAGATTAAGACTTTTAAGGTTTTTAACGCTGCTAAAGAAGCAATCTTATAATACTTTTTTAGTGTTAAGGTTAAGATGCTACTTTTTTAAAAAAAGATAGCAGCACTATAACGTTATAAATATATATATATATTATATTATATAGAAGCTGTACGATCAGCAGCTTAAACGTAGTAGCTAGTATTAAAAAAAAGCTAAACTAGCAGCTGCAGTACCCTCTTAATAGATACTACTATCTATTAAGAGAGTACTGCAGCTGCTAGTATAGCAGCCTATTATATACCTCTACTAGAGTAGCTAGGTCTAGTAGAGTTAATATAAAGTCTAATAGTATAGTATATATATAATATATAATATATCTTAGTATTAAGTTTTGCGCACGTAAGTAAAGGCCTATAGTAATATAGTAGTACTCTATCTAAAAACCTACGTAACTTTAACTATAACTATAATACTACAGCGTATTAAATTATTTATAATATAGATATAGGATTAGTAAATAGACTATACTAAGTTAATTAAGTATATTAGATTTCTAAAAATACAGCGTTATTATAGTTATATTACGTTATTATAGAGGCCTTAGTAATACTGCAGGTAACCTGCGTATAAGGTTCTAATAAGCCTTATTTTCTATCTTCTATCTCTTATTCTATACTCTATACTACTTTATATGCTCTACTATAATTGCGTTACTTACCTATTCTATATTATTTCTACTGCTGTTATACTTTCTAAGATACTAAAAAGACGCGCTCTTACTACTACTATTGCGTTTAATAAGTATCTAAAAGTTAAACCTAGTAATACCTAAAGCTAGCCTATACTTATTAAAATACTATTATTATTACTCTATTAATTCTCTTATAAAGCCCTGCTTAAAGTATCTTAGGTACCTATATTTAAAGCGCGATTCTGTAAGATATAGGCAGAAGCTAAGATTATCTTACCTGTTAGAGATAGCAAGGAGGTAATAGAGGCGTTGTTAACAGCAGGAAATAAGTCTCTATAAAAGAGTCTTAATAAGAACTTTAAAGACGCCTTTTATAGCATTAATTAGAGTCGTTTGTAAAGTTATATTAAGCTCTTTATATTATAACGTAGCGTTAAAAGCTAGATCTATTACTATAGCTACTGCGTTGCTCTACTTAAGAATTCTAATAAAATCTTCTTTATATGCTGCTATTGCTATTAATATAAGCATATTAACGCTAGGTATAGCAGTATATATGAAATAACGCGCTTAATATTAACAGCGCAGCGCTATTATAAGAAGTTAAAAGCTAGCTATAATTATTACCTACTAGGTAAGCTAGTGCCTTATATAGTAACTAGTACTCTTTATTATCTTATCTTAAGCAG
>Ga0265780_10002175_pt1 | contig 26919 bp, 17 predicted proteins | sample P1T30metagenome_FD_192432 | JGI IMG/M metagenome (GOLD analysis project Ga0265780, IMG submission 192432) | Plant litter microbial communities from East Loma Ridge, Irvine, California - P1 T30 | ecosystem: Environmental > Terrestrial > Plant litter > Unclassified | place: USA: California...
TGGTTTTCAAAGTTACATTTCCATACCTATCCGCCTTAAAAGCGGTGAATTCTTCGGAACGCTTTGCGCCATTGATCCAAAACCTGCTGTTCTTAACACGCCCAGGGTAATCGGCATGTTTACATTATTTGCCGATCTCATCTCCTTCCATCTGAATTCAATAGAACAATTATCAGTTACGGAAGCCTGGCTTCAGGAAGAACAAAGACATGCTGAAACACTGGAGAGCCTGAATAAAAGGCTTATTCAGTCTAACAGGGAACTGGAAGCAGCAAACAATGAACTGGCCGAAATCCAGCAAAGTCATGTCAGTGTTGTTAATAAGCTTAAAGAAAGTGAAGAGAAACTGGTGCAGGCTATTCAGGCAGGCAAAATGGGAACATGGATTGTAGATCAAACCACGTTTCAAGTAACCATGTCAGATTATATTAAGGAACTTTTCGGGTTCCGTTTAGGCAAACCCGTTTCCATTGAAGAAATCCTGCAGACTATAGATCCCGAATACCTGCAGCCCCTTAAAACCACCCTTTCGAACGCAGTTCGTAATAATCTTCCCTGTGATATAGAATACCCTATTACCAACCGGATCACCAACGCTCACAAATGGGTAAAAGTAACAGGCAAAGCATATTTTGACGTTGATGGAAATCCGGTAGAGTACTCCGGCATAATGACTGATATTACAGAGCGCAAGCTGGACGATCTGCGCAAGAACGATTTTATAGGCATGGTTAGCCATGAGCTCAAAACACCGCTTACTTCTTTAAATGCCTATTCGCAGATGCTTCATGTAAAAGCGCAGAAAAATCAGGACAGTTTTACAGTGGGTGCCTTAGACAAGGTTATGTCGCAGATAAAAAAAATGAGTTCTATAATCAACGGCTTTCTGAATGTATCTCGCCTGGAATCGGGGAAGATTCAACTCCATAAACAGGAATTTCTGCTGAATAAGCTTGTCAAAGAGATGATAGAGGAGATCTCCCTGACAGCTGCCAAACATCGTTTTGCGCTGACCATCTCCGACTCATTTATGATCGAAGCAGACCGCGATAAAATTGGAAGTGTTATCTCTAACCTCCTGAGCAACGCTGTTAAATACTCACCTAAAGGCAATTTTATTGAAATTAAGTGTACGTTAACAAACGGTCAGGCACTGGTAAGTGTAAAAGATGAAGGTATGGGAATCAAAAAGGAAGATACAGAACGGCTTTTCGACAGGTTTTACCGGGTAGATAATAAAAACACACGAAATATCTCCGGGTTTGGGATCGGCCTTTATCTGAGTGCAGAGATTGTTCACCGGCATAATGGGAGAATATGGGTGGAAAGTGAGTTAGGCAAAGGCTCAACGTTTTACTTTAATATGCCTTTAAAATAAACAGAGAAAACCCGAAAGAGAAGCTGCCGCCGGTGCGCGGCAGTTAAGACGACCATCTCTTTCGGATTCGTTCAGGCATGTTACCCTGATATTAACTGCTCAACGGAATTCTGAAGCCAAACCGGCTTCCGGCACCAAGCTCGCTCTCCACAAATATCTCACCTTTCTGTGCCTCAATGAAATCTTTTGAAATAGCCAGTCCAAGACCTGATCCCGATTTATTGGTACCATCGGTAGGAACCTGAAAATACCGGTCAAATAATTTCTTTTTGTACTGTTCGTCTATGCCTTTTCCAAAATCCCTTACAGAAAATTCAAGATATTCGCCTGCCGCTATTACCTGGATAACTACTCTTGACCGTTCCTGGCTGTAACGAAGCGCATTAGACAGGAAATTGATCAGCACCCAGGCAGTTTTTTCAAGATCTGCATACACCCTTGGGTGCGTACGCCGGCTTATTACCTCTAGTTGAATATTTTTCTGTTCGGCCTGCATTTTCACCGCATCGATAGCATAACTGACGATTTCATTTGGATCTGCATCAGTAAAGTTAAGCTGAATATTTCCCGTTTCGACCTGCGAAAGATCCAGCAGTTCGCTGGTAATATTTAACAAACGGTCGATGTCTTCTCCGATATGCTGTATCAGTTCATACTGTTCTTCATTCATACTGCCTACACGTTCATCCCTCAGTAATTTAAGACTCATTTTTATAGAAGATATCGGAGTTTTCAGCTCATGCGATACAGTAGCTATAAAATTTGTTTTTGCTTCATCAAGCTCCTTGAACTGTGTTATATTCCGCAGTACGTACACTGTTCCTACCGGTTTGCGCGAGTGTACCAGGCTGCTTTCAGCTGGTTCATCAAGGTTCGGAACACTGATTGCTATTTTCTCCCGCTGAAAATAAGACTCTTTACCGTCAGTATAGATCTTCAGAAGGTTATTCATCTTATTATTGCTGAGTACATGATTAAACAGATCGTTCTTTGAAATCAGATCTGCTGCATTCCTGCCTTCTACCTCTTCAGATTTAAGATTCAGCACCTGTTCAGCGACAGCATTTATAAACAACACCTCCTGTTTCTCATTCAGCCCGATAATGGCATCCTGCATCTGTTCTATAATTGCCTCGATGCGCGATTTTTCGGACAGAACCTTTGCCAGATTACTGTTTTCCCACTCATTAAGCCTGCCTGCCATTTCATTAAATGCCGAAGCCAGTTCCGAAAACTCATCATTTGTACGGAACAGAAGCCGCTGGCGGTAGTTACGTTTGCTTATCTCCCGGATACCTTCCAGCACCTCTCTCAAAGGATTAGCCACAAAACCGGGAAAATTAACTATAAACGAAAAGAGAATCAGAAAGGTAACCGCGCCGGTAGCCGACATCAGAATAATACTTCTGCGCACTGACTGCTGAGCAACCTCATTCTTCCTGACTATTGCCTGCATATTTATTTCATCAATTCGTCTTAAATGTCTGCGAATCTGCCGTTCAGCCTGCTGCTTTTCAGACAAAGATGAGCTGCCGGCAATAAGATGAGCAAAAACACTCGTCAAACTCCCCACGACCTCCTTCTCGCCTTTTTCTGTAATGTTCCCTGCCTCATTATTAAGCTCCCGGCGAAAACTCTCAGCAGCATCGAAAGGCAGGGGCAGGCTGCTCTCATCAAGGATGGCACGCATATTCCGCGTATAATTCAATGACTCATAATTATTCCGGAGAATAACTTTGGAGCTTTCTGAGATACCGTTAATGAAAAATAACGAGACAGCTCCAAAAAAGATTACAATGAGGAACAGAAATCCGAACCCCAGACGCAGTTTTGTTTTTATCTTCATGTCAGTAATATTATATATCAGGAAAGTATAATAAGATCTGTTTCTGTAGCCGCAATTTTATTGAGTAACTGGTTAAAAATAGCCCTGCGTAATATGAGCTGATAGAAACTAATATGCGGTTTACCTATACATATGGTCGTGATCTCTTTTTTTTCAGCTTCTTCCATAATCGTTCTGGTAATATGGTCACTTTTTATCTTAATTACTTCGGCTCCAAGTTCTGTGGCCAGTTTAAAATTATTAATCAGAAACCGCTGTTTATCAAGCCTGATCCTGTCAAGGCTCTCGCTACTGGTCTGAACGTATAAAACCATCCATGGAGAACGGTAGTAGGAAGCCAGTCTTGCTGTTTTTCTTATAACCACCTTTGCCGTTTGTTCATTCGATGAAATACACGCAAGTATCCTCTCCGGGCGCAGTTTAATCTGCTTCGGAATCTCGGTATTTATTTTTCTTTCTACATAATGGGCTACTTCTTTCAAAGCAAGTTCCCTTAGTTGTAAGATCTTGTCTGCCTGAAAAAAATTCAGAAGAGCTGTTTCAACTTTGCTGCTGTCATAGATCTTTCCCTGTCTGAGGCGGTCTATCAATTCATCTGCGGTAAGATCAATATTCACGATCTCATCTGCAAGCTCCAGAACCCTGTCTGGTATACGCTCCGTTACCTGAATTCCGGTGATCTCTTCTATATCCCTGTTCAGGCTTTCAAGATGCTGAATATTAACAGCTGAGATCACGCTTATACCGGCTTCCAGTATATCCAGTATATCCTGCCAGCGTTTCATGTTCTTACTGCCCTGTACATTGGAATGAGCAAGCTCATCAACAAGTACTACTTCCGGATGCCGGCTGATAATTGCCTGCACATCCATTTCGTCCAGCTCTTTACCCTTATAAAATATCTTTCGGCGGTCAATAAGAGGGAGCCCGGCAAGAAGCGCATGAGTTTCAGCACGGTTATGCGTTTCGATATATCCGATCTGCACATCGATATTGTTTCGAAACAGCGTATGTCCCTCCTGCAGCATCCGGTAAGTTTTACCAACACCTGCGCTCATCCCGATATACACCTTGAATTTACCACGCCTTGATTTTTTAACCAGGTCGAGGAACTTCTTTACTGATCCATCTTTACTTTCTTCCATCTTATTAAAACGGATCAGGGAATTATGGTCCCGATCTGTCTGAAAATTTTTATCAGAATGACAACGCGATACTTGCCGTAACTACGGCGTTATGATTTACAAATCCGTCTTCCCTTGCAAAAACTTTATCAGGACTATCATACAGCTTTCCCTCAAGTCTCAAAAGAGCATACGAAACCGGGGCATAGTCAAGGTTTAGCGAATATCCTTTTGCCCTGAATCCTTCCGGTGTACCGGCAGGTACAAATATACCCTTCTTGTCTTCATAATATTCAAACCGGCCGGCTATTGCCCATTCATCTGTAAACCTGAACCGTGTTATCAGTACAGGCGATAACACTTTATTATAGTCATTACTTTCCCTGCTTTGCTGCTGCATCCCATAGTCAAATCCTGCTGTCAGTCCCAACCTGTCTGTCAGCTGCACAATACTGTAGAAATTATGATAAATACGTTTTACCCCTTCCTCATCCGGCCCTTCTGTTCCAAGGTAATTGCTGTAGTTAAGAGTCAGCCTGTCACTGGGTTTTATAGTAACCTGCAGTCCTCCTGCAGCTTTACTATTACCATCCTGCCGCGTAATACGCTGCCAGCCGTTCAGATAAAGCACGGCAATATTTATCTTCCCATCTTTAGCAGAATAGCTGAGCTTTGCACCTGATTCATAATACGGAGTATTCTCTGAGGAAATATTGCGGGTTAGTACCCAGTCGTCTTTAGAGACTGCGCTTTCAAAACCTATATGCGACGAAAAGATCCCTGCATCCAGCCAGAGAGCACTCTCCTTTCCCAGCCTGACGCCGGCATTGGCTTCATAAACGTTCTTTAATACCCCCGGCTCAGCAGCATAGTTGGCATTAGCATAAGCGCCTGCCATCAGCGCAATATTGGCACGTAGAGCCCCATCATCAAATGAACCTTTAATAAATCCGAGGTTAAGATTAACTTCATTATGCCTGTTATGCGAATAAATAAACGCAGGGCGCGAATTATCCGCCGGTTTGTTGAAATCATAACCGTAATACATTTCCAGGTAGCCCGATAATCTGACTGCAGGAGTTTCCTGCGCAAAAGAATTAATATTTACTGCCAGACACACCAGCAGCGATAAAAATGATCTCATTGATTTAAAGTTTATTTTAATTCGTCGAGTGCTATATTTAACCGCAACACATTTACGCCAGAAGGTCCGAACAACCCAAGCAGGGGCTGTCTTGTATTTTTTTCCACAAGTCTTCTTAACTCCTGCTCATTAAGCCGGCGATTCTGTGCCACACGTTTTACCTGAAGTAAAGCAGCATTCACAGAGATCTCAGGATCAAGGCCGCTGCCGGAGGCTGTTATAAGATCGGCAGGTATATCAGCCCGCTTAACATACGGATGGTATTTCAGAAGCATATCTATTCTGGAATTGACCTCCCCGAGATAGTCAGGATTGGAGGGTCCCTTATTTGAACCGGCGGAACCTGCCGCATTATATCCTGCAGCAGAAGGACGCCCCCAGAAATACTGAGCAGATGTAAAAGATTGACCTAGCAGGGCATAACCTGCTGCCTTCCCTTTAAACTCTATTTTTTCTCCGTCGCCGCCTCCTTTTGAACAGGTAGCTATAAATGCAACCATCAGCGGGTAAACTATACATAACAGTACCATAAGTACTGCAGTAAGACGTATTGACTGAATAATATATTTTTTCATTATTTTAATCTGTTTTATGATAACCTCTATGTGTGTAAAATCAGTTTACCGCAGCTTCTTGATTTTTAACTGTTTAGAAAAACAGTCCGGCAACTATATCAATCAATTTAATCCCTATAAAAGGCGCTATTATTCCGCCTAAGCCATACAGCAGCAGGTTTCTTCTTAGCAGAGCACTTGCACCTATAGGTTTATAAGCCACGCCCTTCAGCGCCAGGGGTATCAGTATCGGGATTATTATGGCATTAAAAACCACGGCAGAGAAAATTGCACTTTCCGGACTGTGAAGTCCCATAATATTAAGGCTTCGAAGTGCAGGAACAGAGGCTATAAAAAGGGCCGGCACTATAGCAAAATATTTGGCGACGTCATTTGCAATGGAAAAGGTTGTGAGGGTACCACGTGTAATAAGTAATTGTTTACCGATCTCAACGATCTCAATAAGCTTGGTAGGATCATTATCCAGATCGACCATATTGCCGGCCTCCTTAGCTGCCTGAGTACCGCTGTTCATTGCCACTCCAACATCTGCCTGAGCCAGTGCAGGAGCATCGTTGGTCCCGTCTCCCATCATGGCAACCAGTTTTCCGCTGGCCTGCTCCTGTTTGATATAGTTCATCTTATCTTCAGGTTTTGCCTCGGCAATAAAATCGTCTACGCCGGCTTTCTGCGCAATATATTTCGCAGTAAGGGGATTATCACCCGTTACCATAACCGTTTTCACGCCCATCTTCCGCAGTCTTTCAAAACGTTCACTGATACCGGGTTTGATAATATCCTGAAGTTCGATAACCCCCATAATACGTCCGCTTTCGGCAACAACCAATGGTGTACCGCCATTGGACGATATCTCTTTTACCTTTGTTTCCGTATCTGAAGGAAATTCCTTACCTGCTGCCTTGGAAATATTCCGGATGGAATCAAAAGCCCCCTTACGTATCTCGGTGCCATTTTTAAGATTTACACCGCTGGAGCGTGTTTCAGCAGTAAAACCGACAAACTCGGTATCGCCGAACTCAGGCAGGTTAAAAACACCTTTAGGAATCTCCGCCTGCGCAAGGTCCACGATAGACTTACCCTCGGGAGTTTCGTCAGACAGGGACGCCAGCATACTGCTTTTTATAAAGTGCTCCCGGCTAATGCCTGCTGAAGGATAGAAATTAGTAGCCTTTCGGTTGCCAATAGTTATCGTCCCGGTTTTATCGAGCAAAAGGGTATCAATATCTCCGGCAGTTTCAACTGCCTTGCCCGATTTTGTGATTACATTAGCCCGCAGCGCCCTGTCCATTCCCGCAATACCAATGGCAGATAACAAACCGCCTATGGTGGTAGGGATCAGGCAGACGAACAGCGAAATTAGTGCAGCTATGGTAACAGGTGTATTTGCATAGTCGGCAAAAGGCTTTAAAGTCACACAAACTATTATAAATATTAAGGTAAAACTCGCCAGAAGGATAGTTAAAGCGATCTCGTTAGGTGTTTTCTGCCTTGATGCTCCTTCTACCAGGGCAATCATCTTATCGAGAAAACTCTCTCCCGGCTGCGTACTAACCCTGACCCTGATCTGATCAGAGAGCACCTTCGTCCCCCCTGTCACTGATGATTTATCTCCGCCCGACTCGCGGATAACCGGCGCAGACTCCCCGGTAATGGCTGACTCGTCAATAGTAGCTATACCTGCAATAATCTCGCCGTCGGTCGGTATTGTGTCTCCGGCTTCGCAGATAAATATGTCGCCCTTTTTTAAAGAAGCCGATGAACGGATTTCCTGGCTGCCATCATCTAAAACGATTTTAGCAGGTGTTTCTTCACGCGTTTTTCGCAAACTGTCTGCCTGGGCTTTTCCCCTTGCCTCTGCGAGCGCTTCTGCAAAATTTGCAAAAAGCACAGTTAGAAGCAGTACCAGAAATATCAGAAAATTATAGGCCGCAGATCCTTGTCCCGTATGGCTTAAGGAATACACTGTAACATAAGCCATTATTAAAGTCCCTATCTCTACGGTGAACATCACCGGGTTGCGAACCATAGATCTGGGGTCAAGTTTTATGACAGATTGTTTGAGCGCTGTACCTACCAGGGCAGGCTCGAATAATTTATTGGATTGATTTTTCATCTTTTGCAAGATTTTATTTAAGCATTGAAAAATATTCAGCTATCGGGCCCAGCGCAAGCGCCGGAAAATAAGACAGCGCGTTGAGTACAAGAATTACTGCCAAAGTCATTATGCTGAAGGTTATGGTATCTGTTTTCAGCGTGCCCGCAGATTCGGGAATATATTTTTTCTGCCCCAGTAAGCCTGCAATTGCCACAGGACCGATCAAAGGAAGGAAACGCCCCAGAAAGATTATACTGCCGGTAAGCACGTTCCAGAAAATATTGTTATCGCCCAGCCCTTCGAAACCGGAACCGTTGTTGGCATTAGAGGATGTAACCTCATATAACATCTCAGAAAAACCATGAAAACCTGGATTATTCAGCCAGTTGCCGGGTTTTACTGCCCAGTCTGCATCGCCGTGAGCAATAAATACAAAGCTTGACAGAGCTGTGCCAGTCATTATAAGTAAAGGGCTTAACAAGGTGATCAGCGCTGCTATCTTGATTTCCCGTGCTTCTACTTTATGACCAAGAAATTCAGGAGTTCGCCCCACCATTAGCCCCGAGATAAAAACCGCGACAATCAGATAAATAAAATAGTTCAGTATGCCGACACCGCAGCCGCCGAAAAAAGAATTGATCATCATTGCAAGTAACTGCCAGAGACCGCTCAGCGGCATCCCGCTGTCATGCATCCCGTTGACAGACCCGGTTGATACTATTGTGGTTATTATGCCCCAATATGCCGTTGCTGCAGGTCCGAATCTCAGCTCTTTACCTTCCATTGCCCCGGAAGCCTGCCCAATACCCATTTCGGCAATATGCGGATTACCGGCAAGCTCACTCTTAAGGGCTGGCACCAGTAACAGGAACATGCCCAGGGTCATCACACCGAATATTGTCCAGGCTAGCTTCCGCCTTCTGATAAAATATCCGAAAGCTATCAGCATCCCGATGGGTATGAGCATCTGTGAAACGGCTTCCGTCATATTTGTCAGGTAATTAGGATTTTCAAAGGGATGTGCCGAATTTGTTCCAAAATATCCCCCACCATTGGTACCCAGGTGTTTAATTGCGATAAACTGCGCTGCAGGTCCGCGCGATACATTTACTGTATCGCCCTCTAGGGAAATAAACTGATCCTTCGCGGCATAACTCGCAGGAGATCCGTTAAATGCCAGTATCAGAGCTACAAGAACCGACAAGGGTAACAACAAACGTGTAATAGCCTTTACAAAATACTCCCAGAAATTTCCAAGGCCGGTTGCCGTCTTGTCCCTGAATGCCCTGAAAAAAACAACTGCGGCTGCAATGCCGGTAGCTGCGCTGGTAAACTGCAGGAACATCAGTACAAACTGCTGTGTTAAGTAACTTACTCCGCTCTCTCCGGAATAATGCTGAAGATTGCAGTTTGCTACGAAACTGATAATGGTATTGAATGCCAGATCAGCCGTCATTGCCGGATTCCCATCCGGATTCAAAGGAAGCTTATCCTGGAATAACAGAACAAAAAAACCATAAACAAGCCATACGGAATTGATAGTCAGCAATGCTCTCATATGCTGCTTCCAGTCCATCTGTTCCCTGGTATTTATTCCGGAAACAGCGTATATTACCTTTTCCAGAGGAATTAAAAAGTCTGTCCAGACCTTCTCTCCCGCAAATACCTTTGCAATGTATCTGCCTAAAGGAATCGCTATTACCAGCGTAAGCAGATAGGTAACAGCAATTCCAAGTAATTCTGTGTTCATACTAATAGTTTAAAATTTTTCAGGGTTAAGCAGTACATAGATCATGTAGATAAATACTGCCATTGCGATAATGAATAATACGGTCATAACATCAGATTTTTTCGAACCAGTTAATGGATTTAAAACATAGCCAGCAAAGAAGAATGATGGTCAGGAACAAGATTGTTGTTAGCATTTTCTATTTTTTTAACTGCTCATACCAATTGGCATACCGCAATTCCAAAAACAAAATCAACACACTGAAATTCAGTATATTAAATAAAAAAATAAACTATTATGGGATTTTACAAAGCAGAAAACCCTTCCAAAATGGAAGGGTTTTTACTGTATTGAAAGGGTCCGGAAATTAAGTAGGAATCTGGTATTCCTCCAGTTTACGGTAAAGCGTCGTTAATCCGATACCAAGCAAGCGGGCCGTTTCTGTTTTGTTGCCGCCTGTATAACTGAGCACCTTACGTATATGCTGCTTTTCGACAGACTGCATATCCATAGGGTTCGTTGTTTCTGTCGTACCTGCATGAAATTCGGAGGGAAGAAGTTCCGGACCTATCAGGCTATCGTCTGCAAGAATAACAACCCTCTCCATAATATTCTTAAGCTCTCTGATATTGCCTTTCCAGGAATGTTTTGTCAACAGATCAAGAAAGCTCTTTTCCATTTTGAAAGGGTTCTTGTTAATCTTAAGAGCAAATTCGTTGAGATAATGAGCTGCAAGCAATTCAATATCCGGCTTTCTGTGTGTAAGAGCCGGAAGCGATATGGAAAACACAGAAAGCCGGTAGAAAAGGTCCAGGCGGAAACGACCTTCCTGCGCCTCTTGTTCAAGGTTCCTGTTGGTAGCTGCAATAATACGTACGTTCACTGTTGTAGTACGGGTATCCCCTACCTTTATGAACGAGCGAGTTTCAAGTACGCGTAATAACTTTGCCTGAAGCTCCAGGCTCATTTCACCTACTTCGTCCAGGAAAATAGTTCCGGCGTCAGCTTCTTCCAGTAAACCTTTTTTATCTTTTACTGCACCGGTAAAGGCCCCCGTCTTATACCCGAAAAGCTCGCTTTCAAGCAATTCTGAATTAAACCCGCTGCAGTTCAAAGCAACAAAATGCTGTAGTTTACGAGGACTTTCATAATGGATTGCCTGGGCAAAGACCTCCTTGCCCGTTCCTGTTTCACCAAGTAACAAAACGGTAGTGTCTGTTGCCGCCACCTTGCGTGCCAGATCTATCGCTTCTCTGATTTGCCTTGAGCTTCCTATTATGGTATTAAAATTATGCTTCGGGATGGTTTTATTCTGCTGGTCGTATATCTTCTTTTGGAGCAATGCTTTTTCTACAGCCTTATAAAGAAGCGGAATGATCTTGTCATTATCATCTCCCTTGGTAATATAGTCGTAAGCTCCGTTTTTTATTGCAAGTACTCCGTCCGGAATAGTTCCGTAAGCCGTCAGGTTGATCACTTCTGCATAAGGTTTTTTTTCCTTTATCTGCTTAACCAGATCTACGCCGTTTACATCAGGAAGCTTAACATCGCTTAATATTACATGTACCACTTCCTCATTCTGCAACATCTTAAGCCCTTCCTTTCCGGTATATGCCTGCAAAACCCTGAAACCTTCCAGGCCAATGATCCTGGCAAGCAGGCTGTTTAGTTTCTTCTCATCATCAATAATAAGTACTGTAGCCTGTGCTGCCATCACGTTTTATAAACCTCAATTGTAGAGGCGCAAAAATCGGTAATATTTACCACATATTTGAATGCACTGACAGGCGTACCGTAAAAATCGCAGGACTCAGGGAAGGCGGGAATATACGGGCACTTCTTCAGGAACAGCATCCACGTTCACTTGCTCTATAACAGATTCGGCCGAAAAGTCGGTTTTTCCGGATATCGCAGATTGCCAGAGGCTATCATCAAACTCCCCCTCGCTTTTGGCGACTACGATCGTAGCTATCCCATTTCCTATCAGGTTTGTTATTGCGCGGGCTTCAGACATAAAACGATCTACCCCCAGCAATATGGCTACATTTTCGACAGGCATTATTTTCATAGCTGCCAGGGTAGAACTCAACACAATAAAACCGCTTCCCGTTACTCCGGCAGCTCCTTTTGAGGTTACCATCAATATACCCATTGCTGTTAACTGCTGTCCAATGCTAAGCTCTACGTTAAATACCTGGGCAAGAAAGATCAGCGCAACCGACAGGTAGATCGAGGTGCCGTCTAAATTGAAAGAATATCCTGTAGGTATCACCAGCCCCACCACAGATTTTGAACAACCCACCTTTTCCATCTTCTGCATCATGCTGGGCAGGGCAGATTCGGACGAGGATGTGCCCAATACGATCAGTATCTCACTTTTTATTATTTTAAGGTATTTAAGCAAACTGAATTTATAATAGCGGCATACAAGGTTCAGCACACCAAAAACAAACAAGCCGCAGGTAAGATATACCACAAGCATGATCTTTGCCATCGGTATGAGTGTTGTAATCCCATAAGTACCAATCGTATAAGCCATACCGCCGAATGCTCCTAATGGTGCCAGTTTCATGATAATTCTCATCACATTAAACAAAGCCTGGGAGATCCTTTCAAAGGCAGCGAGCAGAGGAGCTCCGGCACTTCCCATTTTGCTTATTCCTATAGCAAATAATATGGCAAAAAGAAGTATCTGCAGGATGTCGCCTTCTGCGAACGATTCGAAAATATTGCGTGGAATAATGTGAGTGATAAATTCGGTCCAGTTGATTCCTGGTGCGGGAGCTGCGGCAACAGGTGAAATACCGGGATTTACCGCCAGAGGTTTAACGCCGTTTCCCGGTTTCAGAATATTGGCACATACAAGACCGATGGCGAGCGCGAGCGTAGTTATAATCTCAAAATAAAGTAAGGCCTTGCCTCCCACTCTTCCCACCTTTTTCATATCGCCCATATGCGCAATTCCGGAAACGATGGTCAGAAAAACTATTGGAGCGATAAGCATATTAATAAGTTTTACAAAAGTTCCGCTTATTAACTTTGCTGTACTGCCAAAATCAGGAAAGAAGATCCCGGTGAGTATACCCAATAATATGGCAATGATAACCTGAAAGGTTAAGTTCCCCCGTAATTTGTTCATCTTTTAAAGTTTATAATACTTTCTTAAAAAGATCTGTCATTTACCACTTAAGCGATGTACCCTTCCGGGAGGCACTCAGATTTAATATTTACAGTCTTTCAACTGCAATATAAATACATTAATTTATTTTTAAATATTAAGAAGTATTATATAAACTGCTAGAGCCAGCCCTTCCGTTTAAACCATATGTAAATGCCAAATGTAATAACTGCCATAAGCACCATCACTGCAGGATACCCGAACTTAAGTCTTAACTCCGGCATAAAATCGAAGTTCATTCCATAGATACCGACGATAAAGGTAAGCGGCATAAAAAAGACAGAGAATATGGTAAGGATGCGCATCACCTCACTGGTTCGCTGTGAGGATATCGAAAAATACAGATTTAGCAGCTGATTTACATTTTCAAGTAATGAATCGTAAATATTATGGAGTTTCACATATTGGTCACGGGTGTCGCGGGTATTCACATCTCCTTTTTCGGCATCGATATTATCTATAATATCATAAGAAAGAATAAGCATTCTCCTGATTACATCGGCCTTCCGCTTCAAATAATACATCCCTTTAAGCAGGGGAACTTTACGGGAACGTATAAATATCTGTTCTTCATAATATTCAAGCCCTTTCGAAAGCCTTTCAGAAGGCGCATCAAAAGTATGCAGACAGCCTTTTATCAGCAGATTTAATAAATGATAAGAGCTTTTGCATGTATTCTTTTTTACATGTTCCTTAAGCTCGTCGATTAGTTTAACCGGTTTCCGGTGAATTGTGATAAGAAACTCTTTTGAATAAAAAATAGCAATCTTGTGTGTCAGTTCACGCACGGTATCAGCCTCAAGGCCTTCGCGGTCAGTATAAATTCGAAAAATTATAAAGGCATAGTTTTCAATACTTTCATACTTAGGAAGATGATCGGGCTGCAGGCAATCCTTTACAAGTTCTTCATGAAGATGAAATTTCTGGGCTATCCCGGCCATTTCAGTATCTTCAGGCTCACTGATATCTATCCAGCTGAAATTGTGCTCTGACGAGTTTATCACTTCCTGTACCATGTACGACTAATGGATTTAAACATCTGCATCGGATAAGACATTAAGCAAAAAACAGGGGTTTTGTTTACACTTCGTTAATACTTCATCTGCCGCTTCCTTAGCCGGGGATAAACCAACGTAAACATGGGTAACATGCAGATAAAAAAGTTCCCAAAAAAAAACCGTCTGGCTGTTGCCAAACGGTTGAAATATAAATCTTAACAGATTAGTGTTTTACTGAATCAATGTGAGCATCAGCAGCTGAATCAACTGTATCAGCAACATTATCAAGAGAATCAGTTGTTACATCAGCTGTAGAATCAATTGAATCTGCTGTATTGCTTTCTGTTTTGTTAGAGCTGCAAGCTGAAACTGCTAACGTTAATGCAAATGCAAGGAAACCGAATTTAAATAGATTTTTCATATGTATATTTATTTTTAAGTGATTCAAGCTGTAACACGCAGAACACCTGTCTTTGTGTTATTCAACTATTGTAAATTTTTATCTTAATACCGGAATGTATTAAAAGTAACCCATTCCTGAAAAAATAAAATCCGGCCCCTATCTTTCTGTTAGTTTACCGCCATAATTACACCACAGCCAATCCTGCTTCCCGAATTGCCTGTAGGCTGAGTCGTATAGTCGTCAACTCCCGAATGAACAATTATAGCCCGGTTCAGAATATTCGTTTTTTCATCCCCCCCAATGGTCCATCTTTCAGACTCGATCGTAATCTCTGCTTTTCCATTAGCATCTAAGGTAATATTACCTATATCCCCTGAATGATATTCGGCTGCTCCCCATTTACCGTGTTTTTCCTTGGTTGGATTCCAGTGCCCATGAGCTCCATTCCCCATATCGCCGCAATCTCCATGTTCATGAAAATGAACAGCAACAGACTGGTTTGCCTTTTTAGGAAAATCGAGAGTAAGTTTCATCTGAACAGCTTTGCCCGGGCTTTGGGTAAAGTGAGCCGTACCGCTGCCTGCAGTATCTTTTTTCGTTGCGCTGATATCTGCATGGGCACTTTTAGCCATCGTCGAATCAGCGCTGGTATCGATAACAACTACAGAATCGGTGTCTGTGCTGCCACCCGAATTACTGTTACTTGAACAGGCTACTGTGGCGAACAAACATGCCGCCCCTAAAAATTTTAAACTTTCTTTTAACATAGCTTTGATGTTTAACATGCTTTTTTACAATTAATTTCGTATATTGTTTGAAAACCAATTAAGGCTTTGATATCAAAGTTGTATACATGGTGCATATATCATGTACTAACTTTCCACTTTCATAAAAAAACCTTGCCTTTTACACCCTTCTGATCAATATCAAAACCGAATGACCGAAAAAATGTTACTAATTCGGTAAATACTTTAAATAATATGAAGATAGCTTATATTTCTACTTACCCACCCCGAGAATGCGGGCTGGCCACTTTTAACCAGAATCTGATCGGTGCCATATCTTCAAACTTTAAAGATAAAACTTTAAAAGAAAGCGGATATGTAGTGGCAATGGACGACTCTGAGACCTCTGAAGAATATAATTATCCCGAAGAAGTTAAGTTTGTTGTTAAACAACAGAATCTTGACGATTATAAAAAGGCATCTGCTTTTATAAATTCAAGCGATGTAGATGCCTGTATACTTCAGCATGAATTTGGCATATACGGTGGCGAAAGCGGGATATACGTACTTCCTTTTATCAATCAGCTGGAAAAACCGCTGATCACTATTTTACACACTGTATTAAAAAAACCCTCTTACCTTCAGAAAGTTATTATCCAGGAGATAGCCAGGATATCGTCTAAGGTTGTGGTTATGGGAAAATGCGCCGTGAAGTTCCTTACGGATATTTACAACGTACCGCTTGAGAAGATCAGTTTTATTGAACATGGAGTTCCCGATCTGGAGGCACCGCAGGTAAATCCGGTAAAGGAATTATCGCTGTTCAAGAACAGAAGGGTGTTATTGACATTCGGTTTACTGAGCAGAAACAAAGGTCTTGAAACCGTAGTAAGGGCTTTACCAGAAATTGCTGCAAAATATCCCGACGTTTTATATATCATTCTGGGAAATACACATCCCGGAATACGTAAAAGTTCAGGAGAAGAATATCGTGAATACCTTACGGAACTTGCAGAACAGCTTAACGTAAAAGACAATCTTGCCTTCATTAACAAGTTTGTTACAGAAGACGAACTCATTAACTATCTTTCTGCAACCGATATATATGTTACTCCTTATCTGAATGAAGCCCAGATAACAAGCGGAACATTATCTTACGCGGTAGGCGCAGGAGCGGCCGTAGTATCTACCCCATACTGGCACGCTACGGAACTGCTTGACGGCGGCCGCGGTCGCCTGTTTAACTTTAAAGATGAGAAAGCCCTGGCATCTATCGTTAATGAGCTGTTTGAGAATCCAGCCAGGATCAGTGAACTTCGAAAGAATGCATACGAATATGGCCTTTCACTCAGATGGCCTGCAATAGGAAGGAATTATATTGCCCTGGCCAAAAACGCAGTTGAGAATCCCGATCTGAGCGATAAAATACTCAGCCAGATAATGGATCCGGAAATTATGCCGGAGCTTAGCCTGGATTATGTTAAACGGCTTACAGACAGCACGGGTATTATACAGCACGCTAAATACGGCATTCCAAACTGGACAGAGGGTTACTGTGTAGATGATAATGCAAGGGCGCTGGTTATGGCACTCATGGCTTACCAGCTTAACCAGGATAAAGAAGCCCTCGCACTGCTGCCGTCGTACATGAGCTTTTTACATTACATGCAGCGTGAAGACGGGAATTTCAGAAACTTTTTGAGTTACAGCAGGCAATATCTTGACGAAACAGGCTCTGAGGATGCATTCGGAAGAGCTGTATGGTCTCTCGGTTACCTGGTTAACTTCGCTCCTAATAATTCTTTTGCTGAATTCGGAGAAGAACTGATACTGAAGTCTGCGCCTCATTTCAGCACGCTCAGGTATCTGAGAGGAATAAGTAACAGCATCATCGGCATCAGTTATTATCTCAAGTCGCACTCTTCCAACAAAGAAATGCTTGCTGAGCTGAATAGTCTGACGGCTAAACTCATGGACGCCTACCAGGAAACCAGGGGAGAGAACTGGCACTGGTTCGAAAACCATCTTACTTATGACAATGCAATTCTGCCGCTTTCATTATTTCATTCAGCAGAGATAACGGGCAACAAAAAGGTACTCGAAACAGCGTTGGAATCTATGAAATTTCTGGAGATGCTAACGGTAAATTCAAAATATCTTAACCCGGTAGGTAATAAAGGATGGTTCTTCAGGGAAGGTGAAATGCCCCTTAATGATCAGCAGGCAATAGAGACCATGGCAATGGTGCTTATGTACTCGCAGGCCTTTAAATTAACCCAGGACGCGCAATATCTTAAAAAGATGTTTTCCGGCTACCTCTGGTTCCTGGGAGAAAACTCGCTGCGGGCCCCGCTGTACGACCCTGAAACCAAGGGATGCTGCGATGGTTTACAACTTTCGGGCGTTAACCGCAATCAGGGTGCAGAAAGCACTCTTGCCTATCTTATATCTCATTTAACGGTGCTTCTGGCTTTTAAGACGGATTACAACTTCAACCAGGATCGCAGTAAATTAGAAACGGTAATGTTGAAATGAAGATAGCTGTATTAGCTCCCGTGGCATGGCGTACTCCTCCGAGGCACTATGGGCCATGGGAACAAATCTCTTCAAACATTGCTGAAGGCCTTGTTCTTGCAGGAGCAGATGTAACACTTTTTGCTACCGCTGATTCCATAACATCTGGCAGGCTGGATGCTGTAGTCCGGCAGGGTTACGAAGAAGACCGCCTGCAGGACGCCAAAGTATTGGAATGCCTTCATATCAGTAATCTGATGGAAAAGGCTTCCTCTTTTGATATTATTCACAACAATTTCGACTTTCTGCCGCTCAGCTACTCCGGCCTGGTAAAAACTCCATTTATCACCACGATACATGGTTTTTCATCCCAAAGGATCATCCCTGTTTACCAGAAATATAACAGCACCACAAAATATATTTCTATCAGCAATGCAGACAGGGCTCCCGAACTGGATTACCTGCGAACGGTTTATAACGGGATAAATACCTCTGAATTCTCTTTCTGCGAACATCCGGAAGACTACTTACTTTATTTTGGCCGCATCCATCACGATAAAGGTACGGCTGAAGCGATAGAAATTGCCTTAAAAAGCAAGAGCCGTTTGGTTATAGCTGGTATAGTACAGGATCATCATTATTTTGAGGAAAAAGTAAAACCCTTTCTGAATGATAAAATTGTTTTTATCGGCGAGGCGGGGCCGGAAAAACGGAATGAACTTCTGGGAAAAGCAAAAGCACTTCTTCATCCTATAAACTTCAATGAACCTTTTGGAATGAGTGTAGCAGAAGCTATGATGTGCGGCACTCCGGTGATCGCTTTTAACCGCGGTTCCATGCCAGAGCTTATTGTACATGAAAAGACAGGCTTCCTGGTTCATTCGGTAGCAGAAGCTGTAGAATCTGTAAAGTCAATAAGAGATTTGAACAGGTTAGATTGCCGAACGTGGTCCCTCGACCAGTTCTCAAGAGAGAAAATGGTCGGGGACTACCTCCAGGCATACGAAGAAATTCTTAACGGCTTGTAGAATCGGTAATAACCTTATCCAGCAGCGCATTCACATCCACTGTAGCAAAGGACGATGAATAATCAGAAAGGCCATACGGCAGAATCAGTTTCCCGTTATTGATAATAGCTCCGCAGGAATACACAACATTCGGCACATAACCTTCTCGTTCATCCTGGTTCGGTACAAGCAGGGGCTCTTTTAAACGGCCGATCTCTACAGTGGGGTCGTCAAGTTTAAGCAAACTTGCTCCCAGGCAATACCTTCTCATCGGGCCTACACCGTGTGTGATCACCAGCCATCCGCGTTCGGTCTCAAGAGGCGATCCGCAATTCCCTATCTGCGTAAATTCCCATGAATGCAGTGGCTCCTGCAGCAATACAGGGTTTTCCCAAAGATTGATATTCCTGGAATACATAATATAATTATTCCAGCCATCTATTCTCGACATCATCGTATAGTTGCCTCCTACCCGCCTCGGGAAAAGAGCCAGATTCTTGTTCTGCGCTCCTGAGCCATGTAAAGGCCGGATCTTGAAATTATAAAAATCAGATGTCTGAAGCAGTTTAGGCATAATTAAAGCCCCGTCATAGGCAGTATAAGTTGCATAATAGATCACTTTTCCGTCATCATCAGTAAACTTAACAAACCTTGCGTCTTCTATACCTTTCCGTTCAAGCTCGGAAATCGGAAATATTACCCTGTCGGATATGTCGGTATCAAGCGAAAAACTGATTTCATTATAAGAATCAGATAGCCAGAGCACTTTTTCATATTCCAGCTTTTTAAGATCGTCGTCCTGCGAACGCTGAGACTCCAGCACCAGCCGTCTGAGAGAAGCATATTCAAAATTGTTCCCGATCTTACCCTCAAGATCCCTGATCACCTCTGTATTAACATTTGCAGTAGCTGCTTTCCCGAAAAAGAGTTTTTTATCATAGGTATTACTATGGATCACTTCTGCTTCATCTACATAGTTGCCCACAGGCAGCACCTGGATGTTATTATTCTGATCAATTACCGCCCTCCTGAATGCAATAGACGAAATATGCCCCTCGCCTACCGCTCTGAAGCTCATGATAAGGCGTTTCTGCCCGTGTTCGAGTTCAGACTGGTCGGGGTCCTCAATAATAGAAGGATTAAAAAAAGCAGCCGATTCGATAGAGTATTCATGCGTAAAATAAGAACCCAAAAGCAACCTTCTAGACTGTTTTATCTCTTCAAAATCAATCCCCAGGGACTCTATTATATTCTTTAATTTATTAAAATGACGATGCAATATCTTGGTTATATTACGGTGTCTTTTTGAATACTCCTGAAGCAGGGGGGATATAATAGAAAAAACCTCGTCATCGCTTAAGTTCATAACACGGTTAATAACCCCTTTCGCTCTTTCTTCACCATTGAAAAAAAAACGGGCTATCACTCGTTTTGAATCCGGGTTAACTTTTATCTGGTGTCTTTCAATTGGAATTCTCATAAAGGTAATTAGAGTTTATCTGTTAATTGTAGCAAAATTAAAACACTTTTCGGGTAACGTGCATTTATTTATCATAAATGAAATTTAATTACAAACCTCATTAACAGGAAAAGAGTTTTAACTGATTGTGCAAAATCAAACAAGTTTCCAACATCACAACCTGCATAAGCGTCAGGGGAAAAACAAGAAAGAAAGCCAAGAGCTCATAAAAGAAAGAAAAAGTTATGATACAGCTGTTTAGCTCAATGACGTTGCCCGCAGGCGTCATGAATCTCAGGGGCTTTGAAAGCGATTACAGAGGCCGTAAATACAAGCAATTACGTTTACGCAGTTAAAAAGGCTAAAAAGAGGAAGCTCCTGCCACCGAAGAGCCAATGGCAGAAAAGGATGAAGTTAAGAAGGCTGAAAAGAAGACCAAAAAAATGCGAAGCAAGCCAAAAAAAACGTCCGGATGAGAATCTGATCAAAAATAATGCTACTCATCAAAATCGCTGTCATTAAAAGGCATGAAATATATACTTCCTATGTATAGCCCTTTCTCATATGCCAGTTGCTTACGGGTATCTTCCAGGATTATTTCCTGGTTAGGTTCATTTTCCGGAAAAGAAAGAAAAAAGATAACATTATCAGTCTCACTGTTAATGAATTTATAGTGTTTTTGTTCTTTGTTCATACTTCAGGAATTAGAGGGGTCAACAACTATACATTATAAATTCTACAATCAAGTTCCTTATTTGTTCTTAAATATCGCCTTTCTGTAACAATGATTATTTCTGCCGGCATTAAAGTATATGTGCCTGGCTGGTCCGGTCCAGCCGGATGATAATTCCTTCATCGCCGCTCAGGTTTACAAGGTTCTTCACATACATCCCTTCCAGCTCAGGAGAGCTTGCCAGCTCTACGGAGCCGCTAAACAGGAATTGCTGAGGTTTAAAATAACATGGCCTGTGGCTAAGGTTCAAAATTATCAGGAACCTTGATTCTCCTGCCATTTCTCTTATGTAAGCCATAACCTGTTTGTCGGCATAAACGGCATTGTAACTGCCTGCGTGTAAAGAAGGTTCCGCAGCCCTGAGCCTGATCAGCTTTCTGTGCAGCGCGAGCAACGAATAACTATCATCTTTCTGTGATTCAACATTTACCATACTATGGCGGCTATCGAGCCTGAGCCATGGTTTACCATCTGTAAAACCTGCATTATTTCCTTTATTCCATTGCATAGGCGTACGGCAGGGGTCCCGGCTGAGATTTTTATCAGGCATATTTAATCCCTGCGGATCCTGAACTTCTTCAAAAGGTACAGGTACGTCCCGCATACCGATCTCATCTCCATAATAAATAGTAGGTGTGCCCCTGAGCGTAAGCAATAACATCGCCGCAATTCTGGCCTGGTCTGATCCGACCCTGCTTACCAGTCGCGGCCTGTCGTGGTTGCTCAGCACCCAGTTAGGCCATCCGCCTTCCGGAAGCGCTGCCTCATATTCCGCGATAGCCGAAGCTATCAGTAAGGGATCCCATGGCATCGAGAGCAAAAGGAAGTTAAATGGCAGGTGGGCTCCGTTGTTCTGAGAGCCATAATACATCATCAGCCGGTTTATTGGAAGATAGATCTCTCCAATCATCATTCGCCCATCATATTCATCTATTACCTTACGCATCTTCATCACAATATCGTGCACCTCAGGCTGATCTGTAGAATATACAGGCAACAATTGCTCATGGGTAGGCTCTTCGATCTTATAATCGGGGTTTACAGGGTTATCTCTCAGTTCCAGGTCCTTGATCATATACCACATTACGTCTATTCTGAACCCGTCAACGCCTTTATCGAGCCAGAACCGCATAGTGTTCAGCATGGCCTGCTGCACCTCGGGGTTGCGCCAGTTAAGATCAGGCTGCTCCTTTAAAAAAGCATGATAATAATACTGCCCGGTTTGATCATCCCACTCCCATGCCCTTCCGCCGAAAACACTGAGCCAGTTATTAGGAAATGAACCGTCGGCTGCTGCATCTTCCCAGATATACCAGTTTCTTTTAGGATTGTCGCGCGATGATCGGGACTCAAGAAACCAGGGATGCTGGTCAGATGTATGATTGGGTACAAAATCCAGTACCAGTTTCATGTCCAGCTTATGAACAGCCTCCAGGAGCTCATCAAAATCCGCCATATTACCAAATAAGGGATGAATATCCTGGTAATCTGAAATGTCGTAGCCGAAATCAGCCATGGGCGAAGGATAAATAGGTGACAACCAGATTGCATCTATTCCCAGCCATTTCAAATAACCCAATCTGCTGATCACACCCTTCAGGTCTCCAACCCCATCAGCATTACTGTCCTGAAAAGACCTGGGATAAATCTGGTAAATAACTCCGTTTTGCCACCAAATATACTTTTCCTGATATCCAGACATATAAATTTATTTAAAGCCCGTAGCTTATAACAATTATTCCTTTTCAGATAAAGCTTTTTTCCAATATTCTGTTTGCCGCAACATTATTTTAGTCAAAGTGACATCTGTTACAAATCTAAAACATTCAGTGCTCTGTTACCTGCAGCAGGTAATCGAACAGATTCGTATCTGAAGAAACCTGCAGCTTTTTCCTTAAACGATACCTGCTTACTTCCACCCCCCTTATGGTAATGCTCATGAGCTGTGCAATTTCCTTTGATGTAAGGTTCATCTTAAGATAAGCACACAGTTTTAGATCGTTAGAACTGAGTGCGGGAAAACGCTCCTTAAGCTTTTTGAGGAAGTTTGAATGGACATGATCAAAATGGACTGCGAATTGTTCCCATTCTGAATCGCTTCTTTCGGCCTCATTCAACAAGCGGAATACTTTTTTTAGCTCATCTGAAGGCGCCGGATCAAGTTTAAGCAATGGCTGCAGCTCTTCCTTGATCTTCGACAGCAGCTGCCCTTTCTGGGCCAGGTGCATACTGGTGGTGGCCAACTCCTTATTTTTAAAGTTTACCTCAGCCTCCAGCTTCTCATTCTGAAGTTTTACTATTTCCTTTTCATTATGCTCAATCTCAAGCAGATATTGCGACCTGAAGTACTCCTGTTCCTTTAAATATTTCTTTTTTTGCCTGCCTGTAAGAAAAACGACAAACCCAACCAGGCAAATAAGGCATAACAGGTAGATCCAGAACGTTTCATACCAGGCCGGCTTTATAACGAACGAAAATGAAACACTGGCAGACTCGTTCCCCAGGTTGTTCCTTGATTTTACCCGGAAGGTATAATCGCCATGAGGCAGGTTGGTATAGTCCTTTTCACTTTTTCCGCTCCAGTCAGACCAGTGGCTGTCAAAACCAACCAGCTGATAACTGAATTCTATATTATGCTGCTGCTCGTACAGAGATGACGAATACTCAAAATGCAGGGAATTATACTCTTTAGAAAGTGAAATTACATTATTCCCATCCTGAACTTTGCTTATTCCGCCGTCTCTGAGAAAATAACCGCCATGAATAATGCTGTCATTCTTTCCAGATGCTTTTACGGAAGACAGTATTACATCCAGCGCTCTGAGGTTTTTAAGGTATTTTTTGTAATTGATATGTATCAGTCCCTTGGTAGAGCCTATAAACACATTTTCGTTATTGTAAGGATAAATGTTCTCAAACCCGGCGACGACCTGCGAGTTTAACTCGGGAAAATACACTATGGAATATTTTTTATTGTCTGCTGACGATCTGAAATCAACAACACCTACCTTTTTGTAACTTATGAACCAGATATTTCCATCCCCGTCTTCTTTAAGATAATGATAAACACGGTTTTTCAATATCGGGTTGAGAAAAACTGAGGGCACAAAACGGTCAGACCGCTCATCAAATTCATAAATTCCCTTTTGAGTAGCTATTACAATCCTGTTTTTTATTTTCGCAATATAATTTCCCAGAGACGAGGGCAGCCCGTTTTGCTCTGTATACAGCTTTTTATCTATGATCTTCCTATGATCGGCAGATAACCTGAACCTGTAAATCCCCCTGTAAGGATGAGACGCCCACACGGAATTATTGTCATAAAGCAGAAACCTGAGTGTCTCTGAAATCCCTTGTACAGGCCCCCTGTCCAGGAAAGCGCCCTTGTTAAATTCAATTAACTGCAGTCCGTTATAGGTACCTGCTATAATATCTTTTACAGGGTAAAACAACGAGAGTGGTTCAAAAAGCCAGGTGCCGGGCTGCGAATAGATAGCTGAAGCTTCATCTCCGCTGATTACCAAAGCCGCGTCTTCATGCCCGGCAAGCACTCTGTTGTTTATCTCCCGTAAGCTCCATACCTGTCCGGATGTATTCTTTATCTCTTTAAAAGCCCGTTTAGAATAACTCAGATCCGGGTTGCCGGCCGTCAGCAGATTTGAATAGATACCGTTAGAAGTGCCTATATACAAAGTCTTGTTATTAATTATTGCAGAATAACTGCTGGTTTGTTTTTCTTTATCAGGATAGATGTATTTAATAGCATTATTAAAGGCAATAAAATTAATTCCGTCGTCAAGTCCCAGCCAGAGGTTTCTGTTCCGGTCCATGAATATACTTCGCAGATTGTTCATATATAAACCTTCTGCTGAGGAGAAATGCTGCTGAATCTCTCCGTTTTTGTTGATGATATAACAGCCGCCGGAATAACTGGCAACGGCAAACCAGTCTTTGCTGACCCTGACTGCACTGTAAATACGATGTTTTCTGAAAAGAGGGTCACTAGCACCTTCTTGCCTGGTAAAAAAATCATTTCCCATCAGGTATAAACCATTCTTAAGGGTGGTAACGAGCAAGGTATCACGGCCGTACTCCATTACAGACGTCACGTGGTCTTTCTCTAATACACGATCCCGGGCTATAACCTGCCATACGCCATGCTGAAAAGCCATAATGCCACGCAGGTCCTGGGCAATCAGTCTTCCTCCCGACCTACCCATGAACTCCCATTGCCCTTCGGGCCTGTACACCCGCATTACACCGTCACGAAGATGGAATATTCGGTCATTCGCCCTGAAGAAAACATCGTTTTTAAGAACAAAGATATCCCATATATCAGAGAATTGCCTGTCGCGTTCTGGTATCAGATTTTTAAGCGAGTTAAATTTCAGGGTACCGTTCTTTTCCGGATAAAAAAATCCTATTTCATCCTGAGCTCCTACGTAGATCTTGCCCGCCCTGTCAATTTTAACCGATCTTACAATAGTTCTGTGGGGAAGCGAATAAAGTTTCCAATGCCGCCCGTCAAACGTCAGCAGCCCTTCATTATTTGCGAAATAAAGTATTCCGTTCTCATCCTGATCTATATCCCAGTTCTGGGTACCTCCCCTGTATTCCAGGTTTCCATAGGTTATTATTTTAGGGAAGCCTATAGGGTTCTGCGCATAAACATCAAAAAAGGCAAAAGAAACAATCAGTATAGCTATATATCTCATTAGCAATTCCAGAGCTTTAAGTTTCAATTAACAGTTTATTATAACACATATTCTATCGGCAGGGGTAGAACACATTTAATTGGTTAGGACTGGTCAGGACCTGGCATGTAGTACTAATGTAGTACCCTTTAACAAGATATATTCCGGTTTTTCTTCATTCTGTATAGTTGATATTGTAGTACAGATATACCGATCGGCAATAATAGTATCTACATTTGTTCTATGCCTTGAAGAATAACCAATCTTCCTGAAAGCACTAAATATAAACCTAATAAAAACTTAATTAATTATCTTATGAAAGGAAAAATTACCTTAATTTTTCTGATTCTTTATTTGCTGTATTCTCCTGTTTCCCGTGCTCAGGGAACAAGAATTACAGGTAAAGTAACAGATGAAGCCGGAGAAGCCCTTCCCGGGGCCAGCATCAGAATCAAAAACTCAACCAACGGAACCATAACCAATGGTAACGGCGTTTACAACATCAGTGTTCCCGGCCCTGATGCAGTTCTTGTATTTTCATTCCTGGGTTTCAGCTCACAGGAGATCAGGGTTGGCAGTCAGAATGCCATAGACATATCTTTAAAGAACGACCGGGCATTACTTAAGGAAGTAGTGGTTATAGGATATGGAACCCAGCTCAGAAGAGAACTCAGTTCTGCAATTTCGTCTGTCAAAGCAGAACAGATCACTCAAACACCTGTACTTCGTGCGGAGCAGGCCTTACAGGGACGAGTGGCCGGTGTACAGGTCACCAATATCTCGGGGCAGCCGGGAGATGCTCCGACAGTCCGCATACGCGGGATCGGCACCAACGGAAATGCTTCCCCTATTTATATTGTCGACGGGTTCCAGGTTGGAGGAATCGACTTCCTGAACCCTGCCGATATAGAATCATTCGATGTTTTAAAAGATGCGGCATCCGCAGCGATCTACGGCGCCAGAGGAGCGAACGGAGTAGTTCTGATCACCACTAAAAGCGGTTCAAAAAACGGCAGGATGATTGTAGCTTACGACGGATATGCAGGCACGCAAGCCCCCTGGCGAACTATGAACCTGCTCGACGCACATGAGTATGCAGTGATGATGAATGAAGGCGCTGCCAACTCCGGGCGCACAATTCCATATCCTGATATGAGCAAATATCCCTCAGGCACCGGCACCGACTGGCAGGATGCATTATTCGGGCGAAACGCTCCTATTACTAATCACCAGATCTCTGTAACCGGGGGAACCGAAAAAAACAGTTATGCCGCCAATGTGTCTCGTTTTGAACAGGAAGGGATAGTCGGGGCCGAA
>Ga0265780_10002176_pt1 | contig 26907 bp, 23 predicted proteins | sample P1T30metagenome_FD_192432 | JGI IMG/M metagenome (GOLD analysis project Ga0265780, IMG submission 192432) | Plant litter microbial communities from East Loma Ridge, Irvine, California - P1 T30 | ecosystem: Environmental > Terrestrial > Plant litter > Unclassified | place: USA: California...
GGAAAATTGCGACAGTCTGCAGTTTGGAGGGGATGAACGCCAGAAAACCGTCCCTGGCGTGAACGGGCGTTCAGCGGGCCGGTTGGCCAGCCGGCACGAGGCCATTGAGGGTGATGTCGAGGAAGGCATCGAGGAAGGCTTCGGGATGCAGGTCGCAGCGCTCGCACGGGGCGATGGTGTGTTTCCAGGTGGAGAGCATCAGCATTGGCGCGATCAGGACCTGGGTGGTCTGGGGAATATCGATCGCGCGAAACTCGCCGCGCTGTACACCACGCTCGAGCATGCTGGAGATCATGCGCATGCCGCGGCTCATGACTTCGGTTTGATAAAAGCGGGCCAGCTCGGGGAAATTATCGGCTTCTGCAAAGATCAGCTTGCTGATGCCGGACGCCTTGGTCGCACCCACCCGATGCCACCACGACAGGATCACGCTGCGCAGCAGGTCGGCGCTGTGGCCTTCGAATTCGGCCACCGAGATTTCGGCCTGCCCCAGCATCGGCACGATACTCTGGCGCACGACGGCCTTGAACAGGTCTTCCTTGTTGGTGTAATACAGATACAAGGTGCCCTTGGACACACCGGCGCGTTTGGCCACGTCTTCCAGGCGGGTGGAAGCAAAGCCGCGCTCGACAAACAGCTCGACGGCAGCCGAGAGCAACTCTTGCGGCCGCGCTTCCTTGCGACGTTCCCAGCGTGGCTTGCTGTCTGTTTGGCAGTCCATTTTCCCACTCAGAAATTATCTAAGGAACAACCAATATAGACCTGTCATGTTGTTGCCGTCAAGCGACCACTGCCGGACTAAAAATAGGTTGTTTTTTGCCACAAAAAGTACGAACCCATCATCTGATGCAGGCGTCGCGGTCCGATGTATACTTGCGGTCTGCCACTTTTGAAACGCCATGCTGTCCACTCCCGCCCCCTTCCAGTGCCGGCCGCAATGCGGCGCCTGTTGCACCGCTCCGTCGATCACCAGCCCGATTCCTGGCATGCCTGATGGCAAGCCGGCAGGCGTACGTTGCGTGCAATTGGGAGAGGACGAGCGCTGCCGCATCTTTGGGCAGCCCGAGCGGCCAGCCTTTTGCGGCGGACTGCAACCGTCGCACGAGATGTGTGGCGATACGCGGACGCAGGCGATGGTCTGGCTGGGTGAGCTGGAACGGCTGACGGCGCCCGGGCCCGTGTGAATACGGTGGCTTAGACCGCTGGCTTGCCGCGCGCCTGTTGCACGCGCTGGAACAGCCCGCCAAGGGTCAGGCCATCGTGCCAGATGTCAGCCAGCAAGACACCATAGCGTTCGCGCAGTGCGCGCGCCAGTGGCTCGATGTCGGTGGCGTCGGGCATCCAGCGCGATGGCTTGGCGGCGCGCACGACATTGAGCACCGGGTCGTCAGGACGCAGATGCAAGCGGTCGCAATCGCCAAAGGCACAGGCTGAGCCGAACACGGCGAGGAAATCGCGGATGTCCTTGCGGGATGCGGAAGGGAAAGAACTACGCCATGCCCGACCCTGGAAAGGCCGGTAGCGCAAGGCATTGGGCAACTGCCAATCATGAAATGCTACCCAGGCCAGCGCAGCAAGAATGAGGACAAGAATAAGACTCATGGGCTTGAGTGTAGCACGCGTTTTTACGCATGACACATCTTTACAGCGAGATTAAAACGGCCCCGATGCCATCCGCGGCAGCTCGTACGGTTCAGTTAGCCCAACGGCAGCCGCCCCGCTCATGGTAAGCTCTGCCCCCTCGCATGTACCTCCCACAGTTCACTTCCACAGCACAAAAACACCATGGATATCGTTCTCGCCATTAAGGCAATCATCATGGGCCTGGTCGAGGGTTTCACTGAATTCCTTCCGATTTCGTCGACCGGCCACCTGATCCTGATGGGCAGCTTGCTCGATTTCACGGGCACCAAGGCAACCGTTTTCAAGATTGTCATCCAGGCCGGCGCCATGCTGGCCGTGGTCTGGGAATACCGTGATCGCATCGCGAAGGTGTTCGCCGGGCTGGGCGCCGATCCCGTCCAGCAGCGCTTTGCGCGCAATGTCGTGATCGCATTCTTCCCCGCCGCCATTGCCGGCGTGCTGTTCAGCGCGGCCATTACCGAAGTGCTGTTCCACCCGATTCCCGTGGCCGTTGCCCTGGTGCTCGGCGGTATCGTCATCCTGTGGGTCGAGCACCGCAACCGCCAGAACCCCAAGCCGGCGCGGGTCGAAACGGTCGACGACATGAGCATGCTCGATGCGCTCAAGGTCGGCTTCGCGCAAGCGTTCGCGCTGATCCCCGGCACCAGCCGTTCGGGCTCGACGATCATCGGCGGCATGCTGTTTGGTCTGTCGCGCAAGGCGGCCACCGAATTCTCGTTCTTCCTGGCCATGCCAACGATGCTCGGCGCCACGGTCTATTCGATCGCCAAGGAGCGCGACCTGCTGTCGATGGCCGATGTGCCGCTGTTTAGCCTGGGCTTTTTCTCAGCGTTTATTTCCGCATTCCTGTGCGTGCGCTGGCTCCTGCGTTACATCAGCACGCACGACTTCACGATCTTTGCCTGGTACCGTATCGTATTCGGTATCCTGATCCTCGTGACCGCCCAATTCGACCTGCTTACCTGGGCGGACTAAACCTGCAGCATCAGCCGGTACAACACACAGCTTGAACACTTTGTCCGACATTGATCGTATGAATTCAGACACCGGCGTCGACACGGGCACCGACACTGGCGCCGACCTCAGCGCGCGTGCCCTTCACGTGCTCGAGACCGTCTTCGGCTACCCCGCCTTCCGCGGCCAGCAGGGCGAAATCGTCGAGCACGTGGCCAGTGGCGGCGACGCGCTGGTCCTGATGCCCACGGGCGGCGGCAAGTCGCTGTGCTACCAGATTCCCGCGCTGCTGCGCGACGGCGTCGGCGTGGTCATCTCGCCGCTCATCGCGCTGATGCAAGACCAGGTCGACGCGCTCGAAGAAGTCGGCGTGCGCGCTGCGTTCCTCAATTCGACCCAGACGTTCGAAGAAGCGATGCGCATCGAGCGCCTCGTGCGTACCGGCGAAATCGACCTGGTCTACGTGGCGCCCGAGCGCCTGATGACGCAGCGCTGCCTCGAGCTGTTCGATGCATCCAAGATCTCGCTGTTCGCGATCGACGAAGCACACTGCGTCTCGCAATGGGGCCACGACTTCCGCCCCGAGTACATCCGCCTGTCGATCCTGCACGAGCGCTTCCCGAACGTGCCGCGCATCGCGCTCACGGCGACAGCCGACCAGCAAACGCGCGCCGAAATCGCGCTGCGCCTGCAACTGGGCGAAGCGCGCCAGTTCGTTTCGTCGTTCGACCGCCCCAACATCCGCTACTCGATCGTCGAGAAAGCCAACGGCCGCAAGCAGCTGCTCGACTTCATCGCCGGCGAGCACTCGGGCGACTCGGGCATCGTCTACTGCCTGTCGCGCAAGAAGGTCGAAGAAACCGCCGACTTCCTCAACGAAAACGGCATCCGCGCCATGGCCTACCACGCCGGCATGGAATACGCGGTGCGCGCCAAGAACCAGGCGCGCTTCCTGCGCGAAGAAAACATCGTCATGGTCGCCACCATCGCCTTCGGCATGGGCATCGACAAACCCGATGTACGCTTCGTGTGCCACCTCGATCTGCCCAAGAGCATCGAGGGCTATTACCAGGAAACCGGCCGCGCCGGCCGTGACGGCGGCCCCGCCAGCGCCTGGATGGCCTACGGCCTGCAGGACGTGGTGCTGCAGCGCCGGATGATCGACGAATCCGAGGCCGACGAAACCTTCAAGCGCGTGCTGTCGATGAAGCTCGACGCCATGCTCGGCCTGTGCGAGACGCTCTCGTGCCGCCGCATGCGCCTGCTCGACTACTTCGGCGAACGCTCCGGCCCGTGCGGCAACTGCGACACCTGCCTGATCCCGCCGGTGAGCTTCGACGGTTCGGTGCCGGTGCAAAAGCTCCTTTCCACCATCTACCGGGTCGATCAGCGCTTTGCCGGCGGCCACGTGATCGATGTGCTGCGTGGCGCAACCACCGAACGCATCACCCAGTGGCACCACGACAAGCTCACCGTGTATGGCGTCGGCGCCGACCGCAGCGAGCAAGAGTGGCGCGCCATCCTGCGTCAGGCCATTGCGCTGGGCCTCGTCACCGTCGACCACGACGCCTTCAGTTCGCTCAAGCTCACCGACGCCGCGCGGCCGGTGCTCAAGGGCGAGCAGACCGTGCAGCTGCGCCAGTACCAGAAACCAGTCAAGGCCAAGCGCCCTTCCACGTCACGCTCGACGTTCGAGGAAGTGGAACTGTCGCGCTCCGAACAAGGCATCTTCGAGCGCCTGCGCTCGTGGCGCATGGGCACCGCGCGCGAGCACGGCGTGCCGGCGTACGTCGTGTTCCAGGATGCGACGCTGCGCGAGATCGCCAAGGTCAAGCCGACCTCGATCGACCAGCTGCGCGGCGTGACCGGCGTGGGCGAGAAAAAGCTCGTGTCGTATGGCGACGCGATCGTCGCGATCATCAACGAGATGCTGTAGCGCTATTCGCGAAACAGGTGCGTGAAGCTGCGGCTGACGGGCAGCACTTCGCTGCTGCCGCGCAGCAGCACCTGCATGCGCTCGGCGTCGATGCGCTCGGCGGCGCGGATCGCCGTCACCTTCACGACCGTACCGCGATGGATCTGCCAGAAGCGGTCGGCATCGAGCCCGCCCAATAAATCCTTCAGCGGAATGCGCACCAGCGCCTCCGACCCTTCCAGCACCACGCGCGTGTACTTGGTATCGGCCTGGAAGAACAGCACTTCCTCAACGTCGATCAGGCGGATCTGCTTGCCCACGCTGGCTTTCAGCCATTTCAGTTGTTCGCGCGCTGGCGCGGGCGACGCCGCTTTTACTTGCCGGACGACTGCGCTCACATCCATCGGCTGGCTGTCGAGTTTTTCGCGCAGCCGCGCCAGCGCTTTATCCAGGCGGCCCGGCTGGATGGGCTTGAGCAGATAATCCACCGCACCGGCGTCGAACGCATCGACGGCGTACTGGTCGTAGGCGGTGACGAACACCACGTGTGCCTGGCGGCCGATGCGCTCGGCTACCTCCAGGCCCGACAGGCCGGGCATGCGGATATCCAGGAACACCACGCGCGGCGCATGCTCCAGATAGGCGTCCCAGGCATCGAGGCCATTGTCGACCGCCGCGATCACCTGCGCTTCGGGCCAGGCCAGCGCCAGCATGCCGAGCAGGCGCTCGCGCATCAGCGGTTCGTCTTCGGCAACCAGAATCGTGACTGTCATTGCGCGTCCTTGCGGGGGATGAAGAGTTCGGCCAGCAGGCCCGGTTCGGCTTCGCTCAGCACCAGGCTGGCGCTCTCGCCATAGGCCAGGCGCAGACGGCTGCGCACATTCTCCAGGCCGGTGCCGTTGCCGGGCATGTCGCTCATGCCCACGCCGCTGTCGTGCACCGCGATGCGAATCCGGTCGGCGTCTTCCTGCGCGGTGACGGTGACGTCACCGCCGCGCAGCGACGGCTCAATGCCGTGCTTGATCGCGTTCTCGGCCAGGGTCAATACCAGCATGCTCGGGATCCGGGTGGTGGCCAGGCTGGAGGGAAGATCGATCCGGAACCGCAGGCGCTCACCCATCCGGATCTGCATCACGGCCAGATACGATTCGACCAGGCCGAATTCGGTGGCCAGGCTCACCTGCTCGCAGCGCATGTCGCTCATGCTGGCGCGCAGAAAATCGATCAGGTGGGCCGTGAGTTCGGCGGCGCGTGGCGCGCCTTGCTCGGCCAGTTGCTGCACGGCGCCGAGGGTGTTGAACAGGAAGTGCGGTTCGATCTGGGCGCGCAGCAGGCGCAGTTGGGTCTCGCTCAGTTCACGGGCCAGGCGCGCCTGTTCGGCGTCCTGCTCAAGCTTCAAGGCGAGCAGCGCATAGTGACGATTGCGCACCGTCGCCAGCACGAAGCCGGGCAACACCACCAGCACCAGGACGCCGAAACCGCTCAACATCAGCACCCTCGGCGCCGACTCCAGCAGGCGCGCCCAGGAGCCCCCCCGAAAAATCATGGCCACTACCGAGCCGAACAAGCCACCCAGCATCCCCAGGAGGATGGTATTGGCAAGCAACTTGCCTCCGCGCAGCGAATACTTTTCATGGTTGAACCAGATCCCGACCAGGGCGGTCAGCACACCCAGCCCGACGCCATTGGCTGCCACGACAGCCCCCAGCATCGACAGCTTGGGCAGAAACGCCATCTTGACCAGCGCGCCGAATATCGAAAAGACCAGACACAGCTTGGCAAGGAGGCGCACCAGCGCCCAGCCACGGTAGGTTACCGAGATGCGATACACCTCCTGGCGCTCGATGTGCGACAGCTTTGCAGCCTTGCACGCCATGGCGCGCCGCCATCCGGCTGGGGCCTGGTCAGCCAGGCCAGGCGTCTTCAACACCGCCAGCAGCTCCTGTTCCCACTCTGTCCACCAGTTCGCGACGCGTGACCACATGGCTTCCTCCGTTCTCGTCAATGTATAGCAACGAAACCAGTCTGGGGAAGAACCGCTGCCGTGGACAGCGGCGCGTGACGAACGACGAAGACGATGGTGCGAACGACGACTTCTTTATTTGCGCGTGAAGACCAGATCCCAGACGCCGTGACCGAGCTTGATGCCGCGGTTCTCGAACTTGGTCAGCGGACGGTAAGCCGGCTGCGGTGCGTAGCCGTCGGCGGTATTGGTCAGTTCGGGCTCGGCGCTCAGGACTTCCAGCATCTGCACTGCGTAGTCTTCCCAGTCCGTCGCCAGGTGCAGGTAGCCGCCCGGGGCCAGCTTCTGGCACAGCAGCTTGACGAACGCCGGCTGAATCAGGCGGCGCTTGTTGTGGCGCGCCTTGTGCCATGGGTCGGGGAAGAACACGTGCACGCCGTCGAGCGAGCCGTCCGCGATCATGTGATTCAGCACCTCGAACACGTCGTGCTGGATCAGGCGCAGGTTAGCGATGTCCTGCTCGCCGATCTGCTTGAGCAGGCTGCCGACACCCGGCGTGTGCACTTCGACGCCGATGAAGTCCTTCTCGGGCATCAACTTGGCGATGTGGGCGGTGGTGTCGCCCATGCCGAAGCCGATTTCCAGGATCACCGGCGCGGTGCGGCCGAAGGCCTGCGCCACGTCGAGTGGTTCTTTCTTGTACCCGATCAAGAACTTCGGCCCCAGTTCATCGAAGGCCCGCGCCTGCGCGGTCGATAGCCGGCCCGCACGCGTGACAAAACTGCGGATGCGGTGTTCGGTAGGATCGTACAGCATGGACCGCGCCGGGCCATTGTTGGGCTTATCAAGAGACATGGGATGTGGGGACGAAGAAAGTGAAGAGGAAAATGCGGCTGTCATTATAGCCGACGCGCCGCGCCGCCCGGATCGGCCATAATCGCGTCTTCACCCAGCTTGCCGGAGTTTGTCCATGCATTCCACGAAACACCCGATCGCCATCGACGAGCATATCGCCGCCGTCAACCTGACCTCGTTCCATTACGGCGCGCCGGGCAGCGGCAAGAAGGTCTATATCCAGGCCTCGCTGCATGCGGACGAAGTGCCGGCCATGCTGGTCGCACACGTGCTGCGCCAGGAACTCGAGCGCCTTGACGCCGAAGGCCGCGTCAAGGGCGAGGTGATCCTGGTGCCGGTGGCCAATCCGATCGGCCTGGCGCAGGTGATTCACGGCGCGCCGTTCGGCCGCTACGACCTGGCGACCGGCACCAACTTCAATCGCGCCTACCGCCATGTGGCGCAGGATGTGATGGCGGCAGTGGCCGGCCAGCTCGGACAGGACGCCGCTGCCAACGTCGCGCTGATCCGCGAGCATGCCCGGCGCTCGGTGGCCAGTTGGGAGCCTGGCAACCCTACCGCCACGCTCAAGAAAACGCTGCTCACGATGGCGATCGACGCCGACATCATGCTCGACCTGCACTGCGACACCGAGGCGGTGCTGCACATGTATGCCGGCACGCCGCTGGTCGAGGCAGTGCTGCCACTGGCCGCGCTGATGGAAGCGCGCGTGCTGCTGGTAGCGACGGAATCGGGTGGCGAGCCGTTCGACGAAGCGTGCGGCCGCCTGTGGTGGGATCTGGCGCGCCACTATCCCGATGCCGCGATTCCGCCGGCCTGCGTGGCCGTCACCGTCGAACTGCGGGGCGAGAACGACGTCAATTACGACTACGCGCGCAAGGATGCCGACGCGCTGCTGCGCTACCTGGCGTACCAGGGCGTGCTGGACATCCCGGTTGGCGACATGCCCGCCTACGCCTGCGCGCCGACGCCGCTCGACGCGGTAGAGCCGCTGACCGCGCCACATGCGGGTGTGCTGGTGCTGCGCAAGGCGCTGGGGGACCGGGTCGAGGCGGGCGAGCCGATTGCGGACATCGTCAATCCGGTCAGCGGGCAGGTCACGCCGGTGGCGGCGAGCCGGCCCGGGTTGCTGTTTGCCTGCACCGCGCACCGGCATTTGCTGCGGGGGATGCATGTGTGCAAAGTGGCCGGGACGGACTCGTTCAGGATCGGGGATTTGCTGTCGAGTTGAGGTCGCGCGGTTTTTTGCTGCCCATGATTCGGGCAAGTACGGCTGTCAACGCGAGCGCCGGCAGCAGCCATGCATGGCCGATCTTCAACTCCATCAGCGTCGCGCCGCTGACCAGGCACCAGAGCACCGGGACCAGCCAGAAGATCGCCGGCGCACGCCATGCGAGCAGCACGCCCAAGGTGGCGACGACTGTGGGATCGGGGACGATGCCGAAGACTTCCGCCTGGCGCCAGCTGCTGTCATCGCGTGTCAGCGCCAGCAAGGGATAGGCGAGGATGGCCAAGCCAGACAGACCGAGTGCTAGAGGTTGCGGTGCTGGCGCTGCATTAGCTGCGTTAGCTGGCCTGTACGCGAGCCAGCACAATAGCAGCGCCTGCACGGCGAACGCCGCAGCAAAATACGGTGCCGCCGTGTTGATCTCGGCATAGCGCTCCAGGTGATACGCCCATGCGACCCAGCCCCAGGCTGCAGCCAGCACCAACGCCGCTGATCGGTGCAGGTGCTGGCGTGGCCGCGCGATGGCGCCGATCAAGATAACGCCCGCCACCAGCGCCAGCAGATGTGCAGGCCAGATCGCGGCGTTGTAGCTCTCGATGAGCCGGTAGTAGCTGCGGCTCGAGAACATCAAAAAATCGGACAGCGAATACGTCCACCACTCGCTCATGCCAGCCTTTCGACATCCTGCGCGATGCGCTTGCGCAGCGCCTCGTCCGGCATGCGGCCAGTGCCGGCCAGCAGATTCTCGCGCACGTGCGCGACGCTGGATGTGGCTGGAATCGCGCACGTGACGGCCGGATGCGACACGATGAACTTGAGCAGCGCCTGCGCCCACGTCGTGCAGCCGATATCCGCCGCCCAGCCAGGCAACGGCTTGCCGGCCAGCGCCTGCGTCAGGTCGCCCTGGCGAAACGGCCGGTTGACGATCACGCCGATCTTGCGCTCGCGCGCCAGCGGCAGGATGCGCTGCTCGACGTCGCGATCGAGCGCGTTGTAAGAGATCTGTACGAAGTCGATGGGCTGCGATGCCATGATTTTCTCGATCTCGGTGTGCCGCCGGCCTTCGGACGTGGTGATGCCGACGTAGCGCAGCCGCCCTTCCCGCTTCATCGCCAGCAGCAATGGCAGGTGCTCTTCCCACGACAGCAGGTTATGCACCTGCAGCAGATCGAAGCGCGGCACGCGCCACAACTTGCGCGACGCCTCGACCTGCGCCACACCACGCGCGCCGCCGCTGACCCAGACCTTGTCGGCCGAGAACAGCCGCGCAGGCTTGAGCGCTTGCACGGCCTCACCGATCACGTTCTGGGCCCAGCCGTACATGGGCGACGAATCGACCAGCCTGCCGCCACCGGCGAAGAACTGGCGCATCACGTCGGTAGATTCACGGCGACCTTGTGGATCGCTGCCGACGTTGAAGGTGATCCAGCTGCCAAGGCCGATGACGGGGAGTTGTTCACCGCTTGAAGGGATCGGACGCGTGAGCAAGGGCACGGGCGGCGTCGCTGCGTAAAGCGATGGCAGGGCCAGGCTGCCGGTAGCGGCAATCAGCGATTCCAACAGACGTCGGCGTGAAGGGGAAATGGGGGACATATGCGTGTTCCTTGCTTTGAAGGGGAAACGCAAGGGTACGTCGGCTGAACAGAGCATGGCGCAGCGCATTGCTGCGGCACCTGGAGCGGGTGAAGGGAATCGAACCCTTATATTATGCCGAAAGCCCAGTAAAGGGCAGGAGGCCTTATGCTACAAGGCTCTATAGCATGCATCCAGATGCATCTTGTGGCCATGCTACTTTAATGTGTCGCATACATGCATAGCAAATCGCGACTGGTAAAGATTGGGGGCAAAGGTCCGCTTAAGCGAGCGTAGTCGCCTCGCGCACGGTTCAGGAGCGGCGAATGCAGCAAGTCGCGCGGCCAACGCGGCGTTTTCGCAAGGCGGCGCTGACACGGACTTTCCAACTGTGATAGTGGATCGGATGGCGTTTTCGCTTTACCGTTTCAAATTCCTCTTCTCACTCGCGATATCATCTCTCCTGGCGCGGTCATCGCAGTCTTCCGCGATGCGCTCCAACATTGCTGCAGTTCGAGGTGATTCAGCTTGTTCTCCCCATTTACGATATGTCGCAGCGAAGTCTCGTGCTTGGCTACCTCCCTCTTTGAAATCCATCACGTACACTCCCCGCATATTGAAACGCTCGATTTCGATGGCCCGCTCAACAATGTCCGATGCAATCTCTTCAAGCACGGCGGCAACCGCCTGTGGCGGCCAAGTACCGCCAGAAGCAGTGGCGTGCGCCAGGAGTTGGCCGATGTACTCATCAGCAATGTCACCACGATCGCAATCTGAAGCCAATGCACGAACATCTGATACCCAAGCGATGAGCTTCGGTTCATCGATGAGTCCATCTTTCTCGCCCGGAATAAGGTGAAATGACTTTAAGAGTCGATAAGATAGTTTTGCCCGTATCAGCTGCTCTGCTGATGGGGTCGGGTCAGGTTCTTCACCCTCTCTAACGAATACGTGCGTTAGGATATTGACGTATTCCTTGGGGTCCTCCACCAAGAGAGCGTGAATGGAAAGCCCCTTAACACTATCTTCAATTAGCGGTAAATAGACGTACTCCATCCTTGCGACTGCCAACGGTGCAACATCCCTACGAGCCAGCGTCGCAAACACCTCACTAATAGCATATGCGAGCATTGTTGAGGCGCCGGGGCCGGAAGCGATTTCCGACACGGATTCTTCAAGCAGCGAGAGAAGTGTTTCAGAATCTAAGTCGTCCTCACGCATTCGAAGCGAACTCAGCGCTTTCAAACTTCGACCCGCGCGCCGCAATTCAGTGATGGCTTTATTAAATTCCGCTACCGTTCCACGCAAAGGAGGAGAACCAACTTCGCGCCAATAGGTATCGACGACGTCTTGCCCCAACGATTGTGCAAATTCCCAGGTCTCCGCGCTGTTCGGCCAGCCTGAAAGAAGCCAAGCAACGTCTTTCGAATTTTCGCAGCGAGTGGCTACGAATAAGTTGAAATAGCTGACCCAAGAATCCCCATCTTTTTCTCTCAATCCACCAGAAATTTCGCAGCCAACCTGATAGCATTCGCCCTGCTCGCGCATGAGCGGCAATATCAGTTTTGCTACATCGTCATATGGCAAATCTAATTCGATAAGCGCTCGCCCCACCTGGCCCGGCCTATTCACACTTTTTACCAACCGGAGAATCCCTCCTACTCCGAGTTGGTCATAAACTTTCTTTACCTCTTCTAAGCGCACTTGGGCTGCTGCCTTCTCCGCAGTTAGAAAATCAGTCGTCAGGAGCGGTGCCGAACCGTCAAACAAATGACGTGCCAAAGCGACAGCGTCGGATGGACTATACCGGTCTAACATGTCCTTCAGGGTCCTCAAGTCATTGGCCTTCAATGACCACTCTACTTCGGGATAAGCTTCATGTTTTGCTACAAGGTTCCCGAGCCGATGCCAAAGTTCGCTACCCTCGGCTTCTAACTGGGTCGCTAAGGCGTCATTGAACACTTCCATCAGTCTCACTCTGTTATCTGGTTGCAGATTACCTATGTGGTCGACAAGCGAAGCAATTCGTTCTTCGTTGCCCTTAGCAAGGATGACAGCGCGGTCAACCACGCGAGTTTCAGTGTCCCAAACCAAACCGAACGTAATTCGTTCAGGCTGAAGCGGCGTGGTGTCGCGAAGAGCTGGCCTTGCCGTTGGGGTGGTCGAATCGTGTGCACGAGGCATGAGTGCTTGGAGCAACTGCCAAGCGACATCGGGAAGATTTCTCACCAAACCATCAATCGCATTGAATCGTTGGTGTAAGTTAGCATCTGTGCTGGGCGCCCACCCCAAAAAGATTCGCCTCAGACTGTCCAGCGCGCGATTCACACGTCCAGGGCCTTTGCGGGGGTCAATAGCTGCGAGCTTACCAAGAACATTGGTAACACGATTTATATGTAGGGGGTTCCACGCCAGGACCTCAAGTGCCCATATCACGTAGAGGTGCGGGCTAGTCTTCGCAAAAATGTAATCGCTTTTCTCATCTTCTTGGAAAAAATCGAGGGCGTCATTCGCCTGGCCCCCGAGACTCCTCTCGAGGGCCTCTAGGAAAGGGGTTGGAGCCGCCTCAGCAACTGAGGACAACTGCGGCAAAAGAGACAAAATCCAACTATGATTTTGGGCGAAGTTTGGCAGCGCGCGGATAATCTCATCTACATAACGTTGCGGCGACCTTCCGTTCAACTGAAGTCCACCAATCTCAGGCATTATCGCGAACATCCGGAGAGTGTAAATAAGACCGTCTCGGAGCCAACTACTGTAGTCTTGAGGCGCGCGATAGCCGAACGAGAAGGTCTCTTTTGCGGTAGGCTGAGCAACTTGGTGGCCCAGAACCTTTAGCGCGGCAGAACTTAGCAGTCGAAGGTCATTCTCGTCTACCAAGTGACCGTAATGTACGAACGCGTCGACTGGCGCTCTTACTTGCCATACTTGGTCCACATTGTCAAAAGGTGGGTCCGACATGGTCAAGGTTCGACGGATTGAAGCTTCCACAGCCACATAATCTGTTCCGCCTGCGAGACTAGCAACGACTTCTCTGTCGAGCTCTGAGTCTGCTGCCCATCCTCCTGCTAAAAGTGCGGGCTTTAGCGCTGGAGCTAACTCTGCCCATTCGGCATTTTCGGAGATGCCCGAGGCTGGTTTCAGTCGACGAAGTATAGTAAGACTTCGGCCGCATTTTTTTGCGAGCTCGTAGCCCGCTTGACGTTCCATGCCCATCGACTCTAACGCCTCAGCCATTGTACTGGCGGAGGGACGCAAAAGTGCGACAACGTTTGCTCGCTTGCGCTGGACGCCAGTTGCCGCCACGACCGTTGGGCCTTTACCTCCCAATAAGCCGGCATGCGGCACCGCTCCGCCCCTGAGAAGGAACGTCATATTTTTCTTTTCCAAAAGATACTGAGCCGCCTCCGACGACTCAACAATCATCGTCTTCGCTTCCAACATTTTTCTAATGTCCTCAGGCGCTGAACGTATCGCTGCAACGGCAAAAGCAATAACCTCTTCTGCCGAATCGGCGCCTATGGCAAGGTTTTGCGTTGGACCTGTGAGTACCCGCAAGAGTTGGTCCACGACCTCTTCTCTTCCACAAAGAAGCATTTTTTCAGTGAGAGTGGGGTTGAAACCCGTACTATAAACGTCCCAGAATTCGTCCGTACTAAGTGCTCCATTACGGGGTGCATTTTGAAGGACCTTTCGCGCGTACCTAGCAGCCACAGCAGGTTTTTCGTCAAGCCATTGCACTAGCGCGGTGCCATCGATGAAATGCACCTCTCTCCACTTTCCTTCTGCCTGCCGTTCTGCCAACCATACTGGCAGCAGTTCTCTTGGTGTGTCCCAAGAGTTCAGATTAAGCATCACCAACGCGTTCTTGGCCATTACCTCTGGAGGAGTTTTCTTAGTCCGCTTATCGTAGTCGGACTGTGCTTTGGTCTTTCCCGCAGAAGTTGTGCCAAACTCCCATTTGGATTGACCTTGGGGCACTCTAGATACCTGCTCGGTCGTTTCCAAATCACCGTCAAAGCCGCGGAGAGTACCGGCGCTTTGTCCTGGAAATCGAAATTTGGTTATGTCAGAAACGGTCGCGCGAATAAGGTCGGCAACAAGGTCCACGAACAGCTCACGAGCGTCAGTCCTGCGACTCCAGTTTTTGAGGTCTTCGTCCGTAATCCATCTCATTTTCAGTATCTCTTTCTTTCAAGGAGTTCTTCGACCCTGCATTCGATTTGTATGTTGCCACAGTCCCAGCTGCGGTCTTGTCCTAGGGGAAGGCTGATTACATCCACTGCGCTAGTGCGTGTAAATCTTGGGGGCTAGCCGTCTCTTGAATCATCATCAGATTCGGAGTCGGTCACCTCATCGGCCGGCAAATTGTGCTTTGCTCTCAACTCTGCCGCGTGGGCGGTTGCCAGAGATGCGAATGTCTCCAGTTTTTGAATCTTATCAAGTAATGAATCACGGGAAAACTTCGCTTCGTCAGAGGCACCATCGAGGCCGCCGTTCACGAAGCCAATGATACGGACTTCTAGCGTCACATCCGCTTCCGCATCGACGGCGCTCTGTATCCAGGACATCGATTCGTCTGAGGCCTGCTCAGCCGCCACCGCCAGAAAGTACTGCACCAAGATACGCGACGCGTCGTCAAGTTTCACCGCTAACCCGAGCAACTTCGCGACGTCTTCCTCGACTTCCACCTCTGCCGGCGGCTCATGCATATAGCGAAATCGGGGCCCGTTGGTGGCATCAATTGCGTCAAGCGTCCGCAGGAGTGGTTCCAACTTCTTTAGGGGGCGAAGTCGAGGTGGCAGACTATACCTCTGTGCCCACAGCTGGAAGACCAACTCAGCACAGGAGTTCTGTGCCGCGAGTCTGTCCTCAGGTAGGGCCGTCTCGGCGTTGTGGATGCGTTCGGCAAGCATGTGCGCCATCCACTGAGTAAGCTCGTCGTCTCCAAGTTTCAGCTGTGCGATAAGCCGCTTGCCGAGTTCAATCACTGCTCTTGAGCGTTCTAGCGATTCCATCTTCTTCAATCAAGTAGTAGCGGTTATAAGGGGGCACGTACGAGCTGCGGTCTTCGTTATCTGAGCTATAGCGCGGTCCCCGGCGATGCAGCTTGAGACCAACGATAAGGGAGTACCCTGGATTGGCGGCGAGGAGTTCTTTCAAAAAAGCTCTGTCAGCGCTCAAGCGAGTACCAGGAATTGTTTCCGTTTCGCGACCGTAACCGCTCGACTGGGTCCATGTCTCACTTCGCATGAGGGCACCGCTCTCGGTCACCCATCTACGCCCATCATCGACGGAACGTAAGCCCATCGTTGAGATGGTGACTGCGGTCGGTGCTTCGCCGGGAACACGTACGCGTTCGCCCCAGGGGTCGTATTCGTCAACGCCAGAGGATTCACCTTGGTCAGACTTCCACCGACGTAGTTTGAATTGACCATTGTGGTTTGCCGCCGGCTACCACCTGAAAGGACCACCATGAATCGCAAAACCATCGGCCCCGGCTCGCCTGTCACCTTCGACAGCGAAGTGGGACCACAAAGCGGCACCGTCATCGAATTGAAGACGGACATCGGCAACAGCGCTCGCGTCGCGTTCGTACGCGTCAATGGCACTCTGGACGGTGCACCGTGGCGCGTCCCGGTGAACGAGCTGCAACACAAGGAGGTCGCGTAACCATGAATACGACTGCCATCTCCGCAACGCTGGCTCGCCTTGGACATGCCCACCTCGACGCTGTGGAGACGGCAGAACGTCCTTCCAGTAAATCGCATCGCGACGCTAAGCGATCGTTCCGTAAGCACATCGACATGGTCACCAGTGCCGTGGCTCTTCTTGAACAAGAGCGCGAGAAAGCCTGGACGCCTGTCGACGAGCGACTGCCCGACAACGACCTGCTGGTGCTTATTGCGGTGAACGATGACGATACATGGACCGGTTACCACATCAACGGAGCGTGGCGATATTCAGACGGATTCCCGATCGAAAAAGAACGCGTGACGCATTGGATGCCAATGCCAACGCCACCGGTCGCGAGCCCAACGTGAGTAGCTGGGGAACCCCGAGCAGGATCAGTTCCGATCTCTACCGCGAACGCACGGCAGCGACAGCGCCTGTCTCACTTCGCCGCCGCCGATGCACGTGCGGCAAGGTCGTCACGGCCAAGCAGCTGACGCAGTACGGCGCTTGCTCCGCGTGCGTGCGCACCATGGCTGAACAGCTCAAGGCGGCAGCGTGACCGGCCCCGTACAGATTGACCCGAACGAGCCGAACGACCCCGAGGCGTACCGGCACCACCTGCTCCTGCTCAAGTCAATGCACTGCTGTCGGCCTGTCGTCTACCAGGGTCTGAACCAATTCATCGCCTGCCTGACCGCGAACCGAAACGGCGGACGGATATCGATGACGGTCTACCTAGCCGGCAAGCCGGACGCCATCGACAGTAGCCAGATTCAAATCAAACACGCGGCCCAAGAAGGGAAGGCAGCATGACGAAACAATCAACCAACCCGCCGCAGTCGCTGCGCGCGCTGATCGCAGATGACGCGTACGTCGCGGGGTTCCAGACAGTGGGGCAGTACCGCGCTGCACTGCTCCGACACGATGCCACTCACCCCGCCGTCGGCGCCGTGACCAACGAGCAGATCACTGTAGGCGGTCGCAACGTTGCGATCGATGTCCACCACGCGCCGGAGCAATCCCGCGACAGCAGATAAGGACATGCAAAATGGATACGTTCCTGACAACGGATGCAGTCATTAGACTGACAGGACGCCGGCGGAAGACAAAACAGATCGACGCACTGCGAACGATGGGCCTGCCGTTTTGGGTCAATGCAATTGGAGAGCCGGTGGTTACTATTGCGGCCGTTGAAGGCCGCAAAGAAGTGCCACGCGAGAACACATGGGTAATGCCAAGGCGGAGTGATGGGCAGAAAAACACGCGTAACTTGAATATGCCAGCGCACATGGACCCTCGAGTGCAGCGCAGTGGCAAGGTCTATTATTACATGTACCAAAAGGGATCAGACGGGAAGCGGAAAGAGATTGCTCTTGGCGACGACTACATGCTGGCTCTGAAGAAGTACGCGGAGCTAAACGTCGCAGTGGCGGCAACTGCAGGCGCAACTTTTGCAGACCTAGAGAAGCGCTACCTGGTCGACGTCGTTCCGAAGCTGGCATCCAGCTCGGCGCGAATGTACAAGTCGGACATCAAGCATTTGCTCCAGTCGTTCTCGAATGCTCCGCTCAGTCAAATCAAGCCGATGCATATCAAGAACTTTTTGGAAGACCATGGGGACAAGCCGACCACTGCGAACCGGTGTAAACGGGTGTTCTCAACGATGTGGAACCACGCTCGCGGCTGGGGCTATACAGACCTGCCAAACCCCTATGGAGGTATTCAAGGCTATTCACTAAAGAAGCGGACTGTGTACATCAGCGATGTGGTCTACAAGGCTGTCTGGGCCAGTGCAAGCGCACCGCTACAGGACGCGATGGATCTAGCGTACCTTACCGGCCAGCGGCCAGCGGACGCCCTGAAGATGACAGTGCACGACATCGTAGAAGGTCATCTAACTGTCACCCAAGAGAAAACAAAGCAGCCGCTGCGCATCAAGATAGTCGGAGAGCTGGCCACGCTTCTTAAGCGAATTGAGATACGCAAGGCTGGCCACAAGGTTGTGACTGCTGCGCTGCTGGTTAATCAACACGGGAAGCGACTTACGGCGCCAACGCTGCGGTCGCAATTTGACAAGGCCCGAGAAGCCGCTACATCCACGACGCCGGAACTAGCCGGGGCCATCAAGGAATTTCGCTTCTATGATCTTCGCGCAAAGGCTGCGGACGATACTGCGGACGGGAGGGGAGAAGAGGCTGCTCGTGACCTGCTCGGCCATGACAGCGTAAAAACTACACAGCGTCACTATCTGCGAAGAGGCAAGATAGTGACGCCAACGAAATAACTCTCTACATTCGCTCGTGCTGTCGAACTGGCTGGAGGTGACGTCGGTTCACCTCGAAGTCGAAGCGAGACCTGATCATCTCGTTGATCTGCCGCGTTGTATCGACAAACCGAAGATTGCTCTTGATGGTCTCAAACGGCAACATATCCAGCAGATGAATCAGTGCCGTGTTGATGAACGATGACGGCACTGTTGGAACCCCTTCGAAGGATAACTCGATCCGTTCTCCTCGCTGGAGTCTTGGCAGCAATACATCAAAAACCTTCTGTCCGTCGTCCTGCGAATAGCACTGACGAACAAGGTCAAGTGCGCGGATTACCATTCGAACTCCTCCTTCCGTCCAATCGGATCAAGTGACCCAGTCCTGAACGTAATCTGGATCAGTGTCCCTGGGTAAGTAACTCTCTCGGTGCGTGATGACATTCTTACACCAGATGCAGCATGTATGCAGTTGAAGCTGCCCTTCAAGGACTGCAAAAAGACTTTACCACGATTGTTAGCGACCACGTATTTGGTCAAAATATTTAGTCCCGCGCCCTGATTTTTCTTCGTGCTTTTCGTGGTGAATCCCTCAACAACAGCTCGCTCTAGTGCTTGCGCATCACTAATCTTCGGCTCAACCTTCCGAACGTTGAACGGAATTCCAACGCCAAAATCCGAGATGGTCAGCATAACCTCGCCCTTTTGTGGGTAATGCTGAGTAAAAACACAGCCGATTTTTTCGCCTGAGTGGTCACTGATGTTGTTAAATATTTCTTGAAGACAAACATTGATAGAGGCGAATGACTCTGTTGAAAGACCTACTCGCAAGGCAATCCATTCAGCGAAGGTGTTATGGATCCAAGGAAAGCTTCGATCATATGACACCATTTCGAGAGGGAGGGTTGTAGCTCTAAGCTTCGCTCCTTTGAAAGCATTCTCGCCTACATAACGCAGGAAAAAACCAGAGTCATCAAGGAACTTGTTACCCTCTGTTGGGTACCTATAGTTACGAAAATACACCTTGACACCATGCTTGTGCTTGAGATATTCGACGACGTTCGATAGCACCGTGATAGCCGTCGGATCAGCGAAGTTCAACTTTGAAAAGTCGAGCACAACCTTATCAGCAGTAGGGTTAAGGTGCTCATCGAGTGTCCCTTCCAGCAACACATGGATACTTTTTGCATTAAAGCTGTACGGAAGAGGAACCGTAACGGAAGTCGGAAGCAAGCTAGAAAAGATCATGAGGCCTCAAGATACATACTGCTTGAAGCGAAATCTAGTTTTAGAGATCGCCTTTTTTGTGGAGCGAACTAGATTTTGTGGAGCAGACACAGCCCGCATTTTCCAATTTTTCATTGGAGCGGGTGAAGGGAATCGAACCCTCGTCGTAAGCTTGGGAAGCTTCTGCTCTACCATTGAGCTACACCCGCGTTGCCCGCATTCTACGCCGGTTTCCAGCATTCTGACAAATTCAACCTTTGGCAGCCGTGCCGTGAAATGGAATGACCGTTTCTTGTGCGCCGTGGTCGTGTGTTGCCCTGCTCTCGCGGCGATATCACGCTATGTATCGGACCGCATGTAACCGGGGCCGAGTCGGACCGCTCTGCCGTCGCGCAGCAGCGAGGCCAACTTGTGTGGGGGCAGCGGGCGGCTGAAATAATAGCCCTGTACCAGGTCGCAGCCGCGCTCGCGCAGATAGCGCCCTTGCCAGGCGGCGTAGGCGCCTTCGGCGGTAACGGTCAGGTTCAGGCTGTGGGCAAGCGCGATGGTGGCGCCCGCGATCGAGCTGTTGCGATCGCCAATGCCGATTTCTGCGATGAGCGATTTGTCGACTTTCAGGTTATCGATCGGAAAGCGTTTCAGGTAGCCCAGGCTGGAATAGCCAATGCCGAAATCGTCGATCGACAACTGCACGCCAAGCGCCTTCAGTTTGTGCAGCGTGTCGCCGACGTCGCCCATCAGCGTCGTTTCTGTCAGTTCCAGTGCAAGGTAGCGCGCGTCGAGCGCACTGTCCGCCAGCGCACTCGATACCGCAGACACCAGTTGTGAACGGCACTGACGCGCCGAGACGTTGACGGAAACCCGGATTGGCCGCAGGCCCTGCCGCTGCCAGAGGCTGTTCTGAAAACAGGCGCGGCGCAGGACCCATTCGCCGATATCGACGATCAGGCCGGTCTCTTCGGCAGTCGGAATGAAGCGGTCGGGCCCCAGAATGCCCAGCATGGGATGGGACCAGCGCAGCAGCGCTTCGGCGCCGACGACCCGGCCGGTGGGCAGTGCCACCAGAGGCTGGTAAAAAAGGAAGAACTCGTCATGCTCGAGGCCGCTGCGCAGACTGTTTTCAAGGATGAGCCGCTCCACGGCGCGCGAGGTCAGCTTGGCGGTATAGAACTCGAAGCAGTTGCCCCCGCGCGCCTTGGCGTTGTACATGGCGCTGTCGGCATTGCGGGTGAGCATGTCGGCGTCGGCAGCGTCGGCCGGATACATGCTGATGCCGACACTGGCGCCGATGGAAAGGCATTCGCCCTCGATGTCATACGGCTCAGCCATGGCCGAGATGATCCGTTGTGCCATGGTGGCAGGCACGTCAGACTGCTCGACATGCGGTAGAAGCAAGACGAATTCATCGCCGCCGACCCGGGCGACGGTGTCCACCGGGCGGATCAGCGACTGCAGCCGCGCCGCCACACTGCGCAGCAGGAGATCGCCCACCCGATGACCGAGCGAGTCGTTGATCAGCTTGAAGCGGTCGAGATCGAGGAACAGCAGCGCAACCGGGCCGGCATGGCCGCTGGCAGTGGCCAGCGCGCGCGTCAGCCGCTCGCCCAGCAGGTAGCGGTTCGGCAGACCGGTCAGTGCATCGTGCTGGGCGCGAAAGACCATGCGCTCTTCCTCGGCCTTGCGCTCGCTGAGGTCGGAGAAAACACCGACGTAATGGGTCAGCACGGCGTGCTCGTCGCGCACTGCACTCAGCGACAGCGCCAGCGGCAGTTGAACGCCGGCGCTGGTGCAGTACGACAGCTCGCCACGCCAGTGCCCTGTGCTGCGCAGGACCCGCCACATGACGCGGCAGGCTGCAGCATCCATGCGCGCACCGTTCAGCCGGCTCATGGTCGCGCCCGTGACATCCGCCGGCGTAAAGCCGGTGATGATGCTGAAGGCGGGATTGACGGCCAGGATACGACGCCGGGCATCGGCAACGAAGATCCCTTCGGCAAAGCACGCCAGGACCTGTTCAACATGCAACGGCGGTTCGACCCCGTCCAGCCACGCCGGCATGGTCACGGTGCGCCCGGCTCGTGGTCAGCGCGAGAAGATGGGTCGATGCCACGCAGGCGGCCGATTTCACTGGCGGCGGTGGCGCGCTGCGCTTTGTCACGCGCCATTTCTTCGGCCAGCGCCTCGCTTTCCAGACGGCGCAGCTCCAGTTCACGCTTGAGCAGTTCGATTTGGGTGCGCACCTGGGCCTCGGCCAGAGACAGTTCACGTTCCTTTTTCAGCAAGCTTGCATGCGACAACGCCGACTCGCGCCGCACCGCTTCTTCTTTTTCCCAGCGCAGCGTACCCATCAAGACTTCACCGCCAGCGATATAGACGTCCGACAGCGTCACGCCGTCATTGGACAGGACCAATTCGCGTGCCTGGCGCGAATGGGCGGTGCCGCGCGCCTTGACAATTGAAAGCAGCCGGTTGCGTTCGCCCATCTGGACCTTGAATGACAGGTGGATCCAGGTGTCGGCGATGGTGGACACTTTCATTTCGGTGCTTTCGGGACTGTCGCTGTTATTCACCAGGCTCGTGCTGAGCATGGTGATGCCTTCTGTCTTGGTGAAGCCAATCAGGCGCAATGGCACATCCATCATGATGCCGAACGCCTGTGACCTGAGCACGGCGGACAGCGGATCGATCACCAGGCAGCGCGGCTGGTACTGGCGAATCAGAGCTTTGATATACAACAGATGCTGTTCGCCATTGAGCGCGCCAGTCTGTACGGAATGAAAGCGCAGATTGCCGTCTGCGACTGCAGAGGCCAGATCGAGACCGACGGAAGACATGTTGCGGATGATCTCGCTGCTGCTCTCGTCGAAACTGACGTACAGGCAGCGCTCGCCGCGCCGGACGCAGGCGTGGGCGAAAGTCGCAGCCAGCGTCGATTTGGCAGTGCCAGGCGAACCGGTCACCAGAATGGTACTGCCGCGAAGGTAGCCACCGCCAAGCATCGTGTCGAGCCGCTCCACGCCCGCCGAGACGCGCTCGGAGAAGGCGGGAAAGCGCATCTCGTGCGAAATCGGCATGGCCACTTCAATGCCGTCCGCGCCGATGATCAGCGGGAAAACCCCTTCGTAAATCGGAGAGCCGCGGTACTTGGCCACGCGCAGGTCGCGATGCGCAAGGCCACCGATGACGTGCTGGCTCAGATGCACGACGCAATCGGCCATGTACTCGAGGAAATCGTTTCCGGGCTCGTTTGTCTGGTTTGCAGTACGCGCCCGGGTAGTGACGATGCCGGTGATGCCGTTGACGGTTAGCCAGTCCTGAATGCGGTAGAGCTCTTGCCGCTCCGTAAACGGGTCGTCGAGCAAGGACAGCAGCACGTCGATTGAGTCGAACACGATGCGCGTGACATGGTTCTCGGCAAACCGGGCGCGGATGCCTGACAAGAGGGCGCTGACATCGAAACGCCCGGTCTGCACGACATCGGGCGACATGCCGGCATCCATGAATGTGAGTTTGTCCTGGTCAGCAAGATCCCAGCCGAACGAGGCGGCGTTGGCAATGACGCTTTGCGAATTTTCTTCGAATGCGACGAAAATGCCGCGTTCGCCGTACAGGAGCGCGCTATTGATCAGTGTCTGTAAGGCGAACACGGTCTTGCCACTGCCGGGTCCACCAATAAGGGTGCATGTGCGCCCATGCGGCAGGCCGCCGCCAGTAATCGCGTCAAATCCCTCAATGCCGGTGGGGGATTTTTTTACAGTCGCAACGTCAGCGTCAGGCATGAGGATGCTCCAAGGCGGCGCCTGGAGCACGCCGATTGCTGAATAGGACAGCAAGGACGAATAGGGAGTTCCAGATGTGGCGCGAAAGGACGTGGCGCCTTGACATGGGCCGAACAATAGAGCGACAGCTTGCCTGGCGGCGCGCAACCGCAACGGCAAGCCCATCGATACCGCCACGGGCTTGAACGACGCCCTGCCGTGGATGCGGTGGATTGCGCGCGTCAGGCCCGCCGCAGCGCTATCGGCGCACGAGCGCCGGGGCCTGACGCATGCGGTTACTCGGGCTGCTCAACCTCATACCCCTTCGCCGCCAGCGCCGCGATCACGCCTTTCGGATCGAAAATATCGTCCATCGACAACAGCGCAAACGTCGAAGCATTGGTATCCAGCGCCTTCTCGGCCGATGCGATCCACTTCGCATTCGCGCGCGCCTTCACGTTCTTCCATTCAGGCTCCGTATCGAGCGCGGCGCTGTTCATCAGCGCGCCGAAACACGCCTCCTCGCGTTCGGCGTAGTTCAGCTTGCGCATCTCATCCACGTCACCTTTGGCCCAGGCATTGGCGCGCGCTGTTGCGCCGTCGAGATCCTGCTTCAGTGTGGCCATCGTTGTCCTCAGGCAGGCAGCGTCAGCCAGGTTCGACTTCTTGAAGTTCTTGATCAACGCGCGCGCATTGTCCGTCGGTAGTTCAACCTCCGTCGACGTCTGTTTCAGCTCACTCTTCTTGATCAGGGCGAGCAGCTGCTTGCGCACCGCATAGCCGTTCACCAGGCCCGCCTCCTTGCGCGCCGCTTCCGTCAACGCCTGCGCGGCAAAGATCGGCCGCTCGCGTTCGACGTCGCTGTTCTCGGGCAGGTAAGTTGCCTTGAGCGTGCTCCACTGCGCGTAGTCTGCCTGCGGCAGAACATCACGCAGCTGCGCGCCATCCGGATTCTTGCGCATGCCGATCAGGCTTGGCAGCAGCGTGACCATTTTGAAAAAGCCCGGCTTGGCTGTGGCGCCTGGTGGTGACAGGTACTCCTGCGAATGCTTGATGACGTTTTCCACCTGCTGCGAACGCCATGTCATGTTCTTCGGCAGCGGCGCATAGGTGCCGAACACCCACAGCACATGATCGCCCTTCTTTACCTTCCACATGCCCGGGCCAGGCCGCTGGGCGACGATGTGAATCTGTTCCGGCGCAGGTTCGACCGCGTCCGTGGTGACAACAGCGGCAGGCGGGGCACCGGCCCCGTCAAGCGACTGTGCCCATCCAGGGGCAGCCAGCAACGACAAGCACAGTGCGGGAACGACGAGTGGGCGCATGAAGGTATCCTGTTGTGAAAGTGGCCAGAAGCGTGCGCCGATTATGAGGCGGCCATCGCGGCAATCACAAGGACTTTCGAATGCATACGCAAGGCGCAGTATGCGGATAAGTAGGCCTGGGAGGGGTGCCAGCCCGCCTACGCACGCGTCACGATATCGCGACGTGGATCAGTTCTCGCCAGACTGCTCAAGCAGCGACTGCGCCACACGCAAGCCCTCGACCATCACGGCAAACGCTTCGTGCTTGGTCGCCTCGTCCGGCACGCGCAGCACGTACGATGGGTGATAGATCGTCACGACCCACGCGTCGCCATGGCGCACCGGTTGGCCAAGACTGTCCCTGAGCGTCACGTTCCCCTTCTGCAGCACCGATTTCAGCGCGGTCGCGCCCATCGCCACGATCACTTTCGGCTTGCGGGTGGCGATTTCTTTTTCGAGCCAGTAGTGGCAGGCTTCGATCTCTTTCTGCGCCGGCGTCTTGTGCAGGCGTCGCTTGCCGCGCGGCTCCCACTTGAAATGCTTGACGGCGTTGGTGATGTAGACGCCCTTGCGGTCCACCTCCGCCTGCGCAAACACCCGATCGAGCAGCTGGCCCGCTGGACCGATGAACGGCTGGCCGGACAAATCCTCTTGGTCACCCGGCTGCTCGCCGACAAGCATGATCTGCGCGTGGTCCGGTCCGATCCCGCCGACCGCTTGCGTCGCGTGCTGCCACAGTTCGCAGCGCCGGCATTCGTCGAGCTTCGATGGCTGCTCGCGGTCGGGCTGCGCTTTCTCGGCCGCGATCGGGATCGTGGTGCCGCGGCGCTGTCCCACCTCGGCGACCTGGCCGATGCGGCGCGCGCCCAGGCCGGCCTGGCTGACCATCGACGGCACCAGCGCGCCCTCGGGCAGGTTCTTCCAGAAGCGCGACGGTACATGGCTTTGCATGACCTTCGTGTTCAGGCGCGCGGGGTTGAAGATGCTGCGATAGTAGGTCAGCCACAGCGCCTCGCCGTCGTCTTCGAGGTCGGCCGGGCCGGACATCAATGGCCCGGCGTCGTGCAGCGTGGCGCCGTCCCACAGCACGCTGGCCTCGGGCGTGGCGATCATCCAGGTCATCTTGCCCATGCGGGCAACGAAATGTTCGGCCACCTGCGGCAGCACGTCGTGCGCGGGTTCGAACCAGGCGACGAACTGCGGCGGCCCGGCTTCGATCGGCCGTTCGCGAAAGCGGATATACGCAAACATGTCGTGCACCTCGCGCCGCACCGCCTTGACCATCGACGTCAGCCGAGCGCCGTCGGGATCGGCGGGCGACTGCACATCGTGCTCGCCCTGCTGCCAGCGCCAGACCACGCGATACAGGAAGGCCCAGCGATCGTGGTCGCGGTAACAGGAGGCGGTTTGCAGCATCTCCATCAGCGAGCGCGGGACTTGCGGCCTGGGCGTGGCTTGTGCCACCCGTTCGGCAGGCGGGGCAGCCAGAAGGTCGCCAGTCGGCTGCACCGTCTCCAGGGCCGATGCGGGCGCTGCCGGCGCGCTCGAAAACAAATCGGCGCCCGGCTCGCCCCACGTCACCGCCTCTGGCGGCACGCCGGCGCGCAGCAGGGCGCGGGCCGTGGCACGCCACTCGACGAACGAGGCCACCAGTAGCGGCTGACCCGCACGGACCGCGGCGACGGCCTCGCTCGCGACGACGGCTGCGGTGGCCGCGGGGGTCATGCTGCCTGCAGCTCCGGCCACAGGTTCATCTGCTGCGGCGCGTCGGCCATGTGCTTGCGCAGCAGGTCGGAGCTGGTCGCGCCCTGCGCCGGCTTGTAGTCGGCGGTGATGACGAACGGCGCCAGCTTTTTCAGGCTGCAGCGCAGCCGCGACAAATCTTCCCAGCGGATGCGGCGAATGCGGCGCAGGTCGGCGATGCGCTTGGCGTTGCGCAGGCCGATGCCGGGGATGCGCGCGATGAGCGTTGCATCGACGCGGTTCAGGTCCATCGGAAACTGGTCACGGTTCGACAGCGCCCAGGCCAGCTTGGGATCGATGTCGAGCGCCAGGTTGCCCGTCTGCGGCATGATCTCGCCGGCCGTGAAGCCGTAGCTGCGCAGCAGGAAATCGGCCTGGTACAGGCGGTGCTCGCGCAGCAGCGGCGGTGGCGCAAGCGGCACGCTCTTGGGGCTTTGCGGGATGGGGCTGAACGCGGAGTAGTACACGCGCTTGAGTTTATAGCTGCCGTACAGCGTCTCGGCGGTGTTGAGGATCGTGTGGTCGTCGCTGGTGTCGGCCCCGACGATCATCTGCGTACTCTGGCCGGCCGGCGCGAAGGCGGGCGACCTTGGCTCTTCGGCTTTTTCATCGAGCTTGCGCCGGATGGAGCCCATCGCCAGCTTGATCGTATGCACGCTCTTTTCGGGTGCCAGTTTGGTCACGCTGTCGTGCGTGGGCAGCTCGATATTGACCGACAGGCGATCGGCCCAGCGCCCCGCTTCGGTGATCAACAGCGGGTCGGCATCGGGAATCGTCTTGAGGTGGATGTAGCCGCGGAAGTTGT
>Ga0265780_10002177_pt1 | contig 26894 bp, 23 predicted proteins | sample P1T30metagenome_FD_192432 | JGI IMG/M metagenome (GOLD analysis project Ga0265780, IMG submission 192432) | Plant litter microbial communities from East Loma Ridge, Irvine, California - P1 T30 | ecosystem: Environmental > Terrestrial > Plant litter > Unclassified | place: USA: California...
GGCGGTGCTGACGGCCGTCGCGGGCCCGACCGAGGCCGATCGCGTCTTCGGCGCGCTGCGAGCCGACCCGCTCGACGCGTCCGAGCCAGTGGTCATGCTGCTCAGCCTCGGATCGATCGCCACGATGCTGCCCGCCGTGCTGCTGGCGACGCGTCTCGCCGGGCTCGGCGGGGCGGGTCGCCTGTCGAGCGTCGCCGGGCGGATGCGCTGGGGCTGGCTCGCCCGATGCATCGTGCCCGCCGTCGTCTTCATGGCGCTGACCCTGCTGCTGAGCAGCGTCGTCGCTCCCCTGCTCGTCGGCGAGTCGCTCGGGTCCGGCCCGGTGACGACACCGCCCTCCGCGCTCGTCTGGTCGCTGATCATCATCGTGCTGCTCGTGCCGCTGCAGGCCACGGCCGAGGAGTTCGCGTTCCGCGGCTTCGCCATGCAGGCCCTCGGCTCGTGGATCGCCTGGCCCGTCGTCGCCATCGTCGTGCCGACCATCGCCTTCGCGGCCGCCCACGCGTACAACCCCTGGGGTCTCGCCGACGTGGCCGTCTTCGGCGTGGCCGCGGCCTGGCTGACCTGGCGGACGGGCGGCCTCGAGGCGGCGATCGTCGCGCACGTGCTGAACAACGTCGTCCTCTTCGTGCTGCTGGCGCCGTTCGCCGGCACGCCGTCGAGCGACGGCAGCCCCGTCGGGCTGATCGTGACGCTCATCACGACGCCGGTCTACCTGTGGCTCGTCCTGCGGGCGTTCGGCCGGTCGGGGGTCGACCGGTCCTCCCCGGACGGCCTCTCCGGGGCGGCTCTCCCCAGGAGGCGCGGGGCCGGTGAGGCTGTCGGTCGCGCCTCCTAGACTCGCCTGGTGACCAACGCTCCCACCACCTCCGCCGTCGCCCAGCCCGGGTCCGCCGCACCGCTCGAGGTCCTGCACCGGGTGTTCGGGTACGACGCGTTCCGGGGGCAGCAGGCGGCCATCATCGAGCAGGTCGTCGGCGGGGGCGACGCCCTCGTGCTGATGCCGACCGGCGGCGGCAAGTCGCTGTGCTACCAGGTCCCCGCGCTGGTGCGCGAGGGCACGGGCATCGTGGTCTCGCCGTTGATCGCTCTCATGCAAGACCAGGTCGACGCCCTCGAGGCGGTGGGCGTGCGGGCCGAGTTCCTGAACTCGACCCAAGATCCCGACACCCGCCGCGAGGTCGAGCGGGCCTTCGTCGCGGGCGAGCTGGACATGCTCTACCTGGCACCCGAGCGGCTGCGACTCGACTCGACCAAAGACCTCCTCGACCGGGGCCGGCTGTCGCTGTTCGCGATCGACGAGGCGCACTGCGTGGCGCAGTGGGGGCACGACTTCCGGCCCGACTACCTCGAGCTCTCGGTGCTGCACCAGCGGTGGCCCGACGTGCCGCGCATCGCCCTGACGGCGACCGCCACCGAGGTCACCCACCGCGAGATCTCGTCGCGGCTCGAGCTCGACGACGCCGCGCACTTCGTCGCCGACTTCGACCGGCCGAACATCCAGTACCGCATCGAGGCCAAAGACGGTCCCCAGCAGCAGCTGCTGCGGTTCATCCGCGCCGAGCACGACGGCGACGCCGGGATCGTCTACTGCCTGTCGCGCAAGTCGGTCGAGAGCACGGCCGAGTTCCTCGTCAAGCAGGGCATCGCGGCGCTTCCTTACCACGCTGGTCTCGACGCCGGCACGCGGGCCCGCAACCAGTCGCGGTTCCTCCGCGAAGAGGGCATCGTCATGGTCGCGACCATCGCCTTCGGCATGGGCATCGACAAGCCCGACGTCCGTTTCGTGGCGCATCTCGATCTGCCGAAGTCGGTCGAGGGGTACTACCAAGAGACCGGCCGCGCGGGCCGCGACGGCCTGCCGTCGACCGCGTGGCTCGCCTACGGCCTCCAAGACGTCATGCAGCAGCGGCGCATGATCGACCAGTCCGAGGGCGACGCCGAGCACCGACGGAAGCTCAGCGCCCACCTCGACGCCATGCTGGCGCTCTGCGAGACCGTCGAATGCCGTCGGGTGCAGCTGCTCGGCTACTTCGGTCAGGCCAGCACTCCGTGCCGCAACTGCGACACGTGCCTGAACCCGCCGCAGGCCGTCGACGGCACCGTGCCCGCGCAGAAGCTGCTCTCGACCATCGTCCGCCTGAAGCGCGAGCGCGACCAGCAGTTCGGCGCGGGTCAGATCATCGACATCCTGCTCGGCAAGACGACGCCCCGCATCACGCAGAACCGACACGAGCAGCTCGCGACCTTCGGCATCGGCTCGGAGCTCACCGAGATCGAGTGGCGGGGCGTCGTGCGGCAGCTGCTCGCCCAGGGTGTGCTCACGGTGTCTCCCGACGGCTACGGCACGCTGCTGATCACCGACGCGGCGGCCGAGGTGCTCTCGGGCGGCCGACCGGTGCGGTTGCGCAAGGAGCCCGAGCGGGCGCCCCGCGCCGCCCGGTCGAGAACGGGCGCCCGGGGTTCGAGCGGCTCGCGCACCGGGGCCGGCGCCGCCGATCTGTCGGCGACCGACCAGCCGCTCTTCGAGACCCTGCGACAGTGGCGGGCGGGCATCGCCAAGGCTCAGGGAGTCCCCGCCTACGTGGTGTTCGGCGACGCGACCCTGCGGGGCATCGCGTCGACCCGCCCCACCTCGTTCGATCAGCTCGCGACCATCAGCGGAGTCGGTCAGAAGAAGCTCGACACGTACGGGCAGCAGGTGCTCGACGTCGTCGGCGGCGCGACGCCCGAGGACGCGGCCGCGGCCGCGGCCGGCGCCGGTGCCGAAGCCGGAGGCGGTGGCGCCGGGGGCTCCGGGGGAGCGGCTCGTGCGTCATCGCGGCCCGCTGGAGCGGCGGCCGCTCCGCGTACGGGGTCGGCCCGAGGTGCGCGGTCGGCGGCGTCGCCGCGTTTCGCGACCACGCCGCCGCTCGACGAGCCCCCCGTCGACGACGTCCCGCCGGACGACGAGCCTCCGTACGACCCCTACGACGAGACCGTCCCGCCCGACGACTGGCGCTGAGCCGAGCCGCCGCGGCGCCGGCGCGGCCGGGCCCGGCGCGGACGCGGGGCGGTCTAGGAGCGCGACCGGCGCGACAGCAGCACGAGCGAGAGCGTCGTCAACAGCATCGCCGCCCAGCCGCCTGCGAAGGCGCCGCCGTTCAGCTGCGAGACATAGGCCCCTGCCAGCATCAGAGCACCGGTGAAGGGGCTGGTCGAGTAGACCAGCGGGATCGTCAGGGCGGGTAGAGCCCCTCCGCGTCGCACGCGCAGGCGCATGGTCACGATCAGCGCGGTCAAGAAGAACGACAGCAGCGCCGACGACAGATACAGGAGCCGCGCGACCGTCGCCGCCATCGGCCCGAGGTCCGCCTCGCTCATCGCCGCGGCACCGGCGACGGCCAGCACGCCGAACAGGCCGTGCACGATCGGCGACAGCAGATACACCGCCCGGCGGACGGGGCCGGGTCGCATCGGGACGGCGGCGTCCGGCGACTCCGCCGTCGCCGTCCGTGCGCCGAGCGGGTCGTGGCGTCCGTGCGAGTCGAAGCGCGCGTGCGTGTCGCGACCACCGTGCCGGTCGTGACCGCCGTGTGAATCGCGCACCGCGCCTCCTCGGCTCGTCGGCTCGTGCCCGGGTGCGCCCGGACCCGCTTCAGTCTTCTGGCTTCTCGCGCCGTCCATCAGCAGTCGCGACCCCCGCGCTGCCCGTCTCTTCGGTGTCATCCCCACGGGGCGAGCATAGGAGGCGCGGTGCACCGCGACAACGCTCCCCGCGGAGGACACCCGCCCGTGTCGCCCGCATCCCGCCCGCTCGCCCAGCTGATACCCGCAGGTATCACCCGACCGGCTCACCCGCATGAGACGCAGCTCGCCCCATCGAGCCGCACTCAGCGGCCAGAGGCGCGTGCTGGGGAGGCGAGTGTCCCGGATCGTCGGCGCTCGCGTGCCCGCCCGAAGATCGTGGGCCCTCGCCGGCGACCAGCGGGCCAGGACGCTCAGACGGGTCGGCTCGACGAGCAGGGCAGCGCGCTCGGCAGGGCCCGCGCGACCCGCAGGGCCCGCGCGACCCGCAGGGCCCGCGCGACCCGCGCGACCACAGCACCAGGAGGCGCGGGTCTCCCTCCGAGCGTAGGTTCGACTGACGATCAGGCGGGCTCCGGCCCCGAGCGGAACGGACGTCACGATGAGGGTCGCAGTACTCGGCACGGGGATCATGGGTCAGGGAGTCGCCCGCTCGCTGCACCGCGAGGGTCATGAGGTCACGGCCTGGAATCGCACCCGCGAGCGCGCCGAGCCCCTGGCTGCCGACGGCATCACCGTCGTCGACACCGCCGAGGAGGCGGTCGCGGAGGCCGACGTCGTGCTGCTCGTGCTCTTCGACGGCGACGCCGTGCTCGAGGTGCTCGACGCTGCGGCGCAGGCCGGCCCCGCCTCCGCCGTCTGGGTGCAGGCGAGCACGATCGGTCTCGAGGCGACCTCCCGGGTGGTGGCCCGGGCCGACGAGCTCGGGGTCGACCTGATCGAGGCGATGATGCTCGGCACGAAGAAGCCCGCCGCCGACGGCAAGCTGGTCATGCTGGCCGCCGGCCCGACCGCGCTCGTCGAACGGGTCGCTCCGGTGCTCGACGCGATGGGCGCGAAGACCGTCACCGCAGGGGATCGCGTGGGCGCGGGCACCGCGCTCAAGCTCGCGGCGAACGCCTGGATCGCGAGCGTCACGGCGGCCACGGCGCAGTCGATCGCGCTCGCCGAGGGGCTGGGGCTCGACCCGCAGCTGTTCCTCGACGCCATCTCGGGCGGGCAGTCCGACACCCCGTACGCGCACGTCAAGGGCGCGTCGATGATCGCGGGCGACTACCCGGCGCAGTTCGCCCTCGACGGGCTGCGGAAGGACATCGACCTGATGCGGGCAGCAGCCCCCGGCGCGTCGCTCGACCCGACCCTCCTCGACGCGCTCGCCGAGGTCTTCGCCGCGGCGTCCGAACGCGGTCACGGCGGGGACGACATCGCGGCGGTCCGAGCAGGATTCACCGCGAGCTAGGGTCGCCCGCCGGGTATCGCCCGACCGGAAGTGTCGCCTGGCCGACGGTGTCGCCGGGCCGGCCGTGTCGCCTCGCTGAGGCCCCGCCGGGCCGACGACACCCACCAGCCGGGCCGCGCCTCCCTGTGAGACCGCTGCGGAACGCCGACGTGACGTCCGCGGCCGGAATGAGCGCGCCTCCTCGGGGGTTCGTCTCGGGGTGCGCTCCGGCGCGCAACGACATCCGTCTTCGAAAGGACTCCCCTGTGGACCTGTTCTCCTCCGCCACCTTCGGCGATCTCGTGCTCGCGAACCGCGTCACGATGGCCCCGCTCACCCGTGTGCGCGCGAACGCCGACGGCGTGCCGAGCGACCTCCAGGTCGAGCACTACGCGCAGCGCGCCACGATGGGTCTCATCGTGACCGAGGGGACCTGGCCGACGCAGGAGGGCAAGGCCTACCCGGGTCAGCCCGGCATCGTCACCGACGAGCAGGTCGCCGGCTGGAAGCGCATCGCCGATGCCGTGCACGCCAAGGGCGGCACCATCGTCATGCAGGTCATGCACGGCGGTCGCGTCTCGCACCCGGAGGTGACCGGCACCGAGCGCATCGTCGCTCCGAGCGCCGTCGCCATCGACGGCGTCGTCCGCACCCCCGAGGGCAAGCGCGACTTCCCCGTGCCCCACGCCCTCACCACCGAGGAGGTGCACCAGGCGATCGCCGACATCGTCACCGCCTCGAAGCGCGCCGTCCTCGAGGCCGGTCTCGACGGCGTCGAGCTGCACAGCGCCAACGGCTACCTGCTGCACGAGTTCCTGTCGCCCGTGTCGAACGTCCGCACCGACGAGTTCGGCGGCACCCCCGAGAACCGCGCCCGCATCGCCATCGACACCGCCACCGCGGTCGCCGAGGCCATCGGAGCCGGCCGCGTCGGCATGCGCATCTCGCCGATGCACAACATCCAGGACGTCGTCGAGACCGACCTCGACGACGTGACCGCGACGTACGACGCGCTCGTCGACGGTCTCGCGCCCCTGGGGCTCGCCTACCTGAGCGTGCTGCACGCCGACCCGCGCGGCGACCTCGTGCAGCGCCTCCGCCGCCGGTTCGACGGCAACGTCATCACCAACAGCGGCTTCGGCACGGTCACCGACCTCGCCGAGGCCCGTGATCTGGTCGAGAGCGACTTCGCCGACGCCATCGCCGTGGGACGCCTCGCCATCGCCAACCCCGACCTCGTCGCCCGCTGGGAGCGCGGCACCGAGCTGAACGAGCCGAACCCGGCCACGTTCTACGGCGAGGGCGCCGAGGGCTACACGGACTACCCCGCGCTCGAGTCCGCGACGCGCTAGTCGCGACGCGCTCCTCCCACCCCCGCCGCTCGGTCGACTGGTCGGAAGGTGCTCTCCGCTTCGCGTGCGAGGGCATCTTCCGACCACTCGATCGAGTGGTCGGAAAGTGCCCTCCGCCTCGCGCGCGAGGGCATCTTCTGACCATTCGATCTCGACGCGCTCCTCCCACCCCGCGCAGGGCACGGCCGCGGATGCGCTGCCCAACGCGAGCACGGTGGTCGGAAGGTGCCCGTCGCGGCGTGTGCGAGGGCGTCTCCTGACCGACGTCCTCGGGCGGGCGCGCTCCCCGGAGGCGCCCGACCGCCGCCGGATACGATCATCGGGCGGCACCGCATCCGCCGCGAGGAGAAGACCGTGACGAACTCGTACCTGCCGCCGCTGTTCGACCAGCTGGCGGCCCGGCTCCGGCGGGCTCTGCCCGGTGTCGAGATCGACGGGCGCCCCTCCGACTACCTGCCCGGCGGCGCGGCCCTGCGGCTGCGGCTCGGGCACCGGCTCTACCTCGACCTCGCCGACGACGGGCGCGAGTGGTTCGTCGCCGGCCTCTCGGCCGACGCGGCCGGTGTGACGCCGGTGGCCGAACGCTCGGTCGAGCGGCTCGGGCTGCCCCTGCACAGCGATCAGGCCGTGGTCGTCGACGCGGTCGTCGCCTCCGTGGGGCGCTGGGTCGAGGCCGTCGGTCCGGATGAGGCGGATGCGCCGGCCGTCCTCGCTCGCCGACCCGCGCCTCCCGCGATCCCCTCGCCGTCGTCGTTCGGCGCGCCGACCCCCGCCCCGTACATCCCCCGCGATCAGGCGTACGGGCCCGACGGGCTCTGGCAGCCGTCGCCCGAGGGGTCGCCGAGCCCGCTGCGTCGCCGCCGGCCGCTCGTCGCCGTGGTGGCCGTGGTCGTCATCATCATGCTCGGGCTGTCGTCGGTCGGTCTCATCCAGGCGGTGCGCGGTGTCGTCGAGGCGGCGTCGAGCAGCGGTCTCCGCGGCGGCTCGGCCGGGCCGGACGGAGGCGCGGGTGACGGAGGCGCGGGCGGCAGCGGATCGGGCACGCCCGTCGACCAGCTCCGGCTCGGCGACTGCTTCTCGTTCGGCAGCGGCACGACCGGGGGAGTGGTCGTCGAGGTCGAGCGCGTCGAGTGCACCGTGCCGCACGACAACGAGGTGTTCTTCGAGAGCGAGGCCGCCGCGACGGAGTTCCCCGGCGAGCAGGCTCTGACCGAGACGTCCGACCAGCTCTGCTTCGAGGCCTTCCCGGACTTCGTCGGGCTCGACTACGAGAGCTCGGTCGTCGAGTACGACTTCCTCCAGCCGACCGAGGAGGGGTGGCGCGCGGGCGACCGGGTCATCAGCTGCTACGTCTACGTCGAGGGCCGCCTCGTGTCGAGCAGCCTGCGCGGTTTCGGCGGCTGACCCGCCCCGAGGAGGTGCGGCTCGGCCCCGGAGGAGGCGCGGCTCTGCCCCGAGGAGGCGCGGCTCGGCCCCGTAGGATCGATTCACCGAACACGTCGCCACCTGGTCGACGCCCGAGCGAGAGGACGCCGCGTGACGCTCGTCGATCGACTGTTCCGCCAGGACGAGTGGCGGACGGTGCCGAACGCGATCACCCTGGTGCGCCTCCTGCTGCTCCCCGTCTTCATCGTCCTGATCGTCGACGAGCACTACTGGTCGTCGATGGTCGTCATCGCGATCGTGTTCCTGACCGACTTCGTCGACGGGTTCGTCGCCCGCCGGACGGGCGCGATCTCCGAGCTCGGCAAATGGCTCGACCCGGTCGCCGATCGGCTCACCGTCATCGCGGTCGTCGCCGCGTTCGCGCTCGGCGGGCTGCTCAGCTGGCCGGTGTTCGTGCTGATCCTGCTGCCGGACGTGCTGCTGAGCATCGTGTCGCTGGTCGCGTTCGGCGGGGCGTCGTTCCCCGTCACCTGGATCGGCAAGGTCCGCACCGCGTTCATCTTCACGGGTCTGCTGCTGCTGCTCGTCGGGGTCGCTCTGGTGGATCAGGGCCGGGTCGACGGCGTCGCGGGGCTGCAGTCCGCCGGGCGGACGACCGAGACCGTCGCCGGAGTCCTGCTCGTGATCGGGCTGATCGGGCACTACGTCGCCGCCGTCGTCTACGCCGTGGCGCTGACCCGGCGTCTGCGCGCCCGCGACTGACCGGGTCTGCGCGGCCCGCGCCTCCTGCGCTCCGGCGTCCGACCCTCACCGGCGTCTCGACGGGACGGCGTAGCGTCCCCTCCATGACTCGCATCACGACACCGTTCACCGCCGGCACCACCGCACGCGAGGTCGTCGAGGGCCTCGACCTGACCGGCACCCGCGTCGTCGTCACCGGAGGGTCGTCGGGGATCGGGGTCGAGACCGTCCGGGCCCTGGTCTCGGCCGGAGCCGACGTCACCATCGCCGCCCGCAACCTGGAGCAGGCCGAGGAGGTGCGGGCCGGCATCGCGGGCTCCACCGACTCCGGCGAGGTCCGGGTCGCCTACCTCGACCTGCAGAAGCGCGACACCCTGCGGGCCTTCGCCGACGACTGGCAGGGGCCGCTCGACGTGCTGATCGACAACGCCGGCGTGATGGCGACCCCCGAGACGCGCACGCCCGAGGGGTGGGAGCTGCAGTTCAGCAACAACCACCTGGGGCACTTCGCCCTCGCGACCGCGCTTCGTGGCGCACTCGTCGCGGGTGCGGAGGCCTCGGGGTCGCCGTCACGGCTCGTGTCGCTCAGCTCGACGGGGCACCACATGTCACCCGTGGTGTTCGACGACGTCATGTTCGAGCGACGCGCGTACGACCCGTGGGCGGCTTACGGGCAGTCGAAGACGGCGAACTCGCTCTTCGCGGTCGGGGTCACGGCTCGCTGGGCGGATGACGGCGTGCTCGCGAACGCCGTCCACCCCGGCGGCATCATCACCCCGCTGCAGCGTCACCTGCCGAAGCAGGAGATGATCGACCGCGGCTGGATCGACGCCGACGGCACCCCGAACCCGGCGTTCAAGACGACCGAGCAGGGCGCGGCGACCTCGGTCCTCGCCGCCGTGCACCCGCTCGTCGAGGGCGTGGGGGCGCGCTACTTCGAGGACGTCGCCGAGGCGGAGCCGTTCCGCGACGACGCCCCCGGTCGCGGCGTGAAGCGCTACGCGCTCGATCCCGAGCAGGCCGACCGCCTGTGGGATCTCAGCGAGGGGCTGCTCGCCTGACCGCTCACGCCGACCGGAGAGGCGGACGAGGAGGGGTCTCGATCGCCCGCACCGCGCCTCCGCCCGCCGAGGGACTGCGCATCGCCGCGTCGTTGTCAAGCCGCTCGCGTCGGCGCTCACGGGGCCTAGTGTTGATCGGGTCGCACGTGAACCCTGCACTCGTCACTCCAGCCCCCGGTGATGAGCGTCGGTCGCGGAAGCTGCGACCACAAAGGGCACAATGCTGATCAACAAGCTGCGCATCGACAGCCAGATGTTCTACCTCGAACCCGACGAGGACATCGAGGCGCTGAAGAAGCAGATCCTCGAGACGGCCCGCGGGGTCGCCGACTTCATCGTCTTCACACCCATCGGCCTCGGCAAGGTGTCCGTGCTCATGACTCCGCACACACCGGTGCGCTTCGAAGAGCAGGAGCACACGTCGGACGAGCTGCAGGAGTGGGAGGACGAGACTCCGCGCACCGACTACGACCTCGACTTCGACGCGTTCGGCGGCAGTCCGGCCTAGGCCCGTGCTCGGCTCGACCCCACGCCGAGCGGACCGCCTCGGTCGATGCTCCCGTCATCGGCGATCCCGGTGACCGCGAGGCCGACCCCTCGTCCGTGCCTCCGGAGCGCAGGGTGATGCGGCTTCATGCTCAGCGGTCGCCCCTCGGCCCGGCCGGCGAGTTCGGCTCTTCCAGGATCTGGAGCCCGCCGTTGCTGTTCGCGGACTGCTCGAGGGCGATGAGCCAGTCCCGGTTCACCGCGGGCATCCGACTGCCGTAGTACTTGAACACCAGCGAGATGGTGGGGTGGACCCAGATGGTGGTGCGCCCGTCACCGACCCGCTGGTCGTCGCGCCACGAGAAGTAGAACGACTCGTTGCGGCGCAGCTTCGCACCGATCACGAGCTGCAGGTGCCCGAGAACCCGATCGTCGAACTCGACGGACAGGGAATGGTCGTATGTCAGGCTTCCCACGACATCGCCTCGCTCCCTGATCGGCACCCGCCGGCCCCGGAGGCAGGCGCTGTACGACGGCCTCCGCGTGAGCGGATCCCTCGTCCAGAAGGATACCGTCCGGCACAGAACTGCCCCGGAGGGGTTGTGGAGCAGGCTGAGGTTCGGCTATGCGATCTGCCGCCCGCCTCGCCCGCGGCCTCCATCCGTTCCACCCGCTGACGGACCCCGCCCCTGATGTCAAGGGTCGGCTCGAAACCGCCCCTCCGCCTACCGTCGGGCGCATGAAGCACATCACGTATGCCGAGAAGTCCCTCCTCCTCGGCGATGCCACGGCCGATCTCCTGCTCGAGTACGCCGCGGCGCTCGGCTCGGACGGCACGAGCGACTCGATCTCGATCCACGCCATCAGCTCCGACGGCGACGAGGTCGACGCCACGTTCCTGATCGGCGAGGGGTCCCCGCTCATGAGCGAGACGACGACGAGCACTCTGCCCGAGCCCGACAACACCGCCGCCGAGGAGCACATGCGCGAGCGCATCGGGCGACTCGCCCGGCCCCCGCACGGCGGCTCGCTCGACGACGACGAGATGCTGCGCGACGACTACGACGAGTTCCCGGGCTGACCCGTGGTGCTCCTCCGCCCCTCCGCAGTGCTCGAGCGCGACGTCGTCGCCGGGGTGCACCGGCTCGAGGTCGCCGACACGAACCTCTACCTCGTCGAGCACGACGACCGGGTGCTCGTCGTCGACGCGGGCCTCCCCGCCGCGTGGCCGCACCTCCTGCAGGCCCTCTTCGAGACCGGTCACGGACGCGACGACGTCGACGGGGTGCTGCTCACGCATGCGCACTTCGATCACGTCGGCTGCGCTCGGCAGGTGCGGCGTCGCTGGGGCCTGCCCGTCTGGGTGCACGACGCCGATGCGCGTCTCGCGGCCCATCCCTACGCGTACCGGCACGAGAGGCCGCGCTGGCGGTACCCGGTCGAGCACAGGGCCGCCCTGCCGGCACTCGCCCGGATGACCCTCGCCGGGGCCCTCGCCGTGCGCGGCGTGCGCGACACGCGGCCCCTCGGATCGGACACCCCTCTGCCCACCGGGGCCGTCGTCATCCCCACCCCGGGTCACACCGACGGGCACATCGCCCTGCACCTGCCCGATCGCGACGCCGTCATCGTCGGCGACGCGCTCGTGACCCTCGATCCCTACACCGGCGAGCGGGGTCCGCAGATCGTCGCGGGGGCGGCGACGGCCGACAGCGACGCGGCCCTGGCCTCGCTCGACGCCCTCGTCGCGACCGGGGCCGGCGTCGTGCTGCCCGGGCACGGCGCCCCGTGGCGGGAGGGCGTGGGCCGCGCGGTCGAGCTCGCGCGCCGTCGCGGAGCCCACTGAGTCGCTGCGCTGCGCTGCGGCTGCCGCCGTGACGGTCGCCGCTGCCGCAGGCGCCGATCGGCGCCCCCACGAGAGAGACCCCCGTGCGAACACGGGGGTCTCGTCGTCGGCGTGAGTCAGCTGCCGAGCTTGTGGGCCTTCTTGACGGCGGCCTTGCGGGCCTTCAGCACGTCCTTCTTGGCGGCCTTGCGGGCCTTCTTGACCTTGGGGTCGTTCCAGAACGAGCCGAGGTAGTTCGAGATCTCCTTGTAACGACCCTTTCCGGCCTTGGCTCCGTAGGTGTACGCGATGAACGCGATGACGGCGATGACGAGGTAACGGAAACGCATTGAGGGTCCTCCCGGTGGGCGATCTGGTGTCGATACGACGGTAGTCCTCCGGCCTGGGCGCGTGTCCACCCGGGCCGGAGGCGGCCGACGGCGGCGGTCAGGCCGAGCGGCGACGGCGGGCGACGACGAGCGCGCCGAGGCCGAGGGCGACGAGCAGCCCGCCGATCAGGCCGAGCGTCGCGGTGCCCTCGTCGGTGCCGGTGTAGGCCAGGTCGCCACCGGCGCCGGTGCCCGTCGCGGTCCCGCTGCCGGAGCCGGCCGGGGTGCCCTGCGCCCCTCCGGTGCCGGCGGGGACGACGCCCGGGGCGCTCTCGCCGTCGGCGGTGACGACGGAGAACGAGGTCGACACGGTGGGGGAGATGCGGCGCACCTCGGCGTCGACCGGCCGCGAGTCGTCGGCGTAGGTGACCGCGCGGGCCGTGTAGCGGAGCTCACCGGGCCGTTCGACGCTGTGCACCGACCAGGCGCCCGAGGGGTCGACCCGCGCCGAGATGACCTGGCCGTCGGCGAGGGTCAGCTCGACCCATCCGCCGGGCGTGCCGGTCCCCTGGACGTCGAACGCGGCGGCGGGGTCGTACAGCCCGACGTGCCCTTCGGGGACGGGGAAGGTGTCCTGCGGGTACTCGACGTCCGCCACGATGCGACCGCCGTCGCGGGGCGTCGTGATGGTCGGCGCGGCCAGCGTGACCGGGCGCAGGTCGATCGCCCGACCGCCCGAGACGGGCGACTTCTCGCTGAGCTGCAGGCCGCTGGGCGACACGAGGTACTGGCGGGTGCTGATGCGCCACTTGCCCGAGGGGATGACGGCGTCGTAGACGAGGGTCCCCGAGGCCGGGATCGTGGGCTCCGGAACAGCGGTGCGGTAGCGGTTGCCGCCGATCTCGCGGTACGAGAACTCGGCCTTCGCCCCCGGGACGCCGGTGATGACGATCCGGACGGGCCCGCTGTCGCCGTCGGCCCCGTCGACCGCGGTCGGCTCGATCTGCGCGCCGTCGACCGGCGTGATCATGACCGGGGCGGCGGGCGTCGCCCGGAACGCCGTCTCGAGCGTGAACGAGAACACCGTCTCGGGCGAGGCGGCTCCCACGGGGGAGCCGTCGGCACCGGCTTCGTACTGACGGCTGGTGAGCTTCCAGGTCGTGTTCGCGAGCGTGAGCGTCGTCGACCACGCGCCGTCGGCGGCGACCGGGACCTCGGCGTAGCGGACGGGCGAGACCGAGGAGGCCGGGTCGAGGCGGAGCTTGACCACGGAGCCCGGCTGCGCCGTGCCGGTGAAGGCGAGCGGCGCGGTGGTGGCGGTGCCGCCGTCCTCCGGGGTCACGCCGACGGTCTGTCCGGAGCGGGGGCTCGTGACGACCGGGGCGGCCGCGATGGCGGCGGCGCCGATCGGCGCGTCGTCGGTGACGGCCTCGTCGGTGACGGCCTCGTCGGTGACGGCCTCGTCGGCGACTGACTCGTCGGCGACGGGCGTCTCGACAGGGGCGTCCGTGGCGGGAGCCTCGACCTCGGGAGTCGCGCCCTCCGACGCCTCGGCGGTCGGTGCGGCGGCGGGCTCGGCGCCCAGAGCGGGGCCGACCGAGATCAGCGCGCCCCCGAGAGCGATCGACACGGTCGCCGGGATGGCGAGCGCCTTCTGCCAGGTGGTGTTCATGATGAAGCCCTTCGTGTGGATCGTCCCCTGCGAACCGCCCGGATCCACCGAGGGCGAGAACCGCCGGCCCGGTGATCCCGACGCCGACGTGCTCGACGCTACGTCGCCCCTCCGTCGACCGAACCACCTGTTGCGGTTCCGTTACACGAAGTCGTCCGCTCGGATGAGGGGGCCTCATCAGAGCGGCGCACCAGAGGTGTCGCACGACGGACGCGCGGCTGCGCAACACCCCCGCCGCCCACCGGAAACACCCTCGCAACACCGCCTCGCTACCGTCATGCCATGGGCGACCTCTTCAGCGGTTACGCGGCCACGGCCACCGGCGGCGGCACGGGCAGGAGGAGGCGCGTGGTCGAGAGCGCGCGGGTCGCGCCGCGTGCCTGGGACGAGATGTTCGACACCGACGGGCAGGCCCGCCGCGCCTACGCCGACATCCACGCGACCCTCGAGGGCATGACGCAGGACGACCTGCGCGGTCGGACGGCGGCGCTCGCCGACTCGTACCTCGCGCAGGGCGTCACGTTCGACTTCGCGGGCGAGGAGCGCCCGTTCCCCCTCGACGCCGTGCCGCGGGTCGTCGAGCACGACGAGTGGTCGGGCGTCGAGGCGGGCATCGCGCAGCGGGTCAAGGCGCTCGAGGCGTTCCTGTCCGACGTCTACGGCGCGCAGCGGGCGGTCGCCGACGGCGTCATCCCCGCGAGCCTGCTGACCTCGTCGAGCCACTTCCATCGTCAGGCGGCGGGCATCGAGCCGGCCAACGGCGTGCGCATCCAGGTCTCGGGCATCGATCTCGTGCGCGACGAGGCGGGCGCCTGGTGCGTGCTCGAAGACAACGTGCGGGTGCCGAGCGGCGTCAGCTACGTCATCTCGAACCGCCGCGTCATGGCCCAGACGCTGCCCGAGCTGTTCGTCTCGATGCGGGTGCGCCCGGTCGGCGACTACCCGAACCGTCTGCTGTCGGCCCTGAAGAAGAGCGCGCCGTCGGGCGTCGACGAGCCGACCGTCGTCGTGCTGACCCCGGGGGTCTTCAACTCGGCGTACTACGAGCACACCCTGCTGGCGCGTCTGATGGGCGTCGAGCTCGTCGAGGGCCGCGATCTCTACTGCTCGGGCGGCCGGGTGTTCATGCGGACGACCGGCGGCCCCGAGCGGGTCGACGTCATCTACCGCCGGGTCGACGACGAGTTCCTCGACCCGCTGCAGTTCCGGGCCGACTCCGTGCTCGGTTCGCCGGGCCTCCTGATGGCGGCTCGTCTCGGCACCGTGACGATCGCGAACGCGGTCGGCAACGGGGTCGCCGACGACAAGCTCGTCTACACGTACCTGCCCGAGCTGATCCGCTACTACCTCGGCGAGGAGGCGCTCCTCCCGAACGTCCGCACCTGGCGTCTCGAGGACCCGGGCGCCCTCGACGAGGTGCTCGACCGCCTCGACGAGCTCGTCGTGAAGCCCGTCGACGGCTCGGGCGGCAAGGGGCTGGTCGTCGGGCCGGCCGCCAGCCGTCGCGAGCTCGACGTGCTGCGGTCGCAGCTGCTCGCCGACCCGCGCGGCTGGATCGCGCAGCCGGTCGTGCAGCTGAGCACCATCCCGACCCTCGTCGACGAGGGACTCCGCCCCCGGCACGCCGACCTGCGGCCCTTCGCCGTGCACGACGGCGACGACGTCTGGGTGCTGCCCGGCGGGCTCACCCGGGTCGCCCTGCCCGAGGGCCAGCTGGTCGTCAACAGCAGTCAGGGCGGCGGCTCGAAGGACACCTGGATCGTCGGCGGCGACGTCAACGCCTGGGCCGGACACGACGTCAGCGCGCTGATCGCCGAGCAGACGACGCCGACCCAGTCGATCCCGATCGTCGACGCGTCGGCGCACCACGGCGACCACAGCCCCGATCACGCCCCTCAGGACGACCCGCGCAACGACCAGCAGGCGCAGCAGCAGCAGGAGCACCAGGAGCAGCAGCAACAGGCCCGGGAGGCGCGGGTCGGCCCACGAGGCCGCGCCGCGCCTCCTGCGGGCCCCCGCCCCGACCCCGGGGTCACCACGTCGGAAGGAACGTCATGCTGAGCCGCATCGCCGAGAGCCTGTTCTGGATCGGCCGGTACATCGAACGGTCGGACGGCACCGCGCGCATCCTCGACGTCCACCTGCAGCTGCTGCTGGAGGACCCGTGGATCGAGGAGGACACCGCCTGCCGCAGCCTCCTCGCGGTGATGGGCAGCGAGGCCCCCGCCGACGTCGAGCTGACGCGGGGCGACGTGCTCTCGATGCTCGCCGTCGACCGTCACAACCCGGCGTCGATCGCGTACTCGCTCGGCGCCGCGCGCGAGAACGCGAGGCGGGCCCGCGAGATCGTCTCGACCGAGCTCTGGGAGTGCCTGAACACCACCCGGGCCCGCATGCCGCGCAAGGTCGCCGACGACAAGGTGCACGAGTTCTTCGGGTGGGTGCGCGAGCGCAGCGCCCTCGCCGTCGGCATCATCGAGTCGGCCACCAGCCGCGACGAGGTGTGGCAGTTCTTCACCCTCGGCCGGTCGATCGAGCGCGCCGACATGACCGCCCGGCTGCTGGCGACGCGCACGCTCACCGAGGCGTCCGGCCCGTCGTGGACGACCATCCTCCGCTCGTGCGGCGCCTACGAGGCGTACCTGCGCACCTACAAGGGGGTGCCGAGCGCTCGCAACGCCGCCGAGTTCCTGCTGCTCGACCGGCTGTTCCCCCGCAGCGTCCTGTTCGCGATCAGTCGCGCCGAGGCCTGCCTGCGCGAGGTCGAGCCGTCGAACCACCGGGTGGCCGCCTCGGACAGCGGGGTGCGCATCCTCGGTCAGATGCGCAGCGAGCTCGAGTACAAGCCCATCGGGCAGATCCTCGACGACCTGCCCGGTCAGATGGACGTCGTGCAGGAGGCGACGAGCGCCGCCTCCGAGGCGATCCGTCAGCGGTACTTCCCCACCAGCGCGGCGCCCACCTGGGTCGGTGAGCGCTCGTGAGCCGCCTGCGGATCCGCCACCGGACCGGCTTCTCGTACCGGGGCGAGGCCGTCGCGAGCTACAACGAGGCGCGCATGCTGCCGGCCCACACCGAGGGCCAGTTCGTGCTGTCGTCGCATCTGCGCATCGAGCCGGTCGCGGCCACGCACGAGTACATCGACTACTGGGGCACCCGGGTGTCGTCGTTCGAGGTGCTGCTGCCGCACCGCGAGCTCTCGCTGACGGCGACGTCGCTCGTCGAGGTGCGCCCGCTCGAGCACCCCGACTCCGAGATGGACTGGACCGAGCTCGCCGCCGTCGCGGGGGCGACCACCGAGTTCGTCGAGCACCTCGAGCAGACGCCGCTCACCCGGCCGCCCGCCGAGCTCGTCGCCCTGGCCCGCGAGACCGCGGCGAAGGCCTCGTCGCCCCGCGCCGCCGGGCTCGCGATCTGCGAGCAGCTCGGCGACGCGGTCGCCTACCTGCCCGGGGTGACGAACGTGAAGACGACCGCCTCCGAAGCCTGGGAGGCGCGGGCCGGGGTCTGCCAGGACATCGCCCACATCACCGTGGGCGCGTTGCGCGCCGTGGGCATCCCCGCACGGTACGTCAGCGGCTACCTGCACCCGAAGCCGGCCGCCGAGCTGCGCGAGACCGTCACGGGCGAGTCGCACGCGTGGGTCGAGTACTACTGCGGATCGTGGCGCGGCTACGACCCGACCAACCTGATCGACATCGGCGAGCGGCACGTCATCGTCGGGCAGGGGCGCGACTACCGCGACGTGCCGCCGTTGCGCGGCGTGTACGCGGGGTCGTCGAACTCGACGCTGTTCGTGACGGTCGAGATCACCCGGGAGGCGTGAGGGGCGGGGCGCCGGTGGCGGTGCCGGTGCCCGTCGTCGCCAGGTCGGCGTCGAGCCGTCGGAGGCCGGGGTGGTTCGCCACGCCGTCGAGGCCGTGCGTGCCGAACAGGGTCATCACCGCGGCGAGGGGCACGGCGACGCCGCGGAGGCGCAGGGGAGCGCTCAGGCCGTCGAACTCGCACACCAGGGCCCAGTCGGCGATCTCGGGGTGGACGGCCGTCATCGCCGAGTAGGGGAAGCTCAGCCACTGCCCGCCGGCCAGGCAGATGAGCCGCTGGTTCGAGACGACGAGTCGCCCGTGCTGGTGCTCGCGCCACTGGTCACGGGCCTGCGCCTCGGCGCTCCGTCGGGCCGACGCGCTGCTCACCGTCGAGACCGCGAGCCCGGCGAGCATCGCCGCGGGGCTGCCGAAGAAGAAGCGCGGACCGCCGCCGGGTGCGACGCTCTGCCCGTAGTAGCGCTCGTACTCGACGGGGAGGTCGTAGAAGAAGACCTCGCCGGGCTGCGGCACGACCTCCCAGACGGCGATCGTCGGCGGGACGCGGTGCTCGAGCAGGCTGCCGCGCAGGTGCCGTGCGTCTCGCCACGCGATCTCGCTCGCGGTCCACCGGTCGACCCGGGCGAGCTCGGCGCCGCGCTCGGCCGCGGTGAGGCGGCCGGTCCGATGGCGCCAGTCCCGGAAGGTGCGGAGCGCGCCCCGCACCGTGAGGACGATCGCGACGGCGGCGACCGCGGGGACGGCCAGCGCGAGGGCCGGAGACGCGAACGACATCGCGGTGACCGTGCCGTCGGCCGTCGCGGCGGAGGCGGCTGACGAGAGCAGGAGGAGCGCGATGACACCCGCGGCACCGGCCGCGAGCGGCACGACCCAGCGGAGATGACGCCTCATCCCGCGAGTCTAGAGCGGCGCGGTGCCGGCCACCCCTCCGCCATCCTGGCCGCCGGGCGGGCGATGCCGACCCCGCCGCCGAGCCCGGGTCAGCAGGCGGTGTACGAGTAGCCCGGCTCGTCCGCCGGTACGAGGTCGCGGTCCCGCACGATGGTCGACGGCGCGGTGTCGAGTGCGTCGACGCGTGCGCACACCTCGTCGGCCGTGCCCCGCAGGTCGTCGGTGTACTCGATGTCGAAGACGAGTCCGCCGTAGACGTCGGTGAAGGCGTCGCACTCGTCGAACAGATCGCACTCCTCGGTGACCGCGAAGTCGAAGCCGATCTCGTCGCGCCCCCGGGCCGCGAGATCGGCGGAGTTCTTCTGCGCCGCGGCGAGCCCGGCGTCGTGCGCCTCGGCGACGAGCAGGGTGGCGAACGCCACGGCGTCCTCTTCGTCGAAGGCGCCCTCCGATCGGGTCCACGAGTCGAGGTTGTCGAACTCGACGGCCTGGTAGCCGGCATCGGCGCAGGCGGTGATCGTCTCGGCCTGGCGTGCGGCGATGGCCTGGCGGTTCACGTCGGTCGCGATGTCGAGCAGGTGCTCGTCGGGCCAGCCCGGGTCGACCAGGGGCTCGCCGCCGGGCAGACGGACGAGCAGGTCGCGCGGCCAGTCGACGCCCGGCTGCGTCTGGAATCCGTTGACGTAGCAGACGCCGTACGCGTCGGCGGCGGGCGCCTCGGTGCTGTCGCGGGCGACGACGGCGGCTCCGTCGGGGACGGGCGACGCGCCTCCCAGCTGGTAGTCGAAGCGGGCTCCCGCGGGTGGCAGGGCGATGTCGGCGGCCTCGGACGAGGAGGCGCGGGTCGACGCGTCGCCCGCCCCCGCCGAGCAGGCGGTCGCGCCGAGCACGAGCGCGGTGGCCGTCAGCACGGCCGCCCCGATGCGACGGCCCCGGGCGTCGAGACGCCGACGGCCGGATCGGACGGGAGGGGGTGCGACGGGGGACTGCTTCACGGTCAGAGCCTAGGTCAGCGTCTCGCCGTCGGAGGGCCGAGGTGCCGTGAGCGTCGGCGCGTCAGCCCGCAGGCGTGCGAGTGGGCGTCTCGGCGGTCGTCGACGTCGGCGCCGCGGTCGGAGCGTCGCGCGCGACGAGGAACCTCGCCCGCGCCTCGGCGGAGGCCTGCTCGCGCTCGAGATCCTGACGCTCCCGGTTCGCCCGCGCGCTCTCGCGTGCGGCGCCGAGCGCCCGCGAGTTCTCTCGCGCGAGTCCGGCGGCGGCGGTGGAGGCGCGCCGCACGCCGTCTCCGGCGGTGCGCCCGGTGCTGCGCACGCGCTCCCACGACGATCGGGCCAACGGCGCCGCGCCGGATGCGAGGGCGGCGCCTCGTGCCCGGAGGCGGTCGGCCGACCCCGGCCCGCTCAGCACGCTCGACGGGGGTGCGTCGACGGGCGAGCCGTCCGCGGGGGCGACGGGGGCGTCGGAGGTGGCGGGTCGCGCCTCCTCGGCAGGGTCGTCGTCGAACGTGCCGTCGGAGCCGGGTGGCAGCGCCCCGAGAGTCCGGTCGACGACCCCGACGAGCGCGAGGGCGAGACCGGCGACGACGAGACCGACACCGAGCAGCGCGAACGCGACCGCCTCGAAGTCGAGGTCGGTGAACGCGAGGTAGTCGTCGCCGAAGAGTCCCATCTGCGCGAGACGGAACGTGGAGGCGACCGAGACCAGCACGCCGGCGGTGGTCATGGTGAGTCCTGCGGTGACCGCAGCGCTCGCTCGACTCATGGGGCACCTCCGTTCGCGGATCGGTTCAGGAGGCGCGCGAAGGCGTGCTCTCCTGGTGCGAATGTAGTCCCCGGCCGGGATCGCCGCGTAACGATCGGGCGGCGACGGGTGACGCGCCGACTCGTGCACACCCCGCACGTTCCGGGCGGTTGCACGGTCGATGCGTGGGCTTTACCGATCTGGAGCCGACACGATCGCCTCATGGCTGACTTCTCACGACTCATCGGCGCGGCCGCCCGCGCGCTCGGCAACTCGAACCAGGGCCGCGGCGGCTCGGGGTCGGGCTCGGGCTCGACCGACTGGCGCGACATGGTGCGCAAGGTCTCCGACAAGGTGACCGGCGACGACCGCGGGGACGGCAGGCAGGGGCAGCAGGGTCAGTACGGCGTGCAGGGCCGGCAGGGCCAGCCGTACGGGGCGGGTCAGGGCGACCCTCGTCGGGTCCCGGCCCAGGGCGGGAACCCCTCGCGCGGCGGGTCGTCGATGTCGGCGGCCGACCGTCAGGCCCTCGCGAAGTACGACTACCTGCTGCAGACGGCACCTCCGCAGCAGCTCGAGCAGGTGCACCGCGACGCGTTCGAGCGCCTGACGCCCGAGCAGCGCGAGCAGGTGCTCGCCCGTCTGACGGCCGAGTCGCCGGCGGACCGTCCCGCCTCGAGCAGCCCCGCCGACCTCGCCCGGTCGGCCACACGCGGCGAGGTCGCCCGCCCTGGACTCATGAAGCGCGTGCTCGGCAGCACGGGCGGCAAGGTCGGCGCCGGCGCCGCAGCGGGCATCGGCATCGGCGCGCTGGGCGGGCTGGCCGTCGCCGTGGCCGGTGGCGCCGCCCTCAGCGCCGTGGCCGCGCCGATGCTCGGCGACGCGCTCGCGAACGGCGTCGACTTCGAGCAGTTCGCCGGCGGATTCGAGGGCCTCGACGGCCTGGCCGCGAGCGGCGAGGAGTTCGTCGGCGGCCTCGGCGAGCAGGCGAGCGGCTTGGGCGAGCAGGCCAGCGGTCTCGGCGAGCAGGCGAGCGAGTTCGGCTCGAACTTCCAGATCCCCGGGCTCAGCGACTTCTTCGACCGGTAGAGCTCCGTCGGAGCCCCCGCGGTCCCCGACGCGCGTCGCCCTCTCGGCGACGCGCGTCGTCCGTCGCGGCGGGTGACGCTGGTCGTCCGTCGCGGCGGGCGGCGCGGGTCGCCGGCGCCGCCTGCTAGGCGCGAGGCTGGCTGGTGCGCGCCGGCTCGAACGTCGCCGCCATGACGGTGACGTCGTCGGGGCGCTCCTCGGCTCCGGCCGTGTTCGCGATCGACTGCACGATCTCGGCCGCGCCCGGCGTCCGGCGGACGAGGTCCTCGAAGCGGTTGACCGCCTCCAGCTCGTCGTCGTAGAGGTCGAGCACGCCGTCGCTGACGCAGATGAGCGTGTCGCCGGCCTGGGCCTGCGTGGTGAACGTGGTCCACTCGGAGCCGATGCCGATGGGCAGGTTCAGCGAGCGCAGACGCTCGACCCGGCCGTCGGCGCGACGCAGCACGGCGAGGCCGTGCCCGGCGTCGGCCCAGTGGATGACCCCGTCCATGCCGATGCGGGCATGGAAGCACGTCGTGAACTGCGTCTCGATGTCGGCTCCGGTCTCGACTCCGGCGGAGGCGCGCCGCAGGGCGGCCGCGGGGTCGGGCTCGTCGGCCGAGCTGCGGATGACCGAGCGCACGGCGGCGGCGATCATGCCGGCGCCGACGCCCTTGCCCATGACGTCGCCGAGCGTGATGGCGATGCCGTCGTCGGTGGGGTACCAGTCGAAGAAGTCACCGCCGACGGTGCGGGCCGGCACGCAGGCGCCGTACACCGAGAAGGAGGCGGGCAGCGTCGACGCGTCGGGCGGCAGCAGCGACTGCTGCACCACGGCTGCTCGGTCGAGCTCGCCCTGCACGGCGCGACGCCGGGCCTGCGACAGGGTGAGGCGCAGTTCGGCCTGCCGGGCCAGCTCGTTCACGGCGACCGCGAGGGTGCCGTAGACCATCAGCGACAGCGCCAACCGCACGACCTCGCTCGACGGCGGGCCCGACGGGTCGAACAGGAACGGCATCAGCAGCGTGACCAGCGAGCCGATCATCGCGAAGACCACGTGTCCTCGACCGGGGCGCGACGCCATCCAGACGATGGCGAGGATCACGATGTTCAAGAAGACCGAGCGGCTGTCGCCGGTGCCGTGACGGAGCATCCCGACGGCGACGAAGCCGGACCCGGGGATGAGCAGCTCCCATCGCAGGGACACGTGGCCTCGGGCGATCAGCTCGGCGAAGCCCAACGCGGCGACGGCCAGCACGACGCCGGCCCACATCACGGGGGCGTCCGTGACCATCAGCCAGGGGGTGGTGACGCTGAGGACGGCCGAGAGCGCGATCAGCAGGGCGATGAACGACTGCTTGACGAACGGCACGCGCTTCGCGGGCACGCGCTCGATGGCCCTGGTGAGAACTCGTGATCGAGGCCCGGTGGTGCTCTGATCCGACATGCGTCCTCCATGGCGGGCGGCGGTGACCGTCCGTTTCGTGCCTGTGGTACCCGTCGCACGCAGAGGTGGAAAGGTCCGTCCAGTTTAGATGCTGGGACATCCTCATCGGTCAGCCTAGAGGGGAGCGGTGGACCGGCAGGCCCCCAGTGCGCGGGTCGACAGAACCGTCGGCCGAGGAGGCGCGGGTCAGGTCGACTGACCCGTCGCGGTCCCCTCGTCCAGGCCGAGATCGCGGGCCGCCTCCTCGCGCGCGGCGCGCTCGCGAGCGGCGGTCTGCCCGGCCGCGTCGCCGTCGTGCTGCAGCGTGTAGTGGAACCGCCCCGCACCCACCACGGGAAGCGCGCCCGTCGCCACCGCCGGGTCGTCGGGCAGCACCCGATGCACGCGCAGATGCCGACCCCGCACGAGCCACACGATCGCCACGGCGGCGGCGACGAAGCCCGAGGCGGCGGCCACGCCGATGGCCCAGCGGGGGCCGGCCACGTTCGCGATCCAGCCGACGGCCGGTGCGCCGAGCGGCGTGCCGCCGGTGAAGACCGCCATGTAGAGGGCCATGACGCGGCCGCGCATCCTCGGTGCCGTCGTCAGCTGCACGGTCGCGTTCGCGGTCGTCATGAGGGTGATCGACGACAGCCCGACCGTGACGAGCACGGCGGCGAAGCTCCAGTACGACGGCATGAGGGCCGAGACGAGGCAGGTGACGCCGAAGGCGAGCGCGGCTGCGATCAGCACGCGCCATCGGGGCTGCTCGCGTCGTGCCGAGAGCAGGGCGCCGACCAGCGAGCCGACGGCGATGCACGACGAGAGCAGGCCGAAGCCGCTCGCGTCGGTGCCGAACTCGACGCTCGCCATCGTCGAGGTGAAGATGGCGAAGTTGAGACCGAAGGTGCCGATCACGAACACCATCACGAAGACGACCACGAGGTCGGGGCGTTCGCGGACGTACCGGAACCCCTCTCTGATCTGGCCCTTCGCGCGCGAGACGACCGGTTTCAGCTCGAGCTGCGCCACCCGGAGGAACCGCAGCGACAGCAGCACCGCCGCGAACGAGCCGGCGTTGATGATGAACACCCAGCCCGTGCCGATCGTCGCGATGAGCACCCCCGCGACGGCCGGGCCGATCAGGCGGGCGCCGTTGAACGAGGCCGAGTTGAGGCTGACGGCGTTGGTGAGATGACCGGGCGGGACGAGCTCGGAGACGAAGCTCTGCCGCACGGGCGCATCGATGGCCGCCGCGACGCCGAGCAGCAGCGCGAAGACGTAGACCATCCAGAGCTCGACCGTGTCGGTCAGCACGAGCAGGCCGAGGGCGAGTCCGAGCAGGCCCATGCTCAGCTGCGTCACCATCAGCAGCCGTCTCCGGTCGAACCGGTCGGCGATCAGCCCCGTGACGGGCACCATCAGGATGGGCGGGGCGAACTGCAGCGCCATCGTGATGCCGAGCGCCGTCGCATCGTCGTCGGTCAGATCGGTGAGGACGAGCCAGTCCTGGGCGGTGCGCTGCATCCAGGTGCCGATGTTCGACACCAGGGCCCCGGCGAACCAGAGCCGGTAGTTGAACAGCGACAGGCTGCGGAACATCGTGCTCACGACACGACCGGCGGACGCACGACGGCCGTCCCGGGTCGAGGAGGCGCGGTGTCGGTCATCGAGTGACCACGATAATCGCTCCGCCGCGTCGCCGCCGAGGTCGGTGCAGATCGTGCGACTCTGCGGCGCGCGCAGTGCGTTCCGTGGCCCGACACCCGTCGGACACCGGGCGGACACGCGCTGTCGACGACGGACCGGTCGACTGACGGGGTCCCCCGATCAGGGGTGGACCCGCACCGTCGATCACCTGGAGCAGGAGCACGAAGTGACCCCCACGACCCGCCGCCGCCGCGCGGCCCTCATCACGGGGGCGGTGGCGATCAGCGCCTCCCTGGCCCTCGCCCCCGCCGTCGCGTCCGCGGCGACGCCGTCCGACGTCGCCGAGAACGGCGGCGCCGCCCGCAGCATCGACGACAGCACGCAGGTGCTGCTCGACTCGGTGAAGGCCGGCCCCGCGAAGAACGTCATCCTGCTGATCGGCGACGGCATGGGCGACTCCGAGATCACCTCGGCGCGCAACTACGCCTACGGCGCCGGCGGGCAGCTGCCCGGCATCGACGCCCTGCCGCTGACCGGCCAGTACACGACGTACTCGCTGTACCGCGACGGTGCGAACAAGGGCGAGCCCGACTACGTGCCCGACTCCGCCGCGACCGGCTCGGCCTGGGCCACCGGCACCAAGACGTACGACAACGCGATCTCGGTCGACATCGACGGCGTCCCGCAGGACACCCTGCTCGAGATCGCGAAGGCGAACGGCAAGAAGACCGGCAACGTGTCGACGGCGGAGCTGCAGGACGCGACGCCGGCCGTGCAGGCCGCCCACGTCGCCGCGCGGAGCTGCTACGGCCCCGACTCGGTGACCCAGTGCGGCGCCGACGCCCTCGACCAGGGCGGTCTCGGCTCGATCAGCGAGCAGATCATCGGCACCCGTGCCGACGTCACCCTCGGAGGAGGCGCGGCGTCGTTCACGCAGACCGCCCGCGCCGGTCAGTGGCAGGGCGAGACCCTGTTCGACCAGGCGGCCGACCGCGGATACCAGATCGTCCGCGACGCCGCGGGCCTCGACGCCGTGGCCGCGGCCGGCCAGGCGGCCCCGGTGCTCGGCACCTTCACCGACGGCAACTTCCCGACGCGCTTCGCCGCGACGACAGCGACCGTCGGCGGGGCCGACCTCGCGCCGCAGACCTGCACGCCGAACCCCGAGCGCCTCTCGACCGACCTCTCGCTGCGCTCGCTCACCGAGAAGTCGATCGATCTGCTCGACACCGGCGACCAGGGCTTCTTCCTGCAGGTCGAGGGGGCGTCGATCGACAAGCGCGACCACAGCGCCGACGCCTGCGGCCAGATCGGCGAGGTGCTCGACCTCGACGAGGCCGTGCGGGCCGCGCTCGACTTCGCCATCGCCGACGGCGACACGATGGTCATCGTCACCGCCGACCACGCGCACACCAGCCAGATCGTCGACAGCACGCCGCCCGCGACGCTCAGCACCGCGCTGACCACGGTCGACGGCACCACGATGAAGATCGCCTACGGCACGGCCGCGGCCGGCGGATCGCAGCAGCACACCGGTTCGCAGCTGCGGGTCGCGGGCTACGGCCCCGGCGCCGGCAACGTGGTCGGCCTGATCGACCAGACGGACAACTTCTTCACGATCAGCAACGCCCTCGAGCTCGACCGCGACCTCGACGGACTGAGCGCCGCCGCGACGGTCTCGGCCCCGAGCGAGGTCGCACCCGAGAGCTCCTTCACGGTCTCGGGCGCGGGGCTGAACGGCGACCGCCAGGTGCGGGCCGTCCTCGACGCCGGTGACGGCGCCGACCCGGTCGACCTCGGTCTGTCCGACGTGGTCGACGGCACCGTGACGCTCACCGCGACGGCTCCCGCCGAGGCGGGGAACGCGACGGTCACCCTGACCGGCGTGCAGTCTGGAGTCACCGCGAGCGCGGTCGTGGCGGTCGTCGACGGCGCGGTCGCGCCGGTTCCGACGGCGACCCCGGCGCCCGGCGACCCCTCGGCGACGCCCACCGACCCGGCCGGCGTCGTGCCGGTCGGAGACGACGGCAGCGCCGGCGGTGCGGGCACGGCCGGCTCCGGCCCGCTGGCCTTCACCGGGTCGGAGGCGCTGCCGGCGCTGGTGCTCGCCCTGATGCTCGTCGTCTCGGGCGTTGTGCTCGTGGCTCGCCGTCGTCGCCAGCAGCAGCTCGCCTCGGCGAACGGGGACCTGGGGCCGCAGCTGTAGCCCGCTCCGGATCGCGGGGACTCGAGGCGGAGGGGACACCGTCGAACACGGCGGCGTCGCCTCCGCTTCGCGTTGTCGCGCGCAGTGCCCGCCAGGCGCTGTCGCGCGCAGTGCCCGCCAGGCGCTGTCGCGCGCAGTGCCCGCTAGGCGCTGTCGCGCCACATGATGTCGGTGGGCAGCAGGACTCCGCCGGGGCGGTCGGTGCCGCCGAGCTGGTAGAGCACCTGCTGGG
>Ga0265780_10002178_pt1 | contig 26887 bp, 8 predicted proteins | sample P1T30metagenome_FD_192432 | JGI IMG/M metagenome (GOLD analysis project Ga0265780, IMG submission 192432) | Plant litter microbial communities from East Loma Ridge, Irvine, California - P1 T30 | ecosystem: Environmental > Terrestrial > Plant litter > Unclassified | place: USA: California...
GAACACAGTCAGGGAGTTACCTGAATCGCCGAGAAAACTTACCCAGATTCTTGTGTCAGATTGTGGCGCACTTGTAAAAGGTTTCCCCTTGATTTTCCAGCCCGGATAATCTTCCGACGGTAGGTACCTTATGCTTTCAGCCCAAATCTGACGAGACGTCATACCCGTCTTGAGCGTTTTGCTCTATTCAGGACATCAACAACGAAGATTCTTCGATTCCCAGCCTCTTGGGAGATCATCCGGTGGCATAATTCGTGAAACCATCTCTAATCGACGGCACGTCATACGAAGACTGAGCGATACCCGCATTGAGACGAATAATCAACATTAGGATGTACTTTTAGTAGTATCTGCGGATTTTACATTAAACGTTGCCGCTCTTCCAGAACATTAAAACCGAAAAAAAAAAGACAAACTCAGACGAGGTCTAACCAGACTCAGCCTGCAGGAACTTCCACAGCCGTCCGAACTCGGACTCCTCGCCGCGGGCCAGCAGTTCGTGAGGATCGCCCATCTCGGCGATCTCGCCGCCGTCCAGCACGACGACCGTATCGTGGTCGAGGATGCTCTCGAGGCGATGCGCGACGGTGATGATTGTCTGGCTGCCGAAGTTCTGGCGGATGACCTTCTGCATGATCTCGTCGGTGTGCTCGTCGACGGTGCTGGTGGCCTCGTCCAGGACCAGGATCTGGCTGGGGTTCAGCAGCGCGCGCGCGAGGCAGAAGAGTTGCTTCTGGCCTTGCGAGAGGTGCAGCTCTGAGATGTCGCTCGACAGGCCGCTGCTGCCCTTTTCTTCGATCAGATCGAGGATCTGCACTTCTTCGAGCGCGTCGCAGATGGCGTCGAGGTTGTGGATGCCGCGCGGGTCGATGTTATCGCGCACGCTGCCTTGGATGAAGACGCCGTCTTGCGTGATCGAGTTGATGCGCGAGCGGATGTCGTGGCGGGGGAGTTGGGCGATGTCGAGGCCGTCGATGAGGATCTGGCCGGAGCTGAGGTCGAGCATGCGGAAGAGGGTCATCGCTAGGGAGGACTTGCCACTGGTAGATTGTCAGTATGTGCAGATGTTGTGTAGTAGCGAGGAGATTACTTGCCTTCCAGTTCGACCACAGAGACCAATCTTGTCGCCAGCCTCGATCGTCAGGGAGAGTTCCTTGATTGCCAGATGCGTCTGTGAGTAGCCGGCAGAGATCTTGTTGAACTCGATCTTGCCTTTTTGCGGCCAGGCTGTCGGTACGGAGTAGGTGCCGACTTCGACCTGTGCTTCGCGAGGTGTCTGCTCTGAGTATTGCTTGATTCTGGCAATGGAACCGATGTGAGTTTCCAGGTTCGTCCAGAATTGGAGCAACATCTTAATACTCTGTGTGAAGAGGACGACCTGGTAGAGGGCAACGCCAAAGTATGCGGTGTTCTGGCCTCTCATTGTGGCGACGAGGATCATCAGAATCACGGCGACGCCGGTGACCATCAGATCAAGCGTCAGACTGAGCCAACGTTGGATCGAGTTCATCATGTAGAACGGTCGTTGGGAAAGCTCGAGCAACTCGAAGTTCTTTTCTTCCATGTAGCTCTGCCAGCCGAACGCGCGGATGGAGGGTAAGCCCTTGAGGGTGTCGGTGAAGTGGGAGAAGAGAGGTGCCTTGGCTTCGATGTCAAGGAGACGAAGCTGGCGAGATGTGCGGAGGTACACTCTTTGGATGAGGTAAAGGAAGAAGAAAAGGAATGGGAAAGAGATGGCAGCGTATGGAGCTGCGACACCGACGAGAATCAACTGGGCGATGCACAGGAATCCGGTGGCGACGACGTTGATGGCCGCCACAGGAAGATCCATGTCGATGAGTTGCAAGTCCTGACTGAAGCGGTTGAGGATGCTTCCTGTGTCGGTGACTGACAGGAACGACATCTTAGCTCCAAGCGTAGTTTGTAGGAGGACTTTGTGGAAGTTGGCACCCGAGATAGGTACCATCGTGACAATCAATTGGTATGAGCCAGCGATGAGGGAGATCATGGCGATGGCTCCCAGCATGGCGTATATGCCCATGTAATAGTTCTTTTGCCCTGCGGGATCGGCTGATGTTGACCACCACTTAAGCCAGATACTGGGGAACGACAGGCAGAACACGAAACCGGCCATGGCAACGATGAAGATCATGGTAGGGCCCCAACCAACCGACTTGATGTAGTACATGTAGGTGGCTGTGTCACCTTCTTGTCTGGTCTTGTCGTGTTCTTTGACGACTGCTTCCTTCTTGAGAGGGACCTCATCGACTTTGGGCATTACTGCCATGACTGGATCGTAATTCCAATCAGGAAGGCTGAGGGCGAAAGAGGCGACATAGCCACCTTTTTTGTCGAGAGAATCAAAGCCACCAGTCTCGGTGATGTGTCCTTCGCCATCGAGAGAGATGATCTGATCGGCGTAGGGAACACGCTTGACGGTTGAAGATGCCACGATGACAGTCGCGCCGATCTCACGAAGTAGACCTGAAGTGCCGAGCAAGTTGTGGAAGATCTGGTTCTCGGTAGATGCATCCAGTCCACTGAAAGGATCGTCCATCATGATGACATTCTTGCGGGAGTAGATTGCGCGTGCGAGGGCGATACGCTGACTCTGACCTCCACTTAGCGCAGTGCCTCCGCTGCCGATGATTGTTTCATCCCCATTGGAGATCTGTTTCAAATCCTTGTCCAGAGCACAGGCCCTGAGGACGGTGGAGTACCATTTAGCGTCGAAGTCTAACATGGCGGTGATACTGTCGCGAATTGTGACGTTCATGTGCCACGGAGATTGAGAACAGTAGGCCATAGATTCGACTTTGGCGTTGACAGATCCTCCCATGCAAGGAACTTCGCCAAGCATAGCTTGAAGCAGTGTCGACTTACCGCATCCGGACGGTCCGATGAGCATAGTGAAAGTGCCTTTAGCGATGGATGCCGTGACGTCCTTGAGGATGGGGTCTTTCTCAGTGTCCCACCCAAAGCTTGCCCTTTCGATGGTGATTGCTTCTGAGCCCGATTGTTGCAGGAAGGGGTTGACTGGCTGTTTGGACTCCATTTCAATGTCACCCTCTTCGGAGTTGCCGGCAAGTGACTCTTCGGTAGAGCTGTGGTGACCTTTCTTGGTCTCAGGGGAATCCGATTTGGCAGTGCGTTTGGAATCCACAGTTTCCTTGTTGAGGAACTCTTCGATGCGGGTGAAGGAACCAGCCGATGCGGCAAATTGCATCAATGCCATGACCAATGTCAACAGCGGATCCGTTCCAAGAGCGAAGATGGACAGAGACGTGTAGATAGTAGAAGTCGAAATCGCGCCATTGGAGAGGCCAACATAAGTACCGATGGTGGCAATTGGTGAGTACACACGGGCGAGCCACGCGAAAGTCATGTTGACGACGAGAAGTTTTCGGAACATGGCCGAATCGCGCATCTCGTCCATTCGGAGACCATGAAGTGACTTGATGAGTACATTCTCCAGTCCCATCATTTTGATGCCTTTGAGAGACCCCAGCATGTTTCCTGTGGACGAGAGACGTTTCTCAATAGCCTTCAGCCAGTTTGCCTGGTGCTGACCAATGCCACCCATGGCGACCAGCGAGGCGAACAGGGCAAAAAACATCACTCCAACGTTGACAGCCACGGCGACTCCAAGTTCCTGCTGCAACATGAAAATGGCCAGTCCGATTTCGATCGGGTTTGCCCACAAGTCAGTGATGGTTGCCCATCCCTGAACGATGCGCTCAACGTCAGCACTCATGAGAGTGACAGAATTCGCCGGGTCGGCATCGGTAAGAGATAGACTGTTTGCCTTGCGGTAGATCATGGAGACAAGTCCACCGCGGAGCATGGTTATTGCTCGATATGTGCGATGTTGATGCTGGCTCAAGGTGATGGCCATGCCGGTGTAGACGAGGAAGTAAGCCCCGATGAGAGCATAACCAACGTTGCTGTTGTACGGGGTAGGCTCACTGCTTGATACAGCGAGGGCACGCTTCAGCAACAATGGTTGTGCAAAAGTGAATCCAATGAGGGCAAGTCTGGCCGGTGCAGCAGACAACAGAGGCCATTTGAGAGTTGTGATGGCCGTACCGAGCAGTGATGCTTTTCCTGTTGCCTTGTTTGCGTCCCAAGAGTTAGACAACAGGAGGTGGCTGTTCTTAGAACCCAGGGCGTTGTCCAGCAGAGGAAGATCGGAGACATCGAGGGTGGTCGAATAACCACGAATGAAGGTTGGGTTGATCCACCAGAACAACGCGCGGTTGACCATGTCAGCTCGAGCTTCCGGACTGGCATCTCGGTAAGGCGATCCAGCCAGCTGATTTTTGGGCAGAGATTCGAAGATGAAGAGACAGAGCTTGATGGCGAATGCCAGAGAGTAGAGAATGGCGACGAAATGCGACGCATCAGAATAGTCGTCGCGGAGCCATAACGTTCGCACGCAGGCGATATCTAGAAGGATCGTGACAAAGAGATAGAACTGATGAAGGAGAGAAGGTCGTACGGAACGGGAATGTTCCAGGAAAGAAGTGACACCCAAGAAGAGGAAACCCACGCCTGTCACTGCATTCGCGGCGACAGATGCTTTAGTGCTTGCTGAGTCTGGAGTTGCCCAGACTCCAGCAACGGCGAAATAGAAAATAGCGGCGCATGTCCAGCAGGCCTGGAGACTTGGTCAGCAAGTGTTGGACCCATTGGATGAATCGTATTGACTTACGGTCTTCGTTATACCAAGCCACAATGAGGCAGTCGTAACAGGTGATCGAAGAAGCTTTGTGAGTCGGAATGCGGCGATGAGCACAGCCAATGCTATGGGAAGTAGGATGAGGATTGATTCCTCGAAAAGGAGGGTGAAATCGAAACCACCACGGCACTCGCCGGCGTGCAGCCGTACAATGTTGTCGATTGTAGTACAGTCTGCCATCTCGAGTGTTGTCGTGAGGTATGGTGGGGAGGTAGAGCCCGTTTGATGTGAGTTCTATCGACGACTCCCCATGTGGACGCTGGATCGAGAAGGAAAGGCGATGTGACAACACAACGACAGGGAAAGCTGCAAACGAGCTGCTTAGTCTCGGCCCAAGCAGAGGCAAGAGAGCGAGCGCGCGCGTACTGTAGGTTAGTAGTACCGTCGTACCGACATGCCGGGAGTGGACGAGCGAGCGATCTACGAACACCCGAGTCGTGACGATCCCGCAGTAGCGCCAGGGGCCTGGAGCCATTTGAGATGAATAGTGGAACGGTGACCACCTGCCAAATCCTAAAGCGGACGCATATTACTTGGGGGACGCCGCTAACGACGTAAGTTCACGTAAGGCTATTAGGCTGGACGAGTGCCGTGGGCGTGTGGGCAGAGGTCGCTTGGCTGGACGTGGCTGGTTGGGGGGAGCTACTACGTCGGAAGATTAAAGGAATTCTGATTTGCGAGTGGGTGGGTAGTCTAAGTCCACGACCGTTTGTAGGCTGGTAGATCAGTACATCACCGGTGGAGTCCCTCCACGCGTGAAAATCCGGTGATGAGGCCGTGGAAGGAAGTTGGATGAGGAAGCTTGGAAGTTTGCCTAGCTGAGGAAGTCGACTGTTGGGCGAACACACGTGAGACGCTGCCATCCAGACTCTGAAACTGAGACATATAGAGTTGGTCGATCGTTGCAGCGTTGGATGCTATTTTTGCGTGGGGATGTGAGATGTGAAGAGACTTTCCTTGTTCTGAGAATTCTCGGATCCCAGACCCTGCCACTGGCTGGCTGTGAGGTGCCAGTGGCTGCCGTGCTATATCGCTGTGCCGTTGCTGTATACAGAACATACATGCCGTGGGCCGTGGTCGCAGCGTGGTGCAAGACCACACGACACCTGACGGGCTGCATTTTTGCATATCCATGGACCGTGAACATGCTTAGGCGACGGGCAGGCATGTCGCCTAGCACTGCTGCGTTGTTCCTCAGGTGGACGTGTGGACGCCACGAGATGTCTTACCACCTCCGCATGTCATAGAGCGGTTAGTGGCAGTAGCACATAGTACCAAGACGGCATGGTCATGACTGGCGTGCTTGCTCATATGGGATTAGCAGGATTAACAGGATTAGCAGGATCACTATTTGTGCCGCAGACGTCGACGGAAGGCTTCGCTACCGACGAAATCGATGATGATCAAGCCTTTTGATGCGCACTAGGTACTATACAGTGCTAAGGGGGCTTGGACCTCCTGCATCCGGGACTCTCATAGTGGCACTCCAGTGCTACTCCAGCAGCTCGCATAGGCAAGTGCGTAGGCGATTAATGACAAGGGGCAGAGTCTGTCCGAGTCTGGCACCCCGATATGTACCCCTGCTATTACCGCTCGCAGTTTAGCCCCGTCAGTGGCAGGCTTGGCTTTCGCGGACCGCACCTGCCGATGCCTTCCATCTGAAGACGGACGCAACTTTGTTTTCAGCCACATCCTGACTTCCTGACTGCCACCCCGGCACCGCGCGTGCCGCTACCCTCGAACCCTCTAATACCACCGTCAGGATGGATTCCCCCAGTATCACCGTGCGGCGGCGACGATGCTGCAATTGGCCTGTGACCACGTCGGTGGGCCCAAGGCCGGTCGCGCCGCTTACGACCCGTCGAATAATTTGCCAGCCTAGCACGCATGGCAATTGTCTGCTCGATCGACGTTGATCTGTACGGAGCACGCGGACTGCTATGCCCCTTGGCCGGGTATCAATCTATTTCGATGACCTTGGCCAGTTTGCTCGTCATCTGTACTGCTACTCCTCTTCCAATGCCCATGTCCTCCTCGTCCGCCCAAACGCCTATGTTAGCCTAATCACAACAACCTAATCTCTCCCTTGTACACACACATCCACACACGTACACACACATACGACGACATGGATCAATCAGCACAGTGCTGTTTGCCTTGTTTCCCTAACCCGGCGAGTCGCAGTACCAGCAGCAGAACACAGGCATCCGTGCCGGTGTCATTAACAGATCACGACCTCGACCTCCTCAAATCCACATACACAACTGCCGCAGCTATCGATGCCATACTAATAAAAGCCTGGGCGCTGGTGTTGCGCTGCTACATCGGCTCTGATGAACTTAGCTTGGGTTATCAGAGGGAACAGGCCGGAGGTTCACTCTTGCAAAGCCACATCGTGGCAATCAGCATTTCAGACGAAGTCCGTCTCTCAGAACTGCGGCAACGAGAGCTTTCCACAACTAAAAGCGACGCTGATCAATTCGACTTTCTCTCGTTCAACACCGTCTTCATTCGCAAAACCGAGAAGGATGATATCGACTCATCCTCAGAAACCCTCCCCGCCACCTGCCGGATCCGTTTCTGCATCGAAGACTATTTCGGTCGTCCTTCACTCAGCCTGGAATATTGGCGTGATGAGATGTCCACCGGACATGTCACGTGCATGTCTCAGGTAGTCAGCGAGATCATCGACCAACTACTTACCCACGACGACCGGACGATAGGCGAGCTCGACTTCTTCACACCGCAAGACAGCAGGCGCGTCGCCAAATGGAACAATTCCATGCCTCCGACCCGTGACAGCTGCATCCACGACATCGTCCAAAGACAAGCTCGCAGGTGGCCCGTAAAGGAAGCCATCTGTGCCTGGGATGGCAGCTTCACCTACAGCGAGTTCGATTCTGTGACTTCACGATTTGCGGGTTACCTGCAAAGTAGAGGCGTAGGGCCTGAAACAATGGTCCCCCTGTGCTTTGAGAAGACGGTTAGTCATTGGTGAACACTCCAATCGAAATTCAGTAGCTGACGATACAATTCTAGAAATGGTACACCATTGCCGTGTACTCGGTACTGAAGGCCGGTGGCGCATTCGTTCCTTTGGACCCTTCACATCCAGAATCACGATTGCGTTCACTCATCGACAAAGTCGGAGCGAAAATCGTTTTGACATCGTCTGAGCAACAATCTAAGCTCGCACTCGCGACACTACTTCCCGTCGTTGCCATCGACGACGATCTGCTTTCGAAGTGTGCCACGGTTGCTATCAAGAAGATCGTCAAACCCGGCAACGCGGCATACCTTATCTTCACTTCTGGATCGACCGGCGAACCGAAAGGTACCGTCTTGGAACACAGAGCCTTCTCATCTAGCTCTCTCGCACACACTGCACCTTTGCGATTGACCCCGGACTGCAGAGCTTTGCAATTTGCCGCCCACACTTTCGACGCCAGTCTGGTAGACATTCTGTCCGTGCTGATGAACGGCGGTACTGTGTGCGTGCCCAGCGAGGAATCACGCATCAACGATCTTGCAGGCGCCATCAACAGCCTGCGGGTCACTTACATTGGATTGACCCCTTCTGTGGTCGAGTTCCTGACTCCAGCCATGGTCCCAACTGTAGACACAGTTTGCTTGGCTGGTGAAGCCATGGCAATTCACCAGAGGGACATGTGGTGCGGACTTAACCTGGTCAACGGCTTCGGCCCGACAGAAACGTCCATCACTTCCGCGGGCAACCCCAACGTTACTCGCGAAACCGATGTCAAGGATATCGGTCTTCCTGTAGGAGGGCTCTGCTGGATCGTGGATACTCATGATCATCATCGCCTTATGCCAGTTGGTACGTTCTGAAATCTCCCCGTCTCGATTATCTGTCCGGCGACTGACTGAATCAATAGGTGCTGTTGGAGAGATGTTGGTTGAAGGACCGTCACTCGCGAGAGGATACCTCAACAACCCAGAGAAAACCGCGGAGGCATTCATCTACGCGCCGAAGTGGGCTACCGACACAAACGAAGCCGGCGAGAAACGCCGATTCTACAAGAGTGGCGATTTGGTAAGGTATAATTCGTCCATTGGAGCACTGACATACATCGGCAGGAAAGACACACAGGTCAAACTGCACGGACAACGCGTGGAGCTGGGCGAGATCGAAAGCCGCTTGACTGCGGACGTCGATATCCAGCTCGCTCTTGTTCACGTTCCTAAGGCTGGGTACGCGCAGGGTAAGCTGGTCACAATCTTTTGCTTTGCAGGCGCGAACCACACAGAGGCACGGGAGCTCTCTTTGGAAAACGCCTCGGAACAACGCACGATTGGCCTGCGCCAGCGCATCGGAACTGTGTTGCCTGCATACATGGTTCCCGGCGTTTGGCTCAGTGTCGAGTCGATGCCATTGCTCTCGTCAGGCAAGCTTGACCGGAAGAGGGCCGCAAAATGGCTCGAGGAGATGGATGAAGATCCACAGTTTGCACTGAACGGTGATGAAGAGGTCGACCCTTCCGTATACACCCCGCTGAACGAGACGGAGAGGTTGTTGGCCGAGGCCTGGAGCCGTGTCTTGAACATCCCCATGCACCGCCTGAAGCTCACCGAAAACTTCTTGAAGCTTGGTGGTGACTCTCTCACGGCCATGACATGCACCAGCTTGTGCAAGAAGGCCGGGATCGGACTTACAGTGCAGGACATCTTGCGCCGCCACTCGATTCGTGACCTCGCTCTTCACACTTCAGTGATCCAGTCACCAACATTCTACGAGGAGAAGCTTGAAGAGAAATTCGACCTCTCGCCCATCCAATATCTCCACTCGCTCGTACGTGCCGAGGGCCAAGGATACTTCAACCAAAGTATCCAGACTCGCGTCCATCCAACAATCGGCGAGCCCGTGCTTCGTAATGCCATCGAAGCACTTGTGGCTCGCCACAGCATGTTACGGGCGCGTTTCTCTCACGAAGGACCCGAACGAATGATGAAGCAACGTATTACCGACAACATCGCATCTTCATACCGCCTGAATTGCCACAGCGTCGGAAGCGAGGCTGAGGTGGATCAAGTTATCTCGTCGAGCCAACAGTCCATCAACTGTTTCGTTGGTCCTTTGCTATCGGTCGATCTTATTGAAGTGCCAGGCAAGGGTCAACTCTTGTCACTTGTCGGCCACCATCTTGTTGTCGACATCGTTTCCTTCCGCTTGATCCTGGAAGATCTGGAAGAACTGATCCTCGAACCAAGCAAGGCCGCTCTTTCGACGTCGTCGATGCCATTCAAGATGTGGTCCGCCAAACAGACCCAGCGCGCAGAGCATGACGAGGATGCCAGCACGGAGCTTGAGCTTGCACCTCCTCACAACTTCGATTTCTGGGGAGTGGACAACACCATCACGTATGGTGAGGTCCAGCTCTCCACTTTCGAAGTTAGTCAAGAAAGCACCTCCCTCCTCATGACGGGCTGCCACGAGAGCTTGAACACCGAGACTGTGGACTTGCTTCTGGCCTGCATGCTCCACTCTTTCACACAGGCGTTCCCCGCCGGCCCGCCTCCTGTCATCAATAACGAAGGACACGGTCGCGAGCCATGGGATCCATCGATCGACATCTCGCGAACCGTTGGTTGGTTCACGACGCTTTACCCGATCTGGGTTCCAGGAATGTCGTCAAACCAGGACATCCTCCAAACTGTCATCGACGTGAAGGATATGCGCCGTCGTGCAGCTGACAACGGTCGTGCTTTCTTCGCGCATCGCACACTCGCGGCCGCTGGACGTCAGAAGTACCCCCACTCTGTCCCCATGGAGATGAGTTTCAATTATCTCGGCCAGAATCGGGATCTGCAGAACCAGAAGGGTCTATTCCAGCTCGCGGACACCATGGTGGGAGAGACTCGCGAGGGTGGTGGCGCGGCAGATTTCGCGCGCGACACTCCTCGTTTCGCATTGTTCGAGATCTCTGCGGCAGTCATCGAAGGTCAGCTTCGCTTTACATTCTCCTACGGGCGTTCTATCCTCCACCAGGACAAGGTGCAGACTTGGCTTAAGAACTGCAAGGCGCTTCTGGAAGATTTGCCTCACCAACTGCTTGCTGCTCCTCCCACCAAGACTGTGAGCGACTTCCCTATGCTGAAGATGAGCAACGATCAGCTCGAGAAGATCGAGTCTGGTATTCTGCCCAGGCACGGAATCACTTCGCTACACGCTGTGGAGGATATGTACCCCTGCACACGTATGCAGCAGGGTATCCTGCTCAGCCGCTGTCGCAACCCTCTGCTCTACGCCGTGCACACCACTTTCGAAGTATTGGGAATGGGATCCGCAGTTCAATCAGCTCACGGGATTCTTGCTGCCTGGTCGAAGCTGGTTTCTCATCATTCAATGCTCAGAACGATCTTTGTTGACAGGCTTACACCGAGCACTCCATTCGGACAAGTTGTCTTGAAGGACATCGGCTACGCCGAGCCGGCACAGCTTTCTTGCGAACGAGAAGATCAGGTTTTGGCTACGTTCGCAAGCCGCGACATCGTTCCTTACCACGACTCGCACCGCTTCACTCTCTGCACAGCGACCAAGACTGGTCAGGTGTTCTGCAGACTGGAGATGAACCACGCCGCAATGGACGGCGCTTCTATCTCGATACTCCTCCGTGACCTGAAAGCTGCATGCGCTGGTTCTTTCTCCCCCGTGTCGAAGCCCGAATTCAAGGCATTTGCGAAGCATGTGTCACAACCAACTCCTGCGGCCGCTATGGACTTCTGGACATCCTACCTGGCCGATGCGCGCCCCTCCCACATCCCATTGAACCCCAGAGGCAACAACCTGGCCAACAGGACATCCATTCAAACCTCTCGCATCGAATTTAACGAGTTCGCTCGCCTCCATCGCTTCTGCGAAAGTGCAGGTATCACCCATTCCACCGTTTTCAATGTGGCATGGGGTCTGCTCCTTTCGTTCTTGACAAAGTCTGACGATGTATCATTCGCGTACACTACCTCCCTTCGCGATGCTCCTGTCGAGGGAATTGACGCCATGATTGGTCCAGTGATGAACCTCAACGTTTGCAGAATCAAACTCGCCTCTTCCGACACGCGCGCAACCCTGTTCGAAGTTTTGCAGAAAACACAGGAAGATTTCACCGAGTCACTCCCACACCGTGCCTGCTCTCTGATCGATGTCCTTCATCAAATGAAGATGGCGAACATACCCCTCTTTAACAGCGGTGTCTCTTACCGCAAGTTGCCGACTCAAACAAAGGACGCTGGCGCTGGTTCGGTTGAGTTCGTCCAGAAGGGTTACATCCATGATCCCGCCGAGACTGCAGTCTATGTCAACGTGGAAGCCACCGACAACTCGGCCATTATCGAATTAAACCATTGGACAGAGTGCCTATCGGAAGCACAGGCCGATCTTATTGCCAAGCTCTACGTCGAGAAGATCGAAGATGTCATTCGCGACTCGGAGAAGCAGCAGATCGTTGGAAAGCTGCGCCAGATCGGCGACGAAGAGAGGCACATGTTCGAACAACATGACACGACCCCTTGGGTAGAGGCCGTCAGCAAACTTGAGCCTTGCCTGCTCCCATCTGTTTCTGAATCTGAGTCCTCGGCAGATGAGACTGGTGTGCATGCGATGATTCACCTGCCTGTCCCTCAGCCTGCCAAACTACTTCAGTTCTGCAAGGAGAAGGACCTCGATGCTGCAATGGTGTACCAGTTTGTTTGGGCGATCGTACTTCGCCTCTACTCAGGTGTGCCTCAGACCTGCTTCGGTGTTCTCGACACTTCGCGTGCGAACCACCGCCTGGAAAACCGAACAGTACGAGCTGAGGATACCACCTCGATCCTCGAGGCTCTCCAGCAACTGAAAGTCGACTCGGTCGACCGTTCTACAGCCTGGGTTTCCGCTACCGATGTCATGCACGCATCTGCCAGCGAAGAGCTACCATTCAACACCATCGTATGCGCTCAATCAGGAGATTCGGCAACTGCCACCGCCACCATCAACCGTTTGTTGTCTGGCGGCAGCTTCAGTGCCGTCTTGTTGAACCCTGGGCTACTGACCCGCCGATCTGGACACGTCAGATTGTATCATACAAAGACACTCTCGAACGACTACATGGAGTCTATCACAAACTGCTTTATGCATATTCTCACTCAGCTACCCGCGAAGGCGATGCAGTCAATCGGAGATCTCGACTTCGTGGACGACAAGACATGCACTTTGTTGCAACAATGGGCCGCCCCCATGCCGCCTACCGATAAACGATGCGCCCACGAAATCATTGCAGAGCGCGCAGTCATCCACCCATCTGCGCCGGCCGTCAGCGCCTGGGATGGTAGCCTTGACTACTCCGAACTGTTGGCTCTCACCACCCAATTTGCTCAAAGGTTGAGGTCACTTGGCGTTGGTCCCAACGTCTTCGTCCCTTGTGTGTTCGATAAGTCGATGTGGGCGGTCGTTGCTCAGCTTGCCGTCATGCAAGCTGGCGGTGCTTTTGTTTCACTCGATCCTACTCACGCTGAACAGCGTCTTCGCTCTTTGGTGAACCAACTGCAGGCTCCTGTGGTACTCTGCTCTTCGTCTCGTCTTGACATTGCATCGCGCATTTCCGAGCTAGCCATCGACGTGGAGCTTGGCAAGTTCAACGATAGCACTCCTGCACTCGAGCTCGCAGAGACAGTTCCCACTGACGCGGCATACGCTGTGTTCACGTCGGGCACCACGGGTACACCCAAAGCCAGCATCGTCGAGCACACAGCGCTCACGGTTTCCGCCTCTGCCTGGAAGGACATCTTAGGCTTCAGCGAGCGCGCCCGCATTTTCCAATTCTCTGCTTTCACCTTCGACGTGTCCGTCATGGACGTCTTTTTCACACTTCTTAATGGTGGCTGCATTTGCATGCCCAGCGAGTCTGACCGCATGAACGATCTCGCCGGAGCCATCAACCGCTCTGGAGCGACTGTGATGTCGCAGGTCCCCAGCCTGTTCTCCACGATAGATCCCGCCACCGTTCCTACACTCCAGTACCTGATCTCAGGTGGAGAAAAGATGCCTGCTGCCTTCATGCAGCAATGGAAGAGCCGCCATGTTGTCAACGCCTATGGTCCGTCCGAGACCACTGTCGTGGCTACTTACAGTCTCAAATCGGATGGCAGCGGTGAGCTCGTCAACGCCGATGGCACGGATATTGGTGTGCCGGCCTGTGGACGTGCGTGGATTGTTGACCCAGACAACGCCAATAAACTCCTCCCTCGGGGTGCGGCTGGTGAGCTCGTCATCGAAGGTCCCAACGTCGCCCGGGGCTACCTCAATAACGAAGAGAAGACAAAACGCGCCTTCATCCAGAACCCTGAATGGACCCGCGATCTTCGCTTGCAGCCAATCTTCCGCCAGGGCCAACTTGGACGCAGCGAGCGCATGTACCGCACTGGCGATCTCGCCAGGTTTGCTTCGAACGGCTCGTTGACATTCCTGACCAGGAATGACACTCAGGTCAAGCTGAAGGGCCAACGCGTTGAGTTGGAAGAGATCGAGCATCACACTTCCATCTTGGCTGCCAGCGAGGTACTGGTCGATATCGTCACTCCCAAAGAGAACACTATGGCTGCTGGGTTGGCCGCTTTCTTCGTCAGCGCCCTGGAGCCTGGTGAGTCTGCCAAAGACCTGCTCCTACCAATGACCCCAGCTAGGTCCTCCCTGGTTGAAAGCCTTCGTGAGGGACTGCCTCGCCACCTTCCCTTGTACATGGTTCCCACCTTCTACTTCCCAGTCAGCTATCTCCCGCGCTCCACTTCATCGAAGCTGGACCGCCGTGCATTGCAGACTTTGGCAGCCTCGCTTGGCAAGGCTATCATGAAGCCATATACTAGCAACACAACGGCAGTCGCATCCGACGCCCAGAAGACTGGGCTGGAGCCTTTGCTTCGAGGTCTCTGGGAGAAGGTCATGCAGCTCGCACCAGGCTCGGTTACTGATAGTGACAGTTTCTTCGGCCTCGGCGGTGATTCTTTCGCTGCCATGACCCTTGTGAGCGCCGCTCAGGCAAAGGGCCTAGCTCTGACTGTTGCCGATGTCTTCACCCATCCAACACTAGTCGACATGTGCAATGCCTGCGCGACCAACGACCCTAAGCAAACAGCCCTTCCTGTTTCCATCGAGCCCTACTCCCTCATTCCGGCCAGTGCCTCTCGCGAAGAGGTTCTTGCCGACGCTTCCGATGTTTGCAACATCGGAGTTGAAGACATCGAGGATGTGTACCCTTGCAGTCCAGTTCAGTCTGGCCTTATCACTTCTTCGACCGCGAAGCCTGGAGCATACGTGGTCCGCTCTATCTACCGACTCGCCGACAGCATTGACCTTGCGAAGTTCCAGACTGCCTGGCAGCGCACCGTCAATGATCTTCCGATCCTGCGTACCCGCATCGTCCACACCGCAGACGCCGGATTTTGTCAAGTCGTCCTACGAGAGGCTCCCATTCAGTGGAAGCACGCGACCCACGTTCCTCAACACTCTGACAGCGTTCCTGCTTTACCCGAGACTGAAGGAGACGTGCTCACCGATTATACCCTTGTCGAGACTGGCTCTGAACGCTTCTTCGCTTGGTCTCTCCACCATGCTGCCTACGATGGCTGGAGCATTGGACTGATGCTTCAGACAGTGCAGGAGCATTACAACAACATTACTGCTGGCTCCAAGCAGCAGCCTGCACCATACAACCTGTTCATTGATTACCTCGCTAAAGGGAATGATGCCACGTCCGACGACTTCTGGAAGACCAGACTTGCTGACTTCAAGACACCTGCCTTCCCTCGTGTCAAGGATGCTTCCCGCGATATCGTTGCCGGATCACGCCAGTACAACACTATCGATCTCTCCGCGATCTCCAACACAGACATCACCCTTCCTGTGATGATCCGTGGAGCCTGGGCTATGACAATCGCTGATCAGTCTGAAGCAACCGATGTATGCTTCGGCGAGACTCTGATGGCTCGTAACATCAACTTGCCTGGAGTCACCACCATGGCAGGACCTGTCCTTACAACCGTCCCGACCCGCGTCCAAGTTGTCAAAGCGACTAAGATATCTTCCTACCTCCAATCAATCAGTCAGCAGATGATTGATGTTATCCCTCATCAGCATGCAGGCATCCAGCGCATCCGCCGCCTTGCACCTAGCACATCGGCAGCTTGCGACTTCCAGAACCTCCTCGTGGTGCAAGCCGACGATCAATCGCTGGACAAGTCGATTTGGGACTCCGTCGATATCCAGGCAGGTGCCGAGTTCTTCACACATCCTTTGGTCGTGGAATGCAAGGTATCTGGCTCTCAGATCAAGACCACAGCCCACCACGACGCCCATGTGATCGCTGCAAGCCAAGTCAACAACCTGATCGCACGCTTCAACTTCATCCTCAAACAGCTTGTTGAGCTTCCCAAGGGCTCCGACATCACCGTTGGTCACATTGATCTGGTCAGCCCCTCCGACAAGAAGCAGATCCTCGAGTGGAACAGCGACCGCATTGCGCCAATCGAGAAGACCATCCATGACTTGGTCTACGAGCAAGGATCTCTGCAACCAGATGCCGAGGCAATCTGCGCTTGGGATGGCACTCTCACCTACCGCGAGATGTGCGACCATGCTGCGGTCTTCGCCCACTACCTGGTCTCCCTCGGACTTCACAAGGAGATGTTTGTTCCCGTCTGCATGGATAAGTCAGCCTGGATGGTGGTCGCCATTCTTGGCGTGCTTGCCGCTGGCGGTGCTTACGTACCGCTCGACCCTGCTCACCCTGCGTCCAGACATGAGGAAATCATCGCTGATGTCGGCGCTGAATTCGTCATCTGCTTGCCCAAGTACACCAGCAGGTACTCCAACAAGGTGAAGACCGTCCTTGCCATCGACCGCAGTGTCTTTGACTCGATGAAGATGTCGAGCAAGCGTCCCCTCAACCGCTCGGCTAGCACCAACATGGCCTACGCCTTGTTCACATCTGGCAGCACTGGAAAGCCCAAGGGTATTGTCACCGAGCACGCCTCTTTCGTCACCAGCGTGAGCGCTTTCGGGCCTGTTGTACATCTCGATCGCGGCACTCGCGCTTTCCACTTCGCTTCTCTCACCTTCGATGCAGCTGTGATGGAGATCTGGGGAACCCTCATCTTCGGCGGCTGCGTCTGCATTCCGAGCGAAGAGGAGCGATTGAACGACGTCGCTGGCGCCATGAACGCCATGCGTATCCAGTGGACCTTCTGCACACCATCGGTTGCTTCCATCATCGAGCCCTCAAGCGTCCCTACTCTGAAGACTTTGGTCTGTGGAGGTGAGATGATTTCCGCCGAGGTCATCGACAAGTGGACACCTCATGTTGAGGTGATCAACGGATATGGTCCTACCGAGACCTCCGTGTTTGCCACCTTGGCCAAGATCACACCAAGCAGCGAACCTGCTTGTATCGGACACGGTATCAAGTCGACCTGTACCTGGGTCGTTGATCCCGATGACCACCATCGTCTGACGCCGGTCGGATCTGTTGGTGAGTTGGCTCTTTCTGGCCGCGCTCTGGCTAGAGAGTACCTGAACAACCCTGAGAAGACGAACGCCGAGTTTATCGACAACCCGCGCTGGGCAAAGTCATTCCCTACCACCACCGCCAACCGAATCTACAAGACTGGCGACCTGGTGCGATACTACCACAACGGTGCGATCGAATGCCTTGGTCGCAAGGATCATCAGGTCAAGCTCCACGGCCAACGTATGGAACTTGGTGAGATCGAGTCTAGACTCAGCCAGATGGACAGCATCCGTCACGCAATCGTGCTTCTGCCGAAGACTGGTTTGATCAAGAAAAGGTTGGTTGCCATCCTGGCGGTCAACGCCGGCGACAAGTCTCTCCACTCGACCAACGACTGCCAGCTCGTTGACCCTTCTGTTATGCACGCCGCAAAGCTACCTGAAGTACAAGCCTCCCTCGAGAAGCAGTTGCCAATTTACATGGTACCTCAAGCATGGGTAGTCATGCAGTCACTGCCCATGTTGGTCTCTGGAAAGATCGATCGCAAGCAGATCACCGCTTGGATCGAGCAACTCGACAGACCCAACTACGACCGCATCATGAAGGACTACGACGATATCAAGCGCGGAAAGGTACCGGTGCCTGCAGCCAAGTCTCAGGATCCCGGCGTCAGCACTATCGACATCCTCCGCGACGTATGTGCTCAGGTGTTGAACATTTCTGCCTCTAGCATGGACGTTGAGCGTTCTTTCCTCAGCCTTGGTACGTTGCGCCAGAAACTTGTGCGCATCGATGCAGTTTTACTAACTTCTTGTAACAGGTGGTGATAGTATCACCGGAATGGCTGTCGTTTCGAAAGCGAGAAAGCAAGGTCTGACAGTTCGCCTCCAAGACATCATCCAGACCGACTCTATCGAAGCATTGGCCAAGCGATCGAAGCTTGCCGAAACTGCAAAGAAGCAGTCGGTTACACGTCCTCGTGCAGTCTCCGGCGCCAGCTTCTCTTTGTCTCCCATTCAGGATCTGTACTTCCAAAACGCTGCTAATGGCCACAAGGGCACTAGCCGTTTCAACCAGAGCATCACAGTCCGCCTGGCCCGCAAGGTTGATAGCGAAAAGATCAAGGAGGCACTCAAGACGATCGTCCTTAGGCATGGAATGTTGAGGGCGAGATTCTCCAAGGACGCAAACGGCACCTGGAAGCAGCGAACCACCAGGGTAAGTCGATCGCACTGCAGGTGTACAACTGATGCTAACACTTTCCATCAGGACATCGAATCCTCCTACACTCTCCGCATCCACGCAACGAGCGACCGTGAGCAGATCAAGACCCAAATGGGAATTTCACAGCGCGCGCCGGATCCAGAACATGGCCCTATCGTGGTCGCCGACATCTTCGATGCACCAGGCAAAGATCAAGTCCTCTTCTTGGTTGCCAACCACCTTTGCATTGACATGGTGTCCTGGCGTGTCGTCCTGCAGGAGCTCGAAGAGTACCTACACACTGGAGCAATCGCGTCCGAAGTTCCGCTTTCCTTCCAGGCATGGTGTGGCTCGCAGTCTCCGGGCGAGAAGAGCCAGGCCGCAGTCCAAATCGCGGATGGTATGCCGAATGCCCACTACTGGGGAGTCGGCGGCTTCGAGAACACCTATGGCCAAGTCAAGACACAAGGTTTCTCGCTGGACGAAACAGCGACTGGCATGTTGCTCGATGGCGTCCAATCCACTGCGCAGACCGAACCACTGGACCTACTCCTGGCCGTCACCTTCCAATCTTTCTCGACCGTCTTCCCCGACCTTGCTTACCCTACGGTCTACAATGAGAGCCATGGTCGCCAGTCCAACACCCAGGACGTTTCTGAGACTGTTGGGTGGTTCACTGCCGTCAAAGCGCTTCAGATCACACGCACAACCGACATTATGGATACCATCAAGCTGGTCAAGGACATGCGAAGCAAAACAAGCAACATCACCGACCTTGGTAACCGCAACGGCCCCATGGAGATCTTATTCAATTACCTGGGCAAACTCCAGCAACTGGAGCGCTCCGACTCGCTCTTCCAGCATTACGGCGATGTCTTCGCCGAGGGCGAGCTGACAGACTATGGCGACATGGGATCCAGGACAGCTCGCTTCGCTCTGTTCGAGCTTTCTGCAATCGTGATCAAGGACAAGCTCCGCATCGCTTTCACATTCAACAAGAACCTTCAACACCAGGACAAGATCGCCGAGTGGATCTCCAGCTTCGAGAAGATCCTTCGTGAAGCTCTGCCCGAGTTCAAAAAATTGGCTAACGAGATCACGCCCGCCTCGTACCCTCTGCTTCCGGCTTCCTCCAAGGAGCTCAAGCAGCTCGTTGAGCGTACACTCCCTCGTATGGGAGTCAAGAGCATGGCTAATGTTGAGAACATGTACCCCGTCGCCCCGGTTCAAGAAGGTATTCTTCTGAGCCAGCTGCGCGATCCTTCCAACTACATGTTCCACGCGATCTTCAAGATCAAGGAGAACAGATCTGGCGGCGCTGTTGACACCAAGATGCTCGCCGCTGCCTGGCAGAGGGTCGTTGACCGTCACCCCATCCTTCGCACACTCTTTGTTGAGAGCAACTACAAGAATGGCACGTTCGATCAGGTCGTCTTGAAGAAGGTCGATGCTACTCCGACAACCATCGCTTGCAACGACGAACGCACTGCTCCGAAGAGGCTCTCGACGAGCAAGCTCTCGGACGTCAACAAGAAGAGATCACCTCAGATTCCTCACCACGTCACCATTTGCCGTGTCATCTCGACGGGTGATGTCTACGTAAAGATGGAGATGAACCACGCTCTGATCGATGGAGCATCCATCTCAATCATCTTGAGGGACTTCTCTGCTGCGTATGGCGACAAGCTCAACTCCACTTCGCCTGGCCCTGCTTACTCGCAGTTCGTTCAGTACCTCCAAAACCGCTCGGACATGAGCGGTCTTCAATACTGGGCTCGTCACTTGCGTAACATCAGGACCACGCACATGCCCGTCGCACAGAACCTTACTAAGACACGTCGCTTGGGTTCGCTCAAGGTGGCATTCCACCGCTTCGACGAGCTGCAAGCGCTCTGCCAGCGCGAGTCTGTTACATTCGCCACTCTCGCCCTCGCCACTTGGGCGACTGTTCTAGGCGCTCTGACTGGTCAAGACGATGTTTGCTTCGGTTACCTTTCTGCTGGCCGCGACGTTCCAGTCACCGACATCCAAGATGCCGTTGGTGTCTTCATCAACATGCTGTGCTGCCGCGTTAAGCTGTCTTCCCGTCAAGACTACGGCAGCTTGTTCCGCCAGGTTCAGAACGACTTCCTCGAGGGACTCCCGCACCAGGCCACCTCTTTGGCCGAGATCCAGAACCACATCGGTATGGATGGCCAGATGATGTTCAACTCCACGTTGTCTATTCAGAACCAGATGCCAACCGATGCATCGCAAGCCGAGACTCTGTCCTTCTCAGCGAAGGAAGTCCACGATCCCAGCGAGTACCCAATGACTGTCAACGTTATCACTGCCAAAGACGAAGAAGGCATCATGTTGAGATACTGGTCCGACAAGATTTCCGACAGCCGGGCTCACGCCATCGCTGCCGCCATCACCCAGACATTCGAGCACGCCCTCCAAGATGACAAGCACGCTGGAGGCTACTCTACGCCTGGTGGTATTCCGACCCCGATTCCTGGAACGCCAATGCTTGTTCCTGACTTTAATTCCGCGCCGCCAACTCCTCAAATGCGCGGTGTCCTCACTCCGCCGCACAACGCCGACATGATGGATCCGAAGTACTTGCACAGCCTGATTGACGAGCGCGTACACGCCGTTGTCAGCCAAATGTTTGGAAACGGTGGAACCAGGAGTTCAATGCAGTCCTCTCACCTGGCCCCATCTCGTGCCGTTACTCCCATGCTCCTTACTCCCCCGCGAAGCGAGGACAACGCACCTCCTTCCCGCTCCGGACTGGCCATTAGGGACATTCTGCCAGTCGCTATTCACGAGCCCGTCAAGGATCTCTCTGCTGTAGTCCATGAGCCAAAGCTCTTGAGCATCTGGAGCACTATCTTGGAAGTCCCCATCGACTCCATCGGACGCGAAGACAGCTTCTTCCGCCTCGGAGGTGACAGTATAAAGGCCATGAAGCTAGCCAGCGCTGCCCGCGAACAGGAGATGGCTCTTCGTGTTTCCGACATCTTCCAAGCCCCTGTATTCTCCGAAATGCTCAAGGTCATCACAGCCAACTCTGATGAGCCGAAAGCACCTGTTCTCCCTCAACCAACCAGCGCTCCCACGCCAGTGGCTGCCACTCTCATGCCTGAGGCCGACAAGCAGCCGACGCGCATGGCACGCCCACGTGCTCGTTCCGTATATGAGAACATGCAACTCGATAGCGAGTTCTTGCAGCGCAGCATCTGCCCGCAAATCGGTACCTTCAAGGGCGCTGTGGCCGACGTGCTCCCCGTCACCGACTTCCAGGCATTCTCCCTCACCGCGCAACAGTTCAAATCTCGCTGGATGTTGAACTACTTCTACTTTGAAGGCAACGGCCCACTCGATATTCGTCGTCTGCGCGAGGCCTGCAAGCGTGTCTTGGATACTTTCGACATCCTCCGCTCTGTGTTCGTCTGCGCTGAAGGTCAGTTTTACCAGGTTGTTCTCAAGAAGGTAAAGGTCGATCTCGGTATCCACGATACTGAGATGGAACTTGATGCCTTTGTTGAGAGTCTTCAGCAGAAGGATCGCGACCACCCACCCAAGCATGGCGATCCCTTCGTCAAGTTCGCAGTCGTACGCAAGACTGGTACCAACCTTCACCGCATCCTGGTGCGCATGTCGCACGCACAGTATGATGGTGTCTGCCTTTGGAAGGTGCTTGACGCTATCAAGCAAGGTTACGAAGGTGGCACTATGCCGAAGACCTCGTCCTTCGCGAACCACATGCGCCTCATGTCAAGCAACGTCTCACAGGACCACTACGACCACTTCACCAACCTGTTGAAGGGATCCAAGATGCCTGAGATCATTCGCCGCAACGGACCGAACACCTACTGCCACGTCGGCTCTTCTACGAACGTCAACAAGACCATCGACATCTCCATGGGCAGCAAGGGTAGCATCACTATTGCGACTGTTGTCCAGGCCGCTTGGGCAGTGACGCTGGCCAAGATTTCGGCTCAGCCTGACATCGTCTTTGGTCTTACCATCAACGGCCGCAACGCTTCGGTGCCTGGTATCGAGACTGCTGTAGGACCCTGCGTCAATATGATCCCCGTCCGAGTCGCCTTTGGTGAGAACTGGAACGGTCTTGATCTTCTCCGCTTGATTCAGGACCAGTCGGTCGCCAACATGCCTTACGAGAACCTTGGCTTCCGCGAGATCATCCACCGCTGCACGGACTGGGACAATTCCAGCTACTTCAGCACCTCCGTGTTTCACCAGAACGTCCACTACGAAGGCAACATCACGCTTGACGATGAGGCTTATCGCATTGGCGGTGCCGGTGTTGTCGACAACCTCTCTGACCTGACCTTCGTCTCCACACCTCTTGCACAAGAGGGCAAATACCACGTGTCGCTGCACTACTCGGACAAGAGCCCCATCGACTCTGCATTCGCCATACGAGTGCTTGACATGGCGATCGAGGCAATCAACAGCCTTACTTCCAGCCCCAGCGCGACACTGCCTTCGCCGACCACCTTGACCTCCCTACCAGCTCAGCAAATCGAAGAGTCGCCTCGTCCTTCTGATGGCGATTTCTTGGGCGAGCAACTCAAGGGCAAGACTCTCGGCAGTCTCATGGTCCACTCTGCTTCTCTCACCCACGCCTGGTCCCAAGTGTTGTCACCGAACAAGAAGAATGACAACACCTCCACTGAGAACGACGGCTTCGAGCTGCATTCGACCTTCTTTGAACTTGGAGGCGATCTGCTCGACTTGGGCAAGGTCGTCTACATGCTGCACCAAGACGAATATAACGTAACACTCGAGGACTTGCTCGAACACCCAACTTTCCTTGGACAGATGGCCGTCCTGGAATTGAACAATGAAGAGGTCATGGACGATGGTAACGAGACCGAGGCCGAAGACGGCAACAAGAGGTCTTCCGTCATCTCTTCGCGTGGTGTGAGGCGTCAAACAAGACGTGCGTCCCGCCACAACAGACGCACTTCTGCAGGCGTCGAGGACAGTGCACCACCGATGCCCGGCGCGCGTGAGAGACTGATGCTCCAGGAGGAGCTCAACAAGCGCAACAACGGCGACACCCCTCTTGCTTCCAAGCGTTCTTCACGCTGGTCTCGCATGTCATTCTCTAGACGCAACTCAATCGGCACCATGGACGGTGAGCGTCCACCCATACCCGCACCTGGCCCTCAGGAAACACAGCTTCTGCAGGAAGAGCTTAACAAGCGCGCCCTTGCATCCGGAAACGTCGCAGCAGGCGTTGACAACACCCCCGCCACTCCCAGGCGCCGAAGATGGACGCTGTCCCGTTCCCGCCGCGGCTCTGTATCAGAGCCCGACACCGCCCTGCCTCCCATGCCAGGCCCATTCGAGCACCAGCTGCTCCAAGATCAACTGAACAAACACGCTCGCGCACAGCGCGACAACATGATTTCGCCATCCGGCTCTGAACCACTATCCGAGATGACAAGGCTGAGCGACAGGACCGAGGGCACTACCAAATCCGGCTCTCGCGGTCTGTGGAAGTCGATTGGCAGGAGTAAGGGCAAGAAGAGTGGCCTGCACGAGTAGTCGCTGACTACGTCTGATTTTCGGAGTTTCTTCAATCTCTCTCTGGTTTTCCTTTTTTGCATTGTCATCACTGCACGTTGTGGAGGTTTCTATCTTTCAATTTCCTCTTACTCGGCATTCAGCATTGCATTGCATTGTCGGACTCTTTCTGGGCTTCTTGCACATTGATTTCTGCTTTTTTTTCTGCGATCAGCACGACGCTGATAGTCACTCACGACAATACGCTTACGCAGCATTTTCCTTCTTTTTTCTCTTACTACTATTTGACGATTGCATTCCGTACATACACACTACTTAGAAATGGCTCTTGATGAATATACATACATCACCTTGTATCCTGATATCACCATTATATAATTACATTCTCAATCGGTGGTCTTTAAATTCTCGCGGTGGATTTGTAAATTGTGAAGTCTTCAGAGCTGTATATCCAAGACGAATGACTAGCTAAACTAGCTGAGCGACGACATGCGCTTAGCGAGTGAGTTCTCCGAGCAAGGACGGAAGACCGAACGAATGACACAACAAGAAGAGAAGGCCGTGACACCTGCGTGAGACCATCAGGTGTCAGATCTGAGCGAGGAGAGCCCAACTGCCTTCTTGGGCTAAAACAACATGCTTCCACCACGAGCAAGTCTAGTTGACTGGCCACTGGAGTTCCGCGACGGAAGCACTGTCCACTGCCAAATACATAATGGGCCTAAAGGCAAATTCAAGCTCCCAGCGGTCCGTAAAAGGTATGAGAGCGTGTGGATGTGATGATTTGCACTTCGTGGCAGAACGACACCGAACATTGCCTTTCCTCATTAAACAGCAGCGACCCGCGAATCGGCTGAGAGACGATTTCGCAGTCCTGATTGTTGCTGTCATTTGTGCTCTTCATCGACACCAGCGATGCACTCGATGGCTGGAATCGTAGAGCTGAAAAGGAAGCGGGACGTGACACCCGATCACCTTTGAATCCAGAGATTGCCTCTTTCAATCGGACTTCAGAAGACGTGCCGTTCTCAGCTGTAGTCCTCATCCAGCGGTTGATCTAACCACCGCCACAACGAGCGCTCAGCCTTCAACTCGTCGTCGTACCGATCGATCTTCTCCCTCAGCATGTCGTAAAATTCAGGCAATAGAACATAATTATAATGCGCCATAGTATACTCCCAATATTCGGGATACCAACCCGCACACTCCCAGTCGATGATCGCCGCCACCGTCGCGTCGTCACGGACCATGATGTTTTGCACTCCGAGATCGCCGTGGGTGAAGCGAATTTTGTAATCACGTTGGTGGACCTGCACGACGTCTGCGCCAAACATCTGCTGCGCCTTCTCAAAGTCCCAGTTGCCGCGTATGAGCTTGTGAAAAGCGGGAATGTCGTCGAAAGGGCCGAAGCGCTTGACGGATCCCACGCGGATCTGGCGACATGCGTTACCTTCTGTCGATGAAACACGATGGGCTTTCGGCGGCTCGAGTTCGCGAAGCTGTTTGATATAGCCGCTGATCTCGTCGACGAGGGCTTGTTTTTCGACATCCGTGAATCTTTTCCAGCATTTTTGGAGGGTCTTGCATCCCGGGAGGAATTTCGTTTCGACCGCTAGTTGTCCTCGGTATTTGTGCACCCTGTGTAGTTGGGGAAGGGGGATGGTAGTGTTTGCAGCGACATAGCGATGTGCCTCGATCTCAGGCTCCTCGCAGTTGATTTTGACCATGCGGTTGGGAGAAACGCGAGTGCCCGAGATACCAACCGAGCCATAGATTTTGCCACCGATGCACAGCCGCAACGGGAGCATCTTGGCTTTTGCGAGGTTGGTGTTGAAGCCGTGATAGTCGCGTAGCTGGAGGGTATACGTTTGCGGCGTCGTCGTGCTTGGGTCTTGGCCCGCTTGGTGAGGTCTACCCATTTGTCAAACAACCGAGCGATCTCAACTCCCTTGTAGTTATCTGATACTTTAAACGCCGAGCAATTGCAGCAGATGGGGTTATGGGCGGCAACGTATCGAACCAAACAAATGCACATAAACGTTTGTTGAGCTGCAACTCACAAGTATATGTATATAAATATGACAGAAGAGACCCGCTCTGTAGCTCATCCCACTCCACATCCTCTCATAGACGCTCAATTGCACCACCACTTGCACACACGACTATGTCCAACAAAGACCGTGTAAGCATTGAATTGTTTCATCGAGACCAGTACTTTCTTGGCAAAGAGAACCGGCAAAGATACGGCTGGGCAACATATCATTGGGCCATCTTGATCCGGCCCAAGGACATTAGAAAGGTTTCGAAGTGCGCATCCCACGATGTAACCGATGCCGCCACAATGGACGAAACCGGGACTCGGTATCTGCCCGCCGACGGAACATGGCGCTTCCGCTCGAAGAATCCAGTCAATCCACTCAACACCGGCCATTTTCTGGTGGCCATCGACGTTGGCAAATTGCCCAAGAGCGTCACGAACACACAGATCAAGGCTTTGCTCGCGCACACGAGTCTACCGAAAAGCGGTCAGAGCCCGGAGCGGAATTGTGTCTCGTGGACGCGAGATGCATTCCTCGCTTTGCAGAGAGCTGGGTTCGTCGATGGTGCTTTCAGCGTCGAAGATGTCATGGCGGAGGAAATGCAGGAGGCCGATCTCGTTATGAGGGACGGTGTCCCGGACAAGGACGAATATCGTTTCATAGATGTTGGCGTGGTTAGCCGGAAGATTGCCGCGATGAAGGCGGCACAGGAGAATAGGGAGTGACGGCGCTCGACTGAGGGCGACAGACTTTTTGTAAACCTGTTCATGTATCGCCATCTTAGCTTTGAGTTGTATAGCTTCTTAGTGAAGGGGTTGACTCGCAAATCTCATCGTGAGTGATCAGTCCCGGAAAAGATCACTACGGCT
>Ga0265780_10002179_pt1 | contig 26886 bp, 20 predicted proteins | sample P1T30metagenome_FD_192432 | JGI IMG/M metagenome (GOLD analysis project Ga0265780, IMG submission 192432) | Plant litter microbial communities from East Loma Ridge, Irvine, California - P1 T30 | ecosystem: Environmental > Terrestrial > Plant litter > Unclassified | place: USA: California...
AGGAGGGAGGGAGGTTGGGGGCTGGGCAGGGGAGTTGGTGATATGTGGTTGAGTACGTGCTTGTCTTTTTACTCTAGACCCGGAGCTTAGAAGGAAGATTGAGCGTTGCAATGTATTCATATTTGGTGAGAGCTATGCCTGGTAGCAAGGTATAATGTACAGATGAGAATGAACATGCTCAACGGATGAACTTGGGGAAGCTAGAACTTGCAGACACTGACGAGCTAGCAAGTAAAAGGCTGCTTATCGTGTAAGAGCTCGAGGTCGCGATTAATGAAGAAGACAGGAGGAATGAATATGAGCTCGAAGTCAGGGAGAGAGATGCTATTCAAGAACGAGGGCGCACTGCTTTAGGCGATATTCTGTTGCTGCTCACAATCGAAAAGGCCGTGGCTGGTGTTGCTGGAGACGCTGGACTTGGAAGTTGTTGTTCGTTGTTGGGAGGAAGAAGAAAATATATCTGTCGCATTTACCTGCCCCTGGATAGCTCTCCTGGGAAAAGCCACTGTATCATTCTTGTTGTCGGCTGCTTCAAAGGTAGAAGAAACATTGCGACCTAGTCAGCGAGTGCCGCAAGGATCTCGACAGCTTCACCAAAGTCCACGGCTGGCTATTCAATGTTGTGTCAACACATACCGACAGGGTCAGCGACGAGGGGAAAGCTTGAAGAATATGGTGACACATAGAAATCATTTATCGTCGGACCTGAATTCGTGACAAGAGCGAAGATGCTTAAAGTAAGAAAAGGCCACTTGATAACGGATGAACTCCTTTCACAAAGCTTTCATTTGACGGGTGCGGAACGATTGAAAGAACTGGGTAGAATAGCATTTAGAGTCGAGATACGTCCCAATTGACCTGTGTAAGGAGATAGCGAAGAAAAGTACGCATTGAGTACCCTCACACGAAAAACTTTGACCTACAGCCGTGCATGTGAAAGATGATGAACAGTAGTGTTCGTGAAGATCTGCACGATACGCCGATCAAGCAAGCGCAACCGCAACGTACCAACATGGCAGCACATCACGTGTACCACTCTACACACCACGGCATGCCGTAGCGGCTTTGTTAAACCAGATTTACCAAGCGAAGCTAAATCTGTCAAAAAATACCAAAGTACACACATTGTCATCCGCACTAAGCATAAAACAGGACCTGCAATGTCTGCATCTGCAGGCGGGGAAGCAGCAAACTCTTGGCCTGCAAGCAGGGACAATACACATCACCATGATTGGATTGGATCGGGGCTGGGAATAAGAAGGGCTGTTACGGCAAGGCGTATGCAAGGAAAGCGGGGGTCCTGCATGCTTTGAGCTGAGAAGATGTGCGATTGCGGGACCAGACGATCTTGCCATGACGATCGTCAGATGGGCTCGAAGCGGTAGTCTTCGAGCAGGCTTCGAGGGGAATTGCCACGGCGCATGGTTTTGGCGGCACGAGCTACGAGCAGACTTTTGCTTGTCCACGTAAGTTGAACTTCGTCTCGCAAAAGTTGCAAGAAATGATTCTTCGGTGTCAGTCTAACGGTGGGTACTGAAGTAGTTTGTGCCCCACGCGCAGCAAACTTACCAAAGTGCAGGTCAAAAGTTCCGGTGCCATCCGTCCAATCACATTTCTGCCTCACCAGCTTCTGCAATCCACTCCCAAGTGCCCACCACACTAGTGCGCTGGAGATAGGCACGTCGGGAGTTTCCACGCTGGGCGGAGCTTGATCGGTACTCGACTGACGAATTGACGTCGGCCTTCGCAGGAAGAAAGTGCGTAAGAGGGGTCCAAAAGCTGCATGGCGGGGGGCTGTGTTTTTGGGTGGTTGAGGGGTACTCGTGGCACATTTGCACGCTGACTATTCGGCGCTTTTTGGCGTCCTCGTACGCAATGAGAGTCCGGACCGTTGGGTCGCGAGGCTGTGTTTTGGTGGAATTGGAGCAAAAGCAGCGTGGACGGGTGAGCTGGGGCGTTGCTTGGAGAGGCAGTCACGGTCATCCTTGTAAGAACGAGTTGTGCGAAACTCGAGACGTTGAACAATATTTCTTCCCGCCCATCGAGATCAAACGTGACATGTTCAGAAACATCGACGATTTATGCCGCGTTATAATTGCCATTCTATATCGCGTGTCTTCGAGCATTTAGTCAACGACTTACTTTATCCGCATGAACAGCCCAGTTTCTACAAGCCTCAAGTGAACACATAGATGAGTAACGCCAGGCAGCTATTATTTATACGACCGAGATGTGGTTTCCCACCACGTGTCTGCGCCTGTGTGCACGTCCAATATTAATCCTACAGCCTTGTCCTGTCAATACCCGTTGCGTTGAACATCAGTACCTGTTTCGCTCTCCACATCGCCACCACCAACGTCCTCGCCCCGAAGAACTCGCTTCGCGGCATTCTAGAAGATCTTCAGAACAGTCACGCAGGATTGTACATCACCACTAAATAAAGATCTCGATGAACGGGTGTTGACAGAGTAAGGCAGACACGTGGGCGTATGTGGTGATACAACTACTCGAACAAGTCAGTGAAAGTCGTGAATGTGAGGTTTCGATGGCGATAATACACGAAATGATATTGCCAGCACTAGTCACAGGATAACTTTTAACGTCACCATGCGATGTTCGCACGTTGTTTGGAAAGTTTCAACAGTAGCTGAATGTATCCGAATTGCGTCTCCAGCCCGTGTATGGTGTGCTTCTTCAACTGCAAAGAAACGGTAGAAAGATTCCTTGCAAATATGCACAATCGCAACCACACCACCTCCAAAAGCCCACGCACAGCACAAAACACAACACCACCACAAGAACACAAGTCACACAACCAACCAGCCAACCAGCCAACCCCACAACCCCACCCAAAAAGCACGTGGCCACAAATCACAATCCGCCTACATCTCCATCTCTATCCCAACCATCTCATCCAATATCTATGCCCAGGCAGCCCCAGAACGGCCACAACCCCCAAATCAAGCCTCCGCCCCGTCGGCATTTCTCCCCAAGTGCCGACGAAACACTAGCATCGAAGCCGGCCGTTTTGCGCTGCCGATAAATTTCTAACCAGCACAAGGGTCAAGTAGCAAGCGTGGGCGAACCCTGAGGGTACGAAACGAGACTGGGGTAAACAAGTCATGAGACGGGCAAAAAATGGCGGCTGTAGCGGCATGCATATCAGAATTGTACAATGTCACTACGCAATGAAGAAGGTAAGAGAACATGTGATGTGATGTGAGTGAGGCGACCATAAAGGCCCACTGCTTCAATTCGCGCTCTTGCGCATAGGCATGGCATGGTATCTATGCGCAAACCGCCCAGTCCTTTTCTCCCCAACCAAGTGACCTGCCCAGAAATAGATATTGTTTGTACACTCTCGTCCACCAAAGTCGTGCCATCTCGCGATGGGTGATGCTGAATAGTTTCAAGTAACGCCAGCCTCCCAGGCCATGGGTGGGATATATACGGCCAAAGGTGATTTTGCAAACGCCGGAAATGTCTAGTAGGATGCCGCATAGTCACAATCGCGCCGGATCATGACCTTGTAAAACGCCGTTTCGCCTCGCATCAAAGTCGAGGTGCAGATATCAGGAGACTCCAATGTATGCAGTCCAGAATGCAATATGCAGGTCGCTCTGTGTGGCAGTCGTGACCACATGAAGTTTGAGCGTGAAAGATCGAATGTAAGTGGCTGTCCCGAAGCTTCGAGCCCCGAACGGACAGCTTAGAAAAGCCCTCCCTCCACAACGCCAGGCTCATCATCTCGCAGCTGGCCACCGCTCTTTTTCTTGGGCCACAACTTGCTGCTGACTCGCTTCCAGCTATCCCTGGTCGCACTAGCCAGGCCATTATGCTCGCTACGGCTGATGCGGGGACTAGGGGTACCGCTGCTCGACCCACTCTCGTAGTAGGCCTGTTGGAAGTCGGACATGGGATAGTCGCTCATCGGGGGAGTCCCAGGAGGAGTGAGGGGATCATTCATGCCCGGGCTGCCACTGCCAGAATCGTCGGTCAGTGCGTCGCTGCCGCTGTTGTAGCCAGAAGTAACGCGAGTAGCTTGGGGACCAGAAGAAGTTGGTTGCGAGTTGAATCTCGAATGTGAGAAGGGTCGGTTTTGCATGAAGCCAGTAGTAAGCGACGACGGTGCAGACGCGCGCTGGTGTATGGGCATCGGAGGTTGCTGGTTGCGTGACAGCAGGCTGCGCTCGTCGTAGCTGCGAGTGGATGAACGTGTGAGGTTAGAGTCGTAGCTGTCGTGGCTCATGATGGGGTGGGCGGATTGTGGGCTGGCGGAGTTCAGAAACGATACGAGCACGCTCTCCTCCATCAGCTCGTATATCTTCGACACGGCCTCGTCCAGGGACGAGGGGTGCGGTGGGACGTAGGAGTCAGATAGGCTGAGAAGGTTATCACGGACTTCGGCTGGCAGGTTAACCTGGGGTGGTTAGTAAGGCGGACGATGATGTCAGCGTGTGACTGTGACTTACTTCTCGCGGGCCTGATTCACGGATGTAAGCATCGATCAAGCGACGCCATAGCATGAGCACGTAGGCACACTCGTCGGACAGAGGTGAGAGAGGCGTGCCGGGGTGACGGTTGACCATCTTTGAGTAGTGCTTGCGGTAGCGCGAGGCGTCCATTGTGAATTCGAGGTTCTCCAGGCAGTGATTCTGTGACAGGAAGGCCATGAAGGAGCTCAATGTGTAGGGTGGAGGTGCAGTGTTGGCGAGTATCTCCGAGAGGTTTGGTTTCCGGCATTGTGGGCTGGGGATGTTCTTGGGTATTGAGACGGTGAGCGGGGAGGGTGTGGGTTGTACGTCGCTCATGGCCATCTTGACGTCGTCGTCATCAAAGTCGGCCAGCGATGATGTCGGCGAAGAGGAGGCGGTGGAGGAGGTTTTTATTGAGAGGGCTTGAGTGCCAGACTTTCGTGTAATCATCACGCTTCTCCAGAACTGCTTGTAGACACGGCGTGCGTTCTTCCTGGTCTGGTCGTCGAATCCCTCGCAGGAGCAGAAGTGCGCCAGCTTGACGACGGGTAGCACGAGGTTCGAGCGAACCCAGTGGCGGCAGGGACAACGTGGAGGAGAGTTATCGTTCCGATGGCGGCAGCATCGAGGGCTGGGGAGGGCCTATCAGTCCGGTCTGCGGTGGTGCGGCGGCTTCCAGAAGGGCGACACAGGGTGGTACAGAGTACAGCTATATGGCGAGGGCGGTTGCAGGTTGCAGGCGGCGGCGGAAGGGTGCAGCAGCGAGTAGGAGTGCCGGAGCGACGAGGTAGCGTGTGGTGTGTCGTAGTGTGTAGGGAGGCTGTGCGACGATGCTGTGTGCGCGGTGGTGAGACAGTGTGGATGGTCGGGGTCGGGGGTGGGCAAGTGCTAAGACTGAGAGAGGCTGCAGGACGGTGCGGCTCACAGTGCTTTTGAGAGAGGCAGCGGATGCAGAGGCGGAATCCGAGAGTCAGGGAGGCCAGTGTGTCGACTTGTCGCGCTAGGTCAGCACGCTATGGCCCACATGAGTTTACGATGAGTGAGAAAGAGGGCAGGATGGGAGCCCTGGCCTGGGTGACCCTTGCCCTTCTCTGAGGCAAGTGCGATGGGCAGGAGCTAAAGCGGCGCACTTGCCTGATTGGCTGCGCGCCTTCTGGAAGAAATTAGCGCGCCGCCCGAAACTCCACCCCTGCGCAGTTGCCACTGACGAGCGAACCCCTCCCCGTTGCTGTCAGACTGTGGTCGCAACAACAATCATGGTGGACGCCCTGGCGGTGCTCGTGGTGGTCCATTGGACTGCACTGCTCACCACCAGCGGCTGCGAAGCGATGCGGCAGTCTGCCGTTGGTGTGCGGAGTATATGTGCAGTCGAGCGTCACTGGAGTCCACTCCGCGCCGTGACACCAGTGACCACCACGATGCACGCACGCTCGTGAGCGCTATCAGTCATTCCGAATGACGGCACTTGTTCGGACGCTTACTGAGGAAGACCTTGGCGCGCCAGCCTTGTTCGGCCGGCTAAGGTCCTTCCACTGTGCTGTCCCAAGGATCGCCCGAGCATCAGCGTGAACAACTTCGCTGTGTACTTCCTTCTACGGCCTTCGATAGAGCGGAGTGCCTTGTGCAGTTTCATTGCGACACGTCTCCAGCGGCGCGGACAGCTGCAGCGCGGCGGAACATGCTCTGGCCGCAAACAGGCCGACTCAACACCAACCGAGTCGCTAATCCACCCTATGACTCTCGCGGCCACAAAGGAAAGCCTGCCGATCACCTTGAGCCATCGCTTCGGCTCTCTTTGTCCCTTGTTCGCTGCGCGTGAGGGTCAACAATGCCGTCAGGAGAGAATTGTGTTGTCAAACGCCTTCTTCAGCGCTGGTGCCATCTCAACTCTTTGCAAATGTTACCTTGCGGTGCTCGGGTTGAGTGACGCCAGCCGGTGTAATAGGTCACCGTTACCCAATCACAATCGCCCCGCCTTGCAGGCTTGTGCACGGCCACGCTCTTGGCCTCGCCTTAACGCTGGGGACAAAGTTGCCTTTCTTTACCGTAAAGAATCCGCTGCGCTGCAGTGGAGCATCATGCAGATCCAGAAAAGCCCCACATTGCGATCGCGATGAGCAAACACTGTGAGCACTGAGGCCATTTCAGCTAGCTCGTTGTCTGTAGGTGTACTCGTATGAGCGCTGTTGTGATTTATCCACGCAATAAATGCTGCGCACGACTCATTAATCATGAGGTCGCGGCTACGCACACCCAGGGTGGATACCGGCGATTCTGACGTTTCACCAGCGCGACCGATCGTGACCGTATTTCCCCTGTCGCTCATTCAGCACGGTGCACCGTCAAAAACTTCCAGAATGCTTTCAGGCTTCTAGAAGGTTACCCAAAGCCGTTTAGCCCAGGCAGAACGGCGCTTCCGTCGATCTTTTCCCTCGAATCTCCTGTCATCGCATGATGATGGCGCATCCACATCGGATACACGTATTGTTGAGGCTCTTCATACACGGGTATCGTGGAAGCGCCCACTCTGTGTACCTCGGGAGGCTGAACTGCGGCGTCTTCTAGAAGAAGGCCACCACGTCCAAAACTTCCGGTAGTAAGCGCATCGCGACTCAGCACGCGCCCACGTCAACGAAAAACTTGACAGCAAATTTGAGAGACCAGCGCAAAGCTCGGTGCCTGAGGTTCCGCAGCATGACGCAGCAGTGGATCTCTCGCATAATGATACGATTTACCCATCTCACCGCCTCGTGGGGGACGTTTAGCCGCGTCCCACCAAAGTGAAGTGCTCAACCGATGAAGCCAAATGATGACTTGGCATGTCTCTCTGCACGCGCCACTCCAAATATACATGCCCGCAAGACATCGTGCAAACATTGTGCCGATGTCTATGCATGAAGGCGTTTGCTGTTGTAACACTCTCAACAACCAGGGCTGGTATTCGGCCACTGCCTTGCCGCGCCTGCTTCCCGCACGCGTGTACACAGTATTTCCCCAGGCGCATGACAAGACGAGATCTTCATGAAAGAACCCATAGTGTTTCGAAATGAGCGGCGAGTGTATGCATATGAAACGTGACTTGTTGGCCTGAACAACGGCCTGGCGTGTGTACCTCAACTCGACTTCACGCTCAATAGGGAGACTCGTGATTGTCAAAAGCAGAGGTCATTGTCTAGGAATAACACTCCGCGCGTTGCGGACACACATGATTTGATGAGTCAACATCGGCAACTTCGCCGACATGCTGATGGTCCACGGCTCCACGGTTGGAAGACTGCCTATCTGACACCGGTCAAACCATGTTGTTATCGATAGACTCTTCGGATACAAGCCTAAGTTGATGTAAACTAGTATCCGCCGTGATCGGCAATTGTAACTCGTTTGAATCATGGCCGTGAGTTTACCTTCCCTTTCGAGTCTCTAGCTGGATGCGAGAACCTGCACGAGTCTCCAAAGCAGCGACATCCAGGTCCCAGCCCTCTCCTTCTAGTACTTTAGCGTACTTGTCAAACACTTCGTTGGCGTCTTTCAGTGTTCTCCTCAGGTCAGCCAGCCGCCTCCCCGGTGATGCGTCATCCTGCTCAAGGCTTTGGCTTCGTACCCTTTGAGCGAGCAGCAAGGCTTGCGCCCACGCTTTGAGCTGATTCACCGGGGCACATCCTTCTTTGAGCACGATAGATGCTTCGTAATCGGCGTCCGAGAACCCCAGTATGTACTGCTCGTCAGCAAAGATGTCCGTTAAATCCGATAGCTTCATGGCGTGTAGGTCTAGCGAGCCTGTTCGCTTGTGGCGCCGGCCCATGTGGTTCAACAGTAGGTTCAAAGATATACCTATCTTACAGCGTCCGATGACCGAGTCGTCCGTCCAACGGAGCGCGCCATCGGTTTCGAAGATGCGTTCTTGGCTGGACACGTCGGCTGGGCTCAGAACTGTGCCGTTTTGGAATAAGTGCCCAAAGACGAGGTTCGCTCGCTGGCGATTGAGGCAGCGCATGCTGACCGCTCTGACTGCCGCATAATTTGTTGCCAGATGGATTGATAGGAGTGCGATGAGTACTGTCCAAGTTGTGATCGGTGTCGTCACCCAGGAAACAACAACACTTCCTGCCTATATTACTCGTCAATCAGCGTATCCATATGATTTCCCACCAACGAGACAGTGCAGTAATAGGAAGCAACGCGACTAGTCGGACAGACAACGTGCTGGATATGCAAGCCCTCTCTGTTCGGTAATGAAGCACGAGCCACCTGGTGTTGGTATGTAAGGCCGAGCAGCATCGCGTCAAACACACCGTTCCAGTGGATGGTGAAAAGAAGAAACTTACCAGCATACCGAGCAGCGATATGACCGTCTCCTGGCTCGAGTCTTTCTGTAAAAGGATGTCAGCATTTTGCTCATGTGTAGTGTGTTTCGCACGTGTCTGTGTTGCTGCAATCCTGGTCGTTTTAATATCGACCGCAATAATTGTAGAGTGTCGCAACCCCACGCCTTCATCCTCAACAGCAACAAAACACTCTATCGGAACTGCACGTCCGGAACATTTCGAGGACTCACAGCATTTACCTCCCCTAAATTGCCCTTACGTGCAAAGTGTGCACTCAGACTCGCCTTAGCGCTGCCTGCGCAAACACCACAAAGCGCTCTCAGCACGCTTGAGAAGCTGAGCACCACGACTCGAAGCGGTTTCGGAAATGCAGGGCTCAGACAGTCTATGACCATGGCTGTATCGTTGAAGATGTCTGCGGCTAGTCGGTACATCTTGCACTCGGGCTCCAGAGCTGTGCCAAGCCGATGCGCGAAGAGAATGGTGCCGATGCGGCCCGTAGATTCTTGGAGAACGGAAAGTAGCAATGCGGTCGTCGGCGATGCTGTGGAGTCACCGACACCAGCACCTGGGTGTGTGTATTAGCAGTGGTACTGAAGTGTATGGTAGAACCAACTGCTTTGGGCCTAGGACATTCACTACAAAATGGTGGTGTGCATTGACAAGCATCACACGGCCAAGTGTAGATCGTGATAGGTGCGGAACAATTTGCGTTCGTGGTAGAGTGTGTCTTGCAGATGCAATCTATTACTTGCATAGCGGTCGCGTAGAAAGGCGGGAACAATCTGTATGCTGGGACGCCGAGTGCCCCGTGGCCTCGTACAGAAGATCGATGTAAACGGGGAAATTCGATGAAGAGGCAATATGAAGAAGGGTTGCAGAACGCACCTTCGAGGACTGCGCGTGAGGCAAGCATCCCGGCGATCGAAGACGAGAATGCCTGAAGGGAGTCCTACGAGCATTAGCACTTTGAGTCATTTACCATAGGCATGTGTATACGTACATAGATCTGGTATCTTTGCGTGAACTTTAGCACCTGGACAGAAAAGCACTCAAGAATTCGTACTGGATGTAGTCATCTGTCACACTGTGCGGGAAGCCAGCAGGTAGAAAAACATCGAGCACCTGCTGTACATAGCTCTTTGTCTCTTTCGGTCTCTGCCTCAGGTCAAAGTCTGATCGACTGTGATGTCGCGAAGCACGATGTAGTCGATCTTGTGTTAAGTCGCATCAATGTCGACATGGATGACAGACTTACAAGGACATCGACCCTGCCCTCATGAGACGCGACGTATGTCGTCGTAATCCTCCCCGCTTCGTCCCGTTCCACGATCTCGTATCTGGACATTGGTGGTGTGGAGAGCAGTGGTTAGCGAACCGCAGATCTGAGGAGGCAGGTGTGGGCCACTGGCGGCTCCGCTAGCGCTGTGTAACCTCAGAGTCCTTCCTCCTCGCGTGCTCTCTAAGCAATACTCGATATCGGATGCGCTCCGAGTCGGCATTGCTGCTTTAACGTCCTGTTGACGATGGCCGTCAGATGCAGTAAGTATCAACGTTCCCGAGCAACGTAAAGAGTTTGTCCAGTTTCAGACTTGCGAAGCGAGGTTTCAATGTACGGGCAATCTACTCCAGAGCATCTCCATAGTTCAGAAAGCTTGTCGCACCTCAGAACCTCGCGTGCCGGTAGAAGCTTGCAATTTCGAAGATATCGAATACTCACAAGATAATGGCACCGATTATGCAACGGGTATGTGCATGTGCTGCTTGAACAATTGCTCCGCTGCTGTTCAGGTATGGTTTCCGACTTTGCGGGAAGTGGTGAAGCTCACATGTGATGCGTTCCCGTATTGAGTCGCTGGTACTGGGCTAGCTCACAACATGACATCTGTCGTTCGGGTCGTCTGCTATATCGTGGCAGCAGAATCACAATCGTGGGATGGACATTTTACAGTTTGATTAGTCTATGATCTCATAAGAGGCGGGACCAGGTGAACTTCGCTAGCAGAACTTCATTACCTAGTCGCTTGTGAATGCTCGGAGTTCTTCATGGACAAGACATGAGGAATTGGAAAAAAGCATTCTCATTCTCCATCGACCGAAAAATCTCTTCAACGACGTGCCATCCATTCATCTCTCAAGGTCTATCCCTGCATATAAGATCCCACATCCTTTCCAAGTTCACATATGTCCCTCCGTGCCATTCATTCTGCTCTAACACCCAGACGGCAGCGCAGTGCTACCAGTCCTCGCAGTCGAGCTGTACTTAGCACCCGTACCCAGCCCGCGCTTCGCAAAGCCCTTCCAGATCAAGCACTTATTCACACCACCCGTGAGAGCAGTATCCGCATCGATGATGGCATCACGGGCCTGGACGAAGTTGGGGTTGCAAGGTTGACTGCATAATGTTATTAGCTCACTCCCAAGAATGACTGGTATCAATACTACTCACAGAGCCATTGCGTCAATGACGAGTTTCATCGCCAGAAATTTTCCGTCAGATGGCGCACCCTTGGAGTTCAATGTCGGTCGCGCAGCATCGTTCTTGCCGTACTTGTCAATCAGATTCCACATGACTTCGTAGAGCATAGTTGTCCAAGTCGTGCCGATGGCGTGGACCTCGTTCTGCGCGTTTAGGCTCGTGTACGTGAGCGGGTTCGTTGTGAGGCTCGTTGAGTATGGATATTGACGAATACCAGCGCTGCCGCTGACCCAGGCACCCATGGGGTAGTCTGTGGCACGAGTGTCGCCAGACTGGTGAAATTAGTGCTTTGTTCGAATAAATGCGTACTGACTTACCTTCAGGCGGATGGCAGTAGCCATGAAGTCTCCCCATCCCTCGCCCATACCTCCGGCTTCGAGAGCGTTGAGGCAGTTGGAATTTGCTGGACCTCCCGTCAAACGGTTAGACAAACCGTGGGTGTACTCGTGAATAACCACACCAGCCTCAAAGCTACAATCGCGGTTCGGCGTAGTCTTGGTCCAGATGTACATGCGCATACGAGGAAGCTGACCATCAGGCGGCGTCGCGAAATTAGCATTGTTAGTACCAGACCCATCCTGCGTGTTCAAAATGACCTGGTCGTTGCCCAAGCCACCTTGACCATTGTTGTTGATCTAGCAACCACGTTAGCATCATGAACACCTCAATCTTTGACGATAAGCTTGCCTCAAAGTTTCCGGCCTTCTCCGTGAAGCCGAGCTCGTACAGGAGATCATGGTACATGTTCGACGTGTAGAAGAGCTGGGTGATAGAAGCATCAACGTAGGACGAGGGAGGCGAAGACGTGGTCGAATACGGGTAGACGAAGCTTTGAGAAGAGCTTGTGGGGCGGTAGTTGTTGAGATACGAGCTGCCGCCGCTGGGGTTTGACTGAGCGATCGCGTTGTTACCGCGGGGGGTTGTGTAAGTTGTGCTACCAGTGCCTTGCCAGGTGAACTCGGATGCTGCAGTATCCCATGGGTTTGAGATGGTTACTCTCGAACCCTCTGTGGGGTCATTGATTCCCCAGGGGCTGAATTTAGTTAGCGAAAATTGACTGGAGTCGCATAATTCAGCTTACTAGACTTGATATGTAGCATCAGCCGAGTAGTCTACGACACCATGGATCTCTTCATTTGTAGCCGCGTCGACGTAGGTCAGCAACCAGTTGCTCATGATGTCGGTCTCAATTCGCCAAGTGAGAGCAAGATTGCCATCTGACTTGACAAGATATACAAGCTTCGCCTTGGGGTCTTGAACTGCACCTGAAGTACCCTTGAAGACGAAGGTCTCCTTGCCTTCCGCAGTCTCGGCGGAAGCCATTTCAGCCTCGACAGGCAATTGTAGCATGTTTGTAGCAGTCTTCAATGCATCAACGGGATCAGAAAAGTCGCGCTTCGTTAGAGGGTTTGCTGGAATGGTGCCTGTAAAGAAGGAACTTCCGTAACTGAAGATGGAACCATCCTCAGCCACCTGTTGGGTGGTCAGTCAGTGAGCATTTTTGGGAGATCTCGCAACAACATACATTGACGTTGAAATCGGCATTGTCAATATCGATGCTATGGGCGGTTTGCTTGAAGTTGACATGGGCTATTCCATTGGCTCCCACATAGTGATCCTCCACAACACGGTAGGACGCTCCGTTGACCTGAGATTTGACGAGGTCGGTAGCCGCTTCGACGTAATCGGCACGCTTGTGGCGTCGGTGAGAGGGAGACTCAGCGACGGAGGCATTGACGTATTGAGCGGTAGCTTTGAGTCGGAAAGCGTTGAGGTCAATGCCACGACCAACGATGCTGTGGCTGCTAGGTCCAGATGGATGTGCTCCAACGAAGGCAAGCGAGACCAAACTGGTCAGCAGAGAAGCGTGCATGTTTGCCGACTAGGAACTTATAGAGATAAGATGGATGCCTGGCTGTGAGTACCCTGATGTATAGACAAGTACTTATACTCTCTCCTGGCGCTACATTATCTCCTCCAGACACGAGGTTTACGCCCGCATGCCAGAGGCGTTTTGGGGCCGCCATCGTGAACTTCCTAATTCGGCAGACCGGCATTGAATGGTAAAAGCACCGAGCTTCCTACTTGGAATATGGCTTGACTGTCTAGACTGCAGTTGTCCTGACGTGCAATATCTGCAGCGTCCCGCGGTGGAAGGCTGTGGATCTAATGAACTCAACTTCCTCATTCGCAGAGCTCTCCGCCCACACATAATCGTCTAGAGGCTTCTTCAGGCGCCCGCCGTGCAGTTGGACTGATTATGCAACATCACTTGCCAATTTCGTACACACCAAGCCGTGGTTGCTGCTAGGCTCTGCTGAGACATGTCAGGAGGTGTATCGGTCATGTCGACCAGTATTCAGATGCCGCGGTGTCCAATAGGAATGGCCGAGGTTTTTCAGTCATGTCCTAGAAGCCGGTCATGCTTGAAATGCGCATCGTAGACAGCTTCGAGAACGCTAACACTTGCGTAGGCGACTGCAATCCAGTAGTGCCAGCTCGAAGCGGTGGTGGACGGCTTGTAGGGCCATTGGCTAACGTCTAAGCTCATGTTAGTATACGCCAGATTACAGGGCTTGACTACACATTTCACCTACCGGCGCATGTTCAATCTTTTCTGGCTGTCCCTGATCCACCGTACCAGCAACCCGGAAAAGGCCAATCATCACTTCCAGGTATCACTGGCAATCTACCCACCCCTCTCTGTAAGTCAGTATTGAACCAGGCACCAGAACACCGATAAGACGCAGGCCTACGGGACATCAAGATCTACCTTCCCAATCCGTACAAAGTACCAGGGGCCTTAGTCGCCGGAGGAGTGATAAGCCGGGGACAAGACCTGGAGTAGACGGCAGCAGGATGCTTAGCGGTACTGGTTCATTTCCCGTGTGTCTATGGCGCAACAACAGCGCGGGGAGTGGTGTGTGTAGCGTGATTGTGGTTGGTGGGTGGGAGGCAAGCACGTGCCGTTTTTGCTCACAGCGACTACATGCCGAGATAAGTCAAGAGGTAATAAGCCTTACGTTTGCGCAAGATACCCGTTGTGTGGCGGACGGGCCGCAGCTTGGAGACGGGAGTGTTGGTGGAAGTTGGAGGTTCGTTGATCATTGATGGCCTTTGGTCGCAGCAAGCCTTGGCGTTCCTGAGTTTTAGGCAAGTGCACCACCTATCCCACGATCACGATCTTAGTCCCAATTAAATTCAGAATGGCTCAAGCGTACAAAGGCTAGATTGGAAGCGTGTGGAGGTTTGCATTCAGTCCAGCGAGACGACACTGGATAGCTCCAGACGAGTATTGAAGTATCGTCGACAAGATAACAACACTGTTCAATTGCAGAAATATATACAACATTGAACAAATGCGCAGACACCAGTGCTGACACCACCATGCAAGAGGTCCTCGTGGTCCATCTATTTATTAACCTCGCTCTCCCTCCCAACCACCGGGTTATGCCCCGCCTTAACATTCGAATCGCTCTCAAGCAACTCATCCGGCTTATCTAAATCAACCTTATTCAGCATAATCCCCATCTCAAACATATCCGCACAGTATTCAGGGTCAGACTTACCATGTCTCGCATACAAATGGTACTCCTCATCCGCGTACTTGCCCACGCGCCCGCTCTCAACGTCCTTGCGCGTGAGGCCCAGCTTACTCTTAGGCAGGCCCATGGAGCCCAGGAAGTGCACGGAGTTGGACCACTCGGCTTCCTTGCGCTTCGCCGACCACTTGAGCTCCTCGCCCATGATGTCGATGACCTGGGGTAGGGCTTCGAGCGCGGCTTGGGCGTTGAGGAAGGCGAGGCGCATGCGGCGTGCGATCACGTCGGTGGCGGTTTGGGCGTACTCGTGGCGCACGCAGTAGCGCACTTCGCCGTCGATGTAGGGGTAGAGGCTGGATATCTTGTTGCCACGGACGGGGAAGCGCTGCTCGGTGGGTGAGGATAGCGAGGCGACGGTCCAGGCGCGGTCGCCGTATGCCTGGCAGAGGTACTTGGCGACGTCAGTCTCGACACCGAAGTGCTGGATGAGATTGATGAAGAGCGTCTTTGAGTAGCCGTGGGCGCCAACGAGACGGACGCGGTGAGTCTGGCAGGTGCCATCTAGTGGAGCCTCGTCCTTAACTGCGGTTCCGCTGATGAGAGTCGCGTCTGTGATGGAAGAAGTCTTCAGACCGAATGCCTCGATCGCTTCGTCAACGGTCTCCTCAGCCATCTGGCGGTAAGTAGTCCATTTACCGCCCGAGCAGGTGATCAGACCAGAGTCGGACGTGGTGACGAGATGGTTACGGACGAGACCTTCAGTCTTGGGCGCCTTGGGGTCTTTGACAAGAGGACGAATACCAGACCACGCGGCAAGGACGTCGCCTCGCCTGACGTTGATCTCGGGCTGCAGGTAGCGCTGGACTTCCTTGAGGATCCAGTCGATTTCGTCTTCGCCAGCAACGGGGTTCTGCGTAATCTTGCAGCCCGTGTCGGTGGTACCGGCAATGGTATTGCCCTGCCATGGCAGGAAGAAAATGACACGACCGTCAGATGTGTTGGGGTCAATCAGACCCATGTTCGCGGGGCTGTAAAATCCAGGGAGAATGACGTGGACACCAGAGCTGGGTGCGACGATTTCCTCGACTGTCTGATCGTCCATTTTTCGGATCGAGTCGGTGAATGGTCCTGTAGCGTTGATGACACCCTTGGCCTTGATGTTGATCTCCTCGCTCTTCCTGCCGTCCATCTCAGCGATGAGGTCCTTCGCCTTTGCGCCGCATAGTTTGCCATTGGCATCTTTTTCCAGACTAGTGACCTCGAGATGGCTGACGACGGTGGCGCCATACAGCGCAGCGGTCATGGCAAGCGAGACATTCATGCGGGAATCGTTGTGTGCACCATCTGCTATCATCAGCCATGCTCCCAAGCTTCACTTACGATGACATACCGTAGTAGACCAAAGCTCCAACCAAACCCTCTTTCTTCAGCATAGGAAAAGAATCCAACGCCTTGCTCTTGGTCAAAAAATACGAGCTCTCAATGTTTTCCGAGCCAGCAAGAAAGTCGTAGAACTTGGTACCAGCCCAAAAGTACGGAGCTTGCCACCATTTCTGAAGAGGAATCATGATCGGAAGCCATTGTGACAGATGCGGCGCTGTATCCAAGAAGTAACGACGCTCGCGAAGTGCTTCGACGACGAGCTTGTATCTGAGATGTACATTAGGAGGTTGCATGGCACGGAATATATGTGACTTACTGGTTGTAATCCAGATTCCAGACAGCCTTCTCGAGATATCGTACACCGCCGTGTACCAGCTTCGTGCTCTTACTGCTAGTGCCACTGCTGAAGTCGTCTCGCTCAACCATGGCAACCTTCAGACCTCTAGTGACAGCATCAAGCGCAATGCCAGCTCCCGTAGCACCACCACCAATGATCAAGAGATCGTATTCATCATCCGCAGTATCGCGTTCTGACCCGCCGCCGAGAGCCTTCTTCGCCTTGTCTGCAACCGTCGACAGAACGCCTCCGCCACGCTTCAAGTCGGCAATCTGGTCATCTCTGCTCTTGACTTGCGGGAAGCTCGGCGGTCGAAAGACGCCTCCTTCGCCATATGTCGGTGGAGGAACGGCAGCGGCTTCGGTGCCAGGTATGTCTCGAGGTCGGTATGCGAAGTAGAGTGCCGCGCTGCCTGCGAGACCAGCACCAGTCGTGTAAAGCAACGGCTTGATAAAGCGGCTTCCGCGTCGAGCAGCCATAGTGACGGCACACGATCAATTCGCTTCCAGATAAAATGTCGTATATATTCGATTCGCGTTTCAATCCCAATATATTCCCCAAAAAGAAATACTCAAGATGTCAAGAGGCTCTAGCCTACACGCAAAGTAAAGTCATCATGTTAGCGGCCGCGCTCCGGAACATCCCAATAGCATGTCCACTTACCTCAGGAGCAGATTCAAGAAAACATGCTGAGCTGCGCGCTCTGGAGAACCAATTTTTCCGAGACGATAGAATGTTGTAGGAATGTAGGAATGGCGAATGGGTCGAATTGTGGAGTTTCAGAGTTTGAAGCACACACGTGCAGTGCTATGACGACTGGCTTCGCGATCGCGTCGCGACCCCCACTTTTCGGTGCTGCGGCGCAATGATTGAGCGGACCAGCACGTTGTGGGATCTGACAGGTATGCAAGAACTTGCGCGCTACTAATTCGTACGCGGAACTGTCTTGATATCTGAAGAAAAAAAATACCAGAAGTTCTGGTAATACCCAAACCTTGAAAGGCAGACCATCGGATGCCATCGAACATGCCCGCAATGCAAGGCCCACTTGATCGACCGGATGCGGCACCACTGCGAGCTGCAGAGCCTCATCGATTATGTCAGGGCAGCATCACACCTCCAATCGAGTCAGCAGGAATCCTCGTTTGAACTGTTTTTGTGTCATTTCAACAGGCTTGGACACGTCTCTAGCCTTACGGCGAGTTCTAGTATCTTGTGCAGCTCTCCCTGTGCTCCTGCACCCAATCCACGATCGGTCCCAGCTAGAAATATACAAAACAATCCCAAGACAGCATCATCTATATACGTACAATCCAGCCCAAAAGCAAGACATCTACTGCAATAACAGCGCCCGCAATGCTCAGCACCATACCCTGATGCAGCCATCCTAGGCGCTCCCTCCTCGTCTTCATACTTATAACAGCAACACCGCAGAGCATCAGCGTGCATATCGTTCCAATAAGGACACCAATGTCCACGGCGCCTCTCTCCTTTTTGCGACTCGTGACCGTCATGAGACCAAGAATAAAGTTGATAACGATAGCAGTCAGCAAACATGTCGAGTAGAAGCGCAGCTTTGTCATCTCAGTCTTGTGCTGGCGATCCTCGAGTTCTCCAAGGAGAGATCTGCGCTCCTGAAGGGCTGCGGCATCGCGGTACGGATCGCGGAAGGAGTGGAAAAGGCTGCTGAAATATCCCTCTTGTGACTCGCGTCGCGACGTTGGTAAGGTTCCGTAGTTCGGGCGTCGTGTGATCGGAGATTCGTCCAATGTGCCATCGTCGCTTGACTCATCGTCGGTAACAGAGCTGTCTTTGTCGGAGCTCCTTCTCAGTCCGGGTATCTGTCTGGCGAAGGCTTCGACCTTTCTCCACCACTTCGCACCGGGGTAGTCGTAATTCGCATTGGGGTCGACGAGAATATAATACCCTCCGGTCTCTTCATCCTCAGGGTGGTCATATTCGTTCCAGTAGCGCTGTGCAGGCTCCTGTTCTGTCGACACCATTGGAGGTGGATAATCTGAGAAAGGTGTCCGTCGCTTCTTGCGGAAAGCTTGAAGAGGCGGATTTGCAAACTCTTGAGGCGAGGTGACTGACGAATCGCCTGTACGAGATGCTACAGGGCTTGAATGTCCATCGTTCGATGTGTTCGATGTCGAGGTCATTGGAGGCGAGCTTTGTGACACAGAACCCGAGGTGTTGATTCTGGTCTTGCGACTTCTCCGTTTGACAAGTTTAGGCATTTTGCGAATGTCCTGTTCCAACAAGGGTAACTGTGCAGTGTTAGTCTTGAGTGGAACACGTGTTCGGTGGAGCCCATGGACTGAAAGAGTACTACTGGTAAAGACAAGACTTACCCAGAACGGTGATGTCATGGCAGTAGGCCGGCAACACGCCCACACAGCATGTGCTTCGATAGTGAACCCGCGCACACGTTCGACCTGTAGTTGTAAGTTCTCTATTCCGCGTTCCAAATGACGTCAACGTACCAAATGACTCTGATCAAGAGTCTGGACCAGTGATGTAGCTTGAGATCCTTCGCGTCGAACTTCAAGTATTGCGTGAGGGAACATGATTGCGTTTGACCGCGCCGCAGATGGCCAGTCATCGTTAAAAAGGTCTCTACTCATCGAAGCCTTCATGTATACGTCCTTATCCAAGGTCGCCCATATGCCTCCAACGGAATTGTTGTGAAGTCCAACGAAGCGAGTACGCGTCGACCCAACACCTGCAATGGCTTTGATCTCGTTGTGGTTTGCTAGCCACTGTCGAACAGCGCTGACACGGCCATGACCGTTCGCTTCTGGTGACGTCGGAGACTTCGCTGCTAACAAGTCTTGCAGAGACTTCGTCCTCAGCCTGGTAGTCTCGATTTTGCTAGTCGTCTGTTGCTGGCCGTTCGTTTCATCGCACATCACGACCGCAGCCTCTCCAGAGGAAACACAGTGCACATTGCCAGCGGCTTTGAAGACGTTGTTGTCCTTTGTGGAGTCTGTCGAGCCTATTGTGCTTGCGTTTTGTTTCATCGCAAATGCTTCGGGATGGTCCAGAACCAGCAAGCCGACCTCGTCTTCCCCACAGCTCTTCCCGGTTCCATACAGCCGCATGTGTTGTAGAAGCAACACTTGGACCTCCACGACATGATCGGGGTGGATCCAGTAGGTCGCTCTGCTTCCATGCGATCCCAGTGGGATACCCAAAGCCAGGTCAAAGTCCAGCTCGTGTCCTTTGACAAGAGCCTTCGAGATGCGAGGGGCTGTCGACTCATCACGAGCGCTATCGTAATCTGCCACAGGCGCGCCTTCGTGGTCGAAAACTGCACGAAGGCAGCCGAGAACACGCATGTACTGATCGAGCAGGTATTTCAGGTCCACATTGAAGAGGCTGTCTTGCTTGCTTGCAATCTGCTGTTTGAACACCTCATTAAGGCCCCTGTCCTTCGTCCAGCGCCTGTACTTTTTCAGAATCTTGGTGAAGCCGGTGCGCTGAGCAGCCTGGAAACGAGACAGTGAGCGCAGTTCCTCTCCAGTCCTGGCATATGTTAGTCCAAGTCCGAGCCGCCCCAACGGATGCGCATAGTACCTTGCTACGTCCGCATCTATCTTCGCATATTTCTCTATCGCTCTAGCCGGTAGCGGTATGCCCGGCGAAGCGCGCTGTTTCGAGCGCAATTGCTCCAAGCTCTTGCTGATGTGATCCAACCGCCTCTCGATCTCTCCGCTTTTGCTTCGTATGAATAAATTGATACGGTCATGTTGCTCGTTGAGTATCTGTAGAAATGTCTCTCGGAAGGCTCGCTCGGTGCTCTCGCCCTGACCGGGTATCGATACGGCTCTGTTCGTGCCCGGCGTGGTCTGGTGCTTGATGAGGTCTTTGAGGCTGTCGTAATCTATGTTATCTGTGTACCACTCGTCAGCGCATTGCCTCCCGCTGGACTGAGTCTTGTTGTGGTACTAACAGTGTCCCCATTCTGGTATTGACCGCGACCGAAGGGTTTCGCCAAACTTCATTTGCGACTGTGACTGAGTACTGGCAGCGATGGGGGGTTCAATTGCGTGGGGTCGTCTGTGAGGCTCTTTGTGCTATGTTACACAGACGAACGGGTAGCGAGCGAACTGGGTATCTGTCAGAGAGCGCTTTATGGAGCGGGTTGCGACCGGATGTTGCCATCGGTGAACAATTAATGTTTGCAGGAAATGCAAAGACCGCTAAGTATATACATAATGAGACGGAGGGACTACCGTACCGTCGCAATTGGAGAAAGACGATAAGGATACCCGGTGCTGGTTCTAAAAGCCGTTGCTAGCCAAGGTTCCCTGGTGACGTAGGGTGATAGGGCCGACTCTCTTACGACGCAGCGCGAGGTTGTTGACAAAAGGAAGCGGAGGAGGCAGAACAACGAGGTGTGTTCAATCGTAGGACATGAATCTCAGCTGGAAAGGCACGACATGACGGACGGTCCCTGCGCCTGCCCTGCTTTCTCAATGTTTAGACGAGACGGCCTAGCGGCGCAACGTTTGATCGTGCATTGATTCGCCGCCACTGCTAGCCGCCTTGGACGACGTGGGGCATCTTGCAACTCTCAAATATTGTTGAAGCTTCGCAGATGAACCCACCCTATCCCATCATTCTACTCCGTCGGAGGTTGCCGGCCGTGGACTGTCAATCAGCGCATCCGCGGTGTCCGCAAGATACCGGGGAGAAGATCGAAGTTTGTCCGAGGTACAATCGATTGAAGCCGAGCAGACGGCTTCAGCAACCTGTACTCTCATTATTAGACAAGGGTCCCTTCTGATTTTCTACCGTATGCACCCAAAAGGACCGTACCCCACTCAAGCGCCCAAAGTAGAAAACAAGCACGCGCTCACCACCGTCTGCCATGCGTCACATACCCGGTCCAGAGTTTCCCAGACACTCGGTAGCGGTGCACACAAATCAAGGCACGAGCTGACATCTTTTTTCACACAAACGTCTTCGCCAACGAGAAAGACTCTGCGTCTGCCTCGGCATTCCACACGCAATTGAAGCATCGCAGCGATTTCTCTCCACAGCAGCGGACCGCTAAGTGGACTTGCCCCCACAGCGGCTGAACTGGAGCCTCTGCTTGAATAGCAGACACCACAGGGTCTGGACCGATTTGAGTCATGCGGGATGAACAGATGTTTGATCGATCGTGTATCGTCAAAGAGACAGCTTCTCTGGTCACCGCGTTGAAGCCAATTCTCGCAGACGTCACGCCTACTACATGCATGCCTCCCGCGCTCAAGCAACACAATCCCTAGCCGAAGGATCAAAAGGATCAATTGGCAACATGCAACGCAATTCAGGGTCCTGCACTTATTAAACTGATTAGCTGCAGCGATAGATCATTTACTTCCACAACTTTTGCCGGCTCTAGTCTCCTCAACGACGTTCAGGCCCCACACTCATTCGTGACTCTTGTGTCGGAGAAGCTTTGAGAGACATGAGCCCACATTCCCGCATGGTGGGGACGCGGACAGACCCTTCAGATAAAGATTATCCAATAGGCGCTTGGGAGTGACTTACTGGAGCGCGTCTAGAGTCGAGACTGACGTTTTCGACATTTGTCCAGGCGTTATGTTCTGCCGTGCGGGATGTTAAATGTCGGAATGTTGCTACGCTCTGTGGTGGTCTTCAAATGCTACTGCGGTATTCTCACTGCGACCAACAGGGTCGGAACAGAGCTCATGATTCAAGTTATTTCAAAGGCTGAATGCACCTGGCAGATATGGCCATTACACTGCGCCTGCTGCTCAACATGCGACCTCATCAACATTCACATTTGTGGACACAGCATGGCCCCCCACACGATACGACGCAAACCCACTTGTAGCATCACGCCGACTGTCAAAAGCTTCGCTGTCACATGCGCAAGCCTCACAACCATATCCACTTGGCAAATTTTCTGAGACGAGGATTGCACATGGTCTGACCATCTTCACGGACATGCGAATTGACCCTGTTAGAAAGCTTGAACAAAGCTTTGGATTTCTGGAGATCATCTTCGCCCCGGCAACGCCATACTTCAGTGCGGTATACACAAAGGTGGTAGATGAGACGCCCCCACTTTGTCTTCTTGTTCGTGACACTTCTTGTAGTCTTAGTGTTCTAACCGGGAGGAAGTAGGCTGCTGTCGACGATGTCTTCCGCCTCCTTCGCCTCTAGTTCATCGGTGCTGTGGAGGGGTGATCGAGGTAGAGCCATCAGACCTATCTGGCTGTTAGCAACTGTTCGGTCCAATTGTGTGTAGAGTAGTACTAACCTGTCCGTGCAGATTCAAGAATGCCAAAAGGAGCAATGAGCTTCATGAATGATTCGACCCTAGTCGACTTCGCAGAGACTTCGACGATGCAGTTGTTCGTGCTGATGTCCAATACTTTGCCGCCAAACTGGTGGGTCATGAAGGTGATGGCGCGAAGATGCTCGTGCTTGTGACGCAGCGCCTGGCTGACGGCCAGGTTGGACGGGTGGAAATCCCTCCGCAAAGAGTTGCGAGCAGCCTCTTGGGCCATCTGGTCACGGTCCGCCTCTGACAAGTCGGCCTCCTCTTCCTCTGACTGGGCCATCTCGCGGTGGTGAGATAGCAGCTCCTCGAAATATTCTGGTCCGAGGGTGGAGATCTTGGCGAGCAGCAGTTCGCGCTGCACGAGGGGAGACTGCGTGTAGTCCAGTACCGCCCAGACAGGTACTAGGTCCTCCAGCTGACGGCGCGCCTGCTCGACCACGCCATCTTGGCCTTGCAGCACAATGGTCATGCGCGAGAGGTCATCTACCTCGGTGTTGCACACCACCAAGCTGTCAATGTTGAAGCCCCGCGCTGCCAGAATTCCAGAGACGCGAGACAGCACACCCGGCTCATTTTGTACCAGGCAATTGAGGATATGGCGCTTCGGTGGGCTCTGCGAGGGGAGGGGCGTCTCATAGAGGATGTTGCTGACGGCAGCGGGCGCAGACCAGGCTGGAGGGCGGTCTTCGGTGGGCAGCGGTGCGATTCGGCGGTGGAGCGCCTTGTAGGCGAGGGCTTGTGTGGAGGAGGAGCTCGAGGCGCGCTGTTGCATGCGAACTGCACCGGCGCATGGCCTGTTGAGCAAGCTGCGCAAGGGCAGGATGGCCCGTCGAGACGCCATGGTGGGTGGTATGACCTCTCGTGGGGCGATTGGCGTGTATGTGCGGGGGATTGGTGTCTCGTGGTGACGGAGGGTGGTAAAGCTTCTTAGACAGTGATTCACCTAGAATAATACGAAATACCCGGCCGATGTTCGCAGCAGCGGCGCCGGGGCCACCCAAAGACAAGGGCACGCGAACCGAGCCGCTAAGATAGTGCTAGATTAGCCTTCCTTTCCTTTCACATTTGGCCCAAACTGCAACTCCTCTGCCTCTGCCTGCCTGCACTCCACTGCGATTTGCACGACTCTCTGCGCAACCATGTCTGACGAGCACCGCCCGCGATCACGCTTCGACACCGAGGAGACTGAGCGTCCGGCGCGCTCGCGTTTCGACACCGACCGCCGCTCACGCTCGCCCTCGAGGCGCGAATCTGAGTCAGTCCGCGCGCGCAGTCCTGTTGCTCGTGAAGGCTCAGACAGCCCCGCCGCCAGTGGCATTAAGAACAAGGCGGCTGCAGCTGCGGCCGCGGCGGCTGCGAGGATCAACGCGCAGATCCAGGCGAAGAAGGGCATCCAGCATGTCGACGTGCCGCCTATTCGCTCTGTACGTGCCCGCTCGCAGTCCTTCACGGCCACCGCTAACAAGCGCCAGGTCGCGTCTCCTCCAGTCGCCAAGTCGCCCTCTACTGCCGGCCCCGGCCAGGCTGTCGCGAGCGAGATCTACCAGCAGGACGGAGACTACATCAAGGACATTGAGATCAACGATCTGCGTAATCGCTACACACTGACCAAAGGCGCTGTGCAAAAAAGGGTAAATAACTTCTGTCTGCCACTGATTCTCCAGGATCATGCCTCTGCTTTCTTGTCTCCACCGTGTTGAAGCTGGCTTGTTGTTTGCAATCTCTCCTTGCGGGAGCAGAGCTTACTTGATCTTCTAGCCACCCCACCCGTCTTTCAAATGCTGACCTTGAGTGTGACATCTAGATCAAAGACGAAACTGGTGCCGGTACGCAGACCCGAACACATTACTTAACGATTTAGAACAACCTGCTTATACATGTCAAGATGTCACGACTCGCGGAGAATACTATCCTGACAAGAACATGGCTACAGCTGCTGTAAGTACATATAGTTATCGAGCGACCAGCCTTTTCTAATATCATCACAGAACCCTCCACTCTACCTGCGCGTCACCAGCACGTCCAAGGAAGGCCTCGACCAGGCCACCAAGATGATCGAAGACATGATGACACAGGATCTGCCTAACCTAGTAGATGAGCGTCGCTTCCGTCGCCGTGAGCCAGAGCAGTTCGAGCGTGACGAGTTTGGCCGGGTATGTCTTGCTAATTCAATATGTTGTTCCACCCTAACCTCCACAGCGCAAATGGCCAGAGGAGAAGATCTCCGTAGGTCTCGAACCGATTAGTGGCTTTAACCTACGAGCACAGGTCGTCGGTCGCGGTGGCGACAACGTCAAGTATATCCAACAAGAAACCAGCTGCAAAGTACAGATCAAAGGTCGTGGTTCTGGATTCATGGAGCCCCAGTCAGGTCAAGAGAGCGACGAGCCCATGTATCTCCACATTGCCGGACCTCGCCCTGAGGGTGTCGAAAAGGCCAAGCAGCTGTGTGATGAGCTGCTCGACAAGGTAAAGGCAGACTACCAAGCGTTCAAGGACCGCCCACCACCAAGCCGCAATTACGGCGAGCGAGACGGCGGCTACTCCAATGGACGCGGAGGCTACGGCGGCGATCGAGGTGACCGTGGCGATCGTGGCGATCGTGGCGACCGCGGTGATCGAAGCCAGAGCCAAGGCTACGGATATGGTGGGGGTCAAGGTGGTTATGGCGCAGGTGGATATGGAGCCTCTACTGATGCCAGCGCCGCCGTGGCAGCCACACCAGCAGACCAAAACGCTGCTGCCTGGGATGCCAACACTATCGCTTACTACAACGCTCAATTCGCTCAGGACCCAGCTGGTGATCCCTACGCTCAATATGGTGGCTATGCAGGCTATGTGGCCTGGTATCAGCAGCAGTACTATGCTCAGTTAGCCGCTCAAGGTGGCCAGGCAGCTTATGGTGGTCAGACACAGTCTCCTGCTCCCGGCGCTGGTGCTGGCGCACCTCCGCCTCCGCCGCCCACCGATAGCTATGGTGCGCCTCCACCACCTCCGCCTCCAGCTGCCTCGCCTGGCGGCTACAGCGCGGTACGTACTTTTCGTCTCACCTCCGTGGTCGTGACTAATTGACATAGGTTCCTCCACCGCCTGGTTTGTAAGTTCGTTGAACGACTGTTATCGAGCACTTACGACAGCCTTCACTGCGCCCAGCTTCCGAACGACCTCTGTCTTCTCGTATCAAGAGATTGCGTATGTATTGGTGTAGGCCGAGACAGATTCGAGGAGTTTTCGCTTGCATTTCACGGCTTGTTACTGCTGATGCGGAGTATGCGTAAGGAGCAGCTGATTCTTTTGGATTGCTGGTCATCACAGCTAGGATATCAATGCAATCGCTTTTCACTCTTGAGGGATCGATAGTGTTTGCGTGGAACCAAAGATATCAATTTCAACCACGCTAAAGGGCGCATACACAGCAAATACTCCTAATATTCAAGACTCCATGCCCAATATGAAAATCCCGTTAGTGCCAAGATAGCTATCCAGCATCACAACATCTGTACTAATACAGCGGCCACTTATATACAACACTCCCCCTCCCTTCCCTCCTCACCTCTCACTCACAACCTAACATTCGCCCCAATCTTCCCACCCTGAAACCAAATCCTCTCATTCCACTCCCCAATCCTCACACCCACATGCGCAAAAGCACTCAACTTCAACTGCCCGCCCAACGCCTTGCGAATCGCATCATACCCAATACCGCCGAAACTCCAGTCCACAGGGATACGCGGGCTTTCGCTCAGACCGGGCGGCACCGCGAAGGGCAGGTCGTATTGGATTATGCCGGCGGGGTGGCCTTCGTAGTACGCGGTGGCGTTCATGTGCGTGATGAACATGGTGGTGCGCGTGAAGGGGGAGTTTAGCGTGAATGTAGCGGTGGAGGAAATGAGGTGCATTGTAGCGCCTTTGATGAAGTGTTCGCGCTCGGGTTCGCCGTCGTTGCCGTCGTCTGGGTCGGAATTCGGGTCTTTTGGTTTCGTGAGGTGTGGGGCGGGGAGCGTGATGGGGTATTTGGACATGAGGTTGCTGAGGCCTGGT
>Ga0265780_10002180_pt1 | contig 26883 bp, 35 predicted proteins | sample P1T30metagenome_FD_192432 | JGI IMG/M metagenome (GOLD analysis project Ga0265780, IMG submission 192432) | Plant litter microbial communities from East Loma Ridge, Irvine, California - P1 T30 | ecosystem: Environmental > Terrestrial > Plant litter > Unclassified | place: USA: California...
TTACCGCGCCTCCTCGCAAATTGTCCAAGCCCCTAGTTAATCCCCTGTTTCTATCAAGGCCAGCGTAGTATGCGCGGGGAGGTGTTCCCCTAGCTTCTGCCGGGCGGGGCCGATTCGCCCTGCCACGGGAGCCAGCAAGTAAGTGGGCGTGCCATCGGGGCGCTCTAGCTTCGCTAGCAACTGGCCGCGCTTCACCCGGTCGCCCGCCGTGAAGAAAAGGTCCACTAGGTGGCCGTGCACAGGCGCTTGCACCGGGTAGGTCGTAGGGGCAGGTTGCACTAGCGGGGCGGGGGCAGATAATTGCCGCGCAGGGGTGGGGCTAGCTCCAAGTAATAGCCCTAGGGTTAACAGGCGGACAGGCCAGTCCACAACAAGGCTTTTAAAGAACCTTTTCATTAGTTAAGAAGTGAGCGTAGCGGGAAGCCGCAGATGAGTAAGCAACTGGTAGTAAGGGGTAGGCTGTCCAGCAAAGAAGTCACTATCCCGATTAGGTCGGGGCCTAGTAAGCGCCCGAGCGCCTTCGTCGGGTTCAAGGCCAATAGAGATAGGTAATAAGACCTAAGGAGCGTAGCCAGCGCAGGGAATTTACGGGTCTGACTAACGGACACTGGGCGTGCCACGAGCGTACCAGCACGATGCGCCCGCTTAGCGGCCTTCGTTGAGCTCCGTCATCAGCTCGCCAAACAGGCGGGCCGAGGTAAGCCGGTCGTCGAGCGTGTACATGGTTGAGGCCGTGATAAGCTCATTGGCTTGGGTTTCGGCCAGCAACGCCTGCACCTGCTGCTTCACGGTTTGCTTGCTGCCCACGACGGAGTATTTCAGCATTTGCTGCACGGCCGGGTGCTGCCACATATCGGCCAGCTCCTCGGTCAGGGCGGTGGGGGGCTGCACGGGTGCTTTTGTATCGCCCGTCAGCATTCCGACAAACAGGCGGATTAAACTCGTGAATAGCCGCTGAGCTGCCTCGTCGGTATCGGCCACGTAGGCGTTGAGGGCTACTATGGTGTAGGGCTCCTGCAAAAACTCCGAGGGCTGAAACTCATCGCGATAGATTTGCAGCGCTTGGTGAAGGTGGGTAGAGGCGAAGTGGCTGGCAAACGCGTAGGGCAGGCCCAGCTTGGCTGCTAGATGCGCGCTGTCGGTGCTGGACCCTAGGATATAGAGGGGCACTTCCATACCCTCAGCCACAGGGGCCCGCACCGTTGCCTGTTTGTTGGCAGGCGAGAAATAGGTCTGAATCTTACCGATTTCCTGCGGAAAGGCCTGAGCCGCCTGCATGAAGTCTGACCGGATGGCTTGCGCGGTCGGCGAGTCGGTACCCGCCGCCCGGCCCAGCCCTAGGTCGATGCGGCCAGGGTATAGCTGCGCCAGGGTGCCAAACTGTTCGGCTACCACCAGGGGGGAGTGGTTGGGGAGCATAATGCCGCCCGACCCTACCCGGATGCGCGTCGTATTTTCGGCCACGTACCCGATGAGCAAGGGAGGCGCATTGCTGCCAATGTTGTCGGAGTTGTGGTGCTCGGCTAGCCAGTAGCGGGTATAGTGCTGCCGCTCGGCTTCCTGGGCCAGCGCCAGCGAGTGGTGCAGGGTATCTCGTATCGTTTCGCCTTGGGAGACAATGGCTAAGTCCAAGATGGAATACGCAACCGGGTGCTTCTTGGCGGAGGGGTTAGGAGTAATAAGGGTAGGCATGGGGGCTTCTTTTTAGGGGTAGCTGGTAGCAGCCTGCCTTGGATTGAACTGGTGGTGAAGCGTAGCGGGGAGCGGTCGCCGAATGCGCGGTGGATTCAAAAGGCCGGCTGGTTTAGCTGGCCGATTAAATGGTTCGAAACGCTGGGTTTGGTAGGCCGAGATTTCCCCGCAGGGTTTCGGCCTCATACTCTGTATGGAAGAGGCCGCGTTCTTGTAGAATGGGCACCACCAGCTCGATAAAATCTTGTAGCCCGTGGGGATGGTCTTGTCGAACCATCAGCATATCGATGGCCCCGGCTTCATACCACCGCTGTATTTCCGTGGCAACTCTTTCGGCCGAGCCCATAAACAGGGGGACGGGAACGTGCGAATACGGACCCAAGGCGCGGATTTCCTGGTACTTCGCGTAGGCCTCGGCATCGGTGCGGCCCACGATGGGGTTTTGTGATACCGACCGCACAAAGTCTTCCGGCTTCCTGCCTTTTTCAAGTAGCTTCGCGGTCAGCGCATTGGCGATTGACAAGGTTTCCTCGAAGGTGCTACCGGCCATGAAGACGCCGTCGGTATAGGACGTGGCCAGGTCCACGAAGGTGGGGGAGCTGCCGGCCATGTACAGGACCGGCCGGCCCTGCACCGAGCGACTGAGGTTCAGCGGGCCATCCACCGAGAAGTACTTGCCCCGGTAGTTAACCGGGTGCATCTTGTGCGGATTCAGAAACACGCCACTCTCTTTATCGCGGGGAAAGGCGTCGTCCTCGTACGTGTCCCACAAGCCCAGCAAAATCTCCAGAAACTCCTGGTGCATAGGGTACTGGTCGGCTTTGCCGAGGTGGCCCCGGCTGAAGTTGACCATGCCGCCGGGGTTGGAGGTGATGGCGTTCAGCGAGGCCCGGCCCTTGCTGATTTTGTCCAGCGACAAGAATGGCTAGGGCCGACATAAGCGTCCCCCCCTCGAACATGCTTAGGTAGTAGGGAATGTTGCCGGGGCCGACGTGGCTGACATCGTACAGGAACAGGGTTTCAAACTTGGCCTGTTCTACCAGCTGCGCCTGCTTAATGAAAAAATCGATGTTTTCACCAGCGTCGGCCGGCATGGCGGGATGGCGCCAGGAGGAAAAATTCCACCCCGGCCCATCAATGACCGCGGCCAGCTTGAGCGTTTTTTTGTTGTTCATCATTAAGCGTGTATATGCGTGTTTTTGCCCCGGCAGAACCTTCTCCGCGGGCCTACGCCCTAGCCGATGCTATCCAGCGGCTGTAGGTCCTGCGCGGTCAGTTGCAGCGCAGCCGCCCGTATGTTCTCTTCCAACTGGTCGAGGTTGCGGGTGCCCGGCTAAGCATTACCACGTTGCCGGGCGCGGTTGTTGGCCACTACTTCTTCGCGGGTGGGCCAGGCTTCGCGTTGCAGCATTTCCCCGATAATTTCATCGCGTATCTGCGGGGCCTTGCCGGGCACGGCGTTGGCCAGGGCCTGAATCAGCTCCGGGGCCGTGAGCTCGGTGCAGTAGGCTGGGGTGCCCGGCTGTTGCCGCCACGAGTCGGCCAAGCTACCCCCGTCCACTACGTCGAAACCTAGGTCATTGCTGAGGTCGGACAAGATTTGTTTAGCACGCTGGTCGTCGCCCGCAATGGAAAGGGCAATGCAGCCGGGCGTACCAGGCGCGGTGCCGCCGCTTGCAATCGTCTCAGCCAGCAGGTTGTTGAAAGCTTTTAGGACGGGGCGGCCTAGCTGCTCAGCGACCCACACGCTTTCCGTCTGGCCTTGCTCTACCGCGTCGATTTTCTCGTCCCGGAAGGGGTAGTAGTTGCCCGTATCCACCACGACCACCTCGGGGGGCAACGACCGGAACAGGTCTTTGGGAAACTCACCAATCGCCTTAAAGGGTACGCTGATAAAGACAAGGTCCACGTTCTGCACCACATCTTGCAGGCTGGCGGGGCTAGCCCCCAACTCCTGGGCTTTCTGGGCCAATTCGGCCGGCTGGCGGGTGTTGGTTACTTTCACCTGGTGGCCGAGGGCGACCAGGTTTTTGGCGAGGGAGCCGCCAACAGGGCCGGTGCCAATGATTCCAATTTTCATGGTATTGAGGGTTGAATGGTTTATCGTTTCCACGACGAGGACCTCCTTGGGCCCGCCCTGGAAAGGGTATTGTTAAGCAGTAGCTTGCGTTGGGAGCGCTAGCCCATCTTCAGCAACTGCAGAAAGCTTTCCAGCTCCTGCAGCTTTTCCGTATTGATAGTCAAGTACATGTTGCGGCCCTCCTTACACGAATTGACCATGCCTGCATCTACCAGCGCCTTCACGTGCTGCGACATGGATGGCTGGCTGATGGGCACAAACTCATACAGATTGGCGCATCCCAGCCGCTGCGCCCGCGCAATCTCCTGCAACATGCGCAGGCGGTTCGGGTCGCTCAACGACTTCGCTAGCTTGACAAGGGACTTGGTATCCATAGCAGTAGGGTGGGGATAGAAGGATTTTGCTTGATATTCGCTGGCCGAAGTAGGGAGCGTGAATAGTGTGGCTAGCAGGGTACTACTGCCAGCCGCCGCCCACGGCCCGGTACAGTTCCACATTCGCCCCCAGCTGGTTGCGTTTCAGCGAAGCCAGCTCCAATTCGCTTTGCAGCGCATTGCTCTGGGCCGTGATGACTTCCAGGTAGCTGGCCAGGCCGCTGCGAAACAGGAGGCTGGCATTGGTCGTCGCTTGGCGAAGCGCGCTGACGCGCTCCGTGGCAATGGCTTGCTGAGTTTGGGTGCGCTGGACCTGCCCTAGGGCATTGGAGACTTCACCCACCGCTACCAGCACCTGCTGCCGGAACTGAATCACCGTCCGCTCGCGGTCAATCTGGGCCTGCTGGTACTGCGTGCGCAGCGCCCCGCGCTGAAACAGCGGCTGCGTAATGCCCCCCGTGGCCAAGCCGAATAGCGAGGCCGGCACGCTAAACCAATTGCTGGCCTGGAAGGAATTGAGGCCACCCTGCGCCGTGATGGCCAGCGTGGGGTAGAGTTGCGCTTTGGTGTAGCCCACCATGGCGTTGGCCCGGTCGAGGGCCAGCTCGGCACTGCGCACGTCGGGCCGCCGGGCCAGCAGCGCCGCTGGCACGCCGCCTGCGGCCACTACCGGCACTTGCACCCGCAGCAGGTTGCCGGTGCGGCTAATGCCGCCTGGCATCCGCCCGGCCAGGATGCTCAGCGCATCTTCCTGCACCGTGATGGCCTGCTCAAACTCGGGGATGAAGCCGGCCGCCGTGAGGCGCTGCGCCTCGACCTGCTGCACGGCGAGCGCCGTCACCTGACCGGCCGTGAACTGCAGCCGGGTGAAGCGCAGGGTGCTGTCGGTGAGGGCGAAGTTGCGCCGGGCCACGGCCAGCTGGGTGTCCAGCATCAGCAGGTTGTAGTAGCCATCGGCTACCTGCGCTACCACCTGCGTTTGCACGGCCTTGCGGGCTTCCTGGCTTTGCAGGTAGGCGGCCAGCGCCTCCTGCTTGCGGCTGCGGATTTTGCCCCAGATGTCGGCTTCCCAGCTGACGGCGGTCGAGAGGCTGTAGTCTTCTAGGTGCTTGACCCCGAGGAACTGGCTGTAAGAAATACCGTTCAGGCTGTTGCTGGAGGGTCGGTTGGTATTCACGCCCGCTTGCAGGGTGGCGGTGGGCAGGTAGCCTAGACGGGCCTGCTTGAGCGTGGCCTGCGCCGAAGCGATATTCTGGATAGCCAGCTGCAAGTCGTTGTTACGCACCGTGGCGCTGTCGAGCAGTTGCTGCAAGGCTGGCTCGGTAAAGAAGCTCCGCCACGGCAGGTTGACCACGGACGTGGTATCGGGGTTGGTGGCGGTGCGGTACGTGGCCGGCAGCGGCAGCGCGGGCAGGGGTAGGTCTTTCGACACTTTGCAGGACGCTGCGAGGAGCAAGCCTGCCAGCACCAGCGGAAGCCGGTGCCAGGTTTTAGTTATCAGAGTAGTCATGGGATTAGCTAACCGTGGCGTGAACCGGTACCCGCTCCCGCTCGGCCGGAACCGCAGGTGCTTGGGGGCCGGGCGTCCCGCTGAGGCGCTCGTTCAGGCGTTGAAAAATCACGAACAGCAAGGGAATCAGAAACAGGCCGAGCACGACGCCCGTGAGCATGCCCCCGGCCGCGCCGATGCTGATAGAATGGTTGCCTTGCGCCGATGGCCCCTGGGCCCGCATCATGGGCAGCATCCCGGCCACGAAGGCCAGCGATGTCATCAGGATGGGGCGTAGGCGGGAGGCCGAGGCATTGAGCGCGGCCTGCACCAGCGGCTCGCCCGCGTGGCGGCGCTGCAAGGCAAATTCCACAATGAGGATGGCATTCTTGGCCAGCAGGCCGATGAGCATAATCAGGGCTACCTGCACGTAGATGTTGTTGGTGATACCGGCAAAGCCAATGGCCGCGAATACCCCGACAATGCCCACTGGCAGCGACAGCAGCACGGCAAAGGGCAGAATGTAGCTCTCGTACTGGGCCGCCAGCAGGAAGTACACGAACACGATACACATCAGGAACACGACAGTCGACTGGTTGCCCGAGGAGATTTCCTCGCGGGTCAACCCCGAAAACTCGTAGGTGAAGCCGGAGGGCAAGTACTTCTCGGCCACCAGCTCCACCGCCTTAATGGCATCGCCGGAGCTATAGCCTTTCTTGGGCACCGCATTTATGGTCAAGGAATTGAAGAGGTTGTAGCGCGAGGCCGTTTCTGGGCCGAACACCCGCTTGAGGCGGACCAGCGTGCGCAGGGGCACCATCTCGCCGCGGTCATTTTTCACAAATACCCCGTTTAGGGCCGTAGGGTCGGCGCGGTTGGCCTTGTCGGCCTGCACCACCACCCGGTAGTATTTGCCAAAGCGGTTGAAGTCCGAGGCCTGGGCGCTGCCAAAATAAGCCTGCATGGTTTGCAGCACGCGCTGCACCCCCACGCCCAACTGGGCGGCTTTTACCTCGTCTACTTCCGCCTCTAGTTGGGGGTAGTCAGCTCGGAACGAGGTGAAGGCCACGCCGATAGCCGGTTGCTTCAGTAGCTCGCTGATAAAGTCTTGACCCACTAGGCCAAGCTTGGGCAGCTCGCCGCCGGTGCGGTCCTGCAACACCACTTCCAGGCCTTCCACGTTGCCGAAGCCCGGCACGGTGGGCGTGGTAAACACGAACGTATCGGCCCCCTTAATGGTCGCCGCCGCCTTCTCGCGGATAATGGCCATGACGGCGTTGATGTCCTGCACGGCGCCGCGCTCCGGGATGGGTTTCAGAATGACGAACGCGGTGAGCGCCGAGGCGCTGTTGGAAGAGGTCAGGATGCTAAAGCCCGTCAGCAAGTTGATTTTATCGACGGACGGCATGGTCCGCAATTGCTCTTCTAGCTGCAAACCCACCTGGTTCGTGCGGGCGAGCGACGCGCCGGCCGGCAAGGACATCGAAATAGCCACAAAGCCCTGGTCTTCCGACGGAATGAAGCCAGAAGGCGTGCGCTTGGCCAGCCAGCCGGTGAGCACCACCACCAGCACCAGGCCGCTCAGGCCTACCCACTTGTGGCGGATTAAGAACTTGATACTGCCCACGTACCGGGTGGTCAGCCGGTCGAAGCTGCGGTTGAAGCCCGCAAAAAAGCGGGTTTTAAACGTGCTCGGCGCGGCGGGCGCCGCGTGCTCCCCGTCGTGCGGGGTGTGCTTGAGCAAGAGTGCCGCCAGGGCGGGGCTCAGCGTCAAGGCGTTGACAGCCGAAATAACAATGGCAATGGCCATCGTAAAGGCAAACTGGCGGTAGAACACCCCCGTCGAGCCGTCCATTAAGCCCACCGGCAGAAACACGGCCGCCATCACCAGGGTAATCGAAATAATGGCCCCGGTAATCTCGCTCATGGCCTGCGTGGTGGCCGCTTTTACCGACTGGGCGCCTTCCTCCAGCTTGCTGTGCACGGCTTCCACGACCACGATGGCGTCATCGACCACGATGCCGATGGCCAGTACCAAGGCAAAGAGCGTGAGCAGATTGATGGAAAAGCCCACCAGCTGCATAAAGAAGAACGTACCCACGATGGCCACCGGCACGGCAATGGCCGGAATCAGGGTCGAGCGGAAATCCTGCAGGAAGATGAACACCACGATGAACACCAGAATAAAGGCTTCCACCAGCGTGTGCTCGACTTGCTCAATGGACGCATCCAGCGCCGTTTTGGTGGTGTAGAGCGTCTGCTGCTTTACCCCCTTCGGCAGGCCCTTCTCTAGCTTCGTCATCACCTTGGCCACGGCAATCTGCAACTCGTTGGCATTCGAGCCAGCCGTTTGGAAGACGCCGATGTTTATGCCCGGCTTGCCCGAAATGCGCACATCGCCGTTGTAGGTGGCCGCGCCGAACTCCACCCGCGCCACGTCCTTGAGGCGTAGCATCGAGCCGTCGGCATTGGCCCGGATAATCATGTTTTCGTAGTCGCCGGGCTGGCTGCGCTTACCCTTGTACTTGATGACGTACTCGAAGGCTTCCTGGCTGCTCTCACCTAGGCGGCCGGGGGCGGCCTCCAGGTTTTTGTCCTGGATGGCGGCCATCACTTCGGCCGGCGTGAGGTTGTAGCTCGCCAGTTGCGCCGGGTTCAGCCAGATGCGCATGGAATAGGCGCGGTTGCCCCCGAACAGGACGGCCGACCCGATGCCCGGAATGCGTTTCAGCTCGGGCACTAGGTTGATTTGGGCGTAGTTGGTTAAAAAGGTCTGGTCGTACTGCCGTGCATCATCGGAGTAGAGGTTGAGCACGACCACCATGCTGTTTTGCTGCTTAGCCACGGTCACGCCCTGCTGCACTACCTCGGCGGGCAATTGGCTGCTGGCCTGCGCCACCCGGTTCTGCACGTTCACGGCAGCCTGGTCGGGGTCGGTGCCCAGCCGGAAGCTCACCGTAATCGCCAGCGAGCCGTCGTTACTGGCCGTCGAGCTCATGTACACCATGTTCTCCACGCCGTTGATGGACTCTTCCAGCGAGGGCGCGACCGAGCGCAACAGCGTCTCGGCATTCGCCCCGGGGTAGGTAGCGGTCACCAGCACCGCGGGGGGCGCAATGTCAGGAAACTGCTGGAGCGGCAGCTTCCACAACGCGAGCACCCCCAAAATCACCAGCAAGATGGAGATGACGGTGGCCAGCACGGGCCGCTCAATAAATACTTTAAACATGACCGAAAACGATTAATTCTGAACGGATTGAGCGGCTACCTTGCCCGCCACGGCGGCGCTGGCCTTTGGAGCCTGGGTAGGCTGAATGATTTGACCTTCCTGCAAGTGGTCCACACCCTGCAGCACGATGCGGTCCCCATTTTTCACGCCCTCGCTCACCAGGTAATTGGCGCCGCTCTTGCCCTGAATGGTAATGGCCTGGCGGCTGACGCGGTTGCTGTCGCCCACCGCGTACACGAACACGCGGTCCTGTAGCTCGACAGTGGCGGCGGTGGGCACCAGCAGCACATCGGGGTGCGCCAGGGCCAGCCGGATGGTGCCCGTGTTGCCCGAGCGCAGCAGCCCATCGGCATTGGAGAAGGTGGCGCGTAGCGTCACGGCGCCCGTCGTCTTGTCAAACTGCCCGTCGACCATGTCCACCTTGCCTTTGGTAGGGTAGGTGCTTTGGTCGGCCAGCACCAGCGCCACCGGTGGCAGGTGCGTGAGCTTGTCCTGCAGCGTTTTTCCCGCATACTGTTTGCGGAAGGTGATGAAGTCGTCTTCCCCCAGCGAGAAGTAGGTGTGCACCTCGTGCACGTCGGAGAGTTGGGTTAGGGCCTGCGCATCGGTGGGGCCTACCAAGCTGCCCTGCTTAGTTTGCAGCCGACCTAGGTAGCCGCTCACCGGCGCCGTAATGGTGGTGTAGCCCATATTAATGCGGGCGCTGCTGACCGCTGCTTTGGCGCGCTGCAAGTTGGCCTTCGCCACGGTCAGGGCCGCCTGCGCCGTTTGCAGCTGCACCTCCGACACCACCTTGTTCTGCACGAGCGGGGCAAACCGGTCGACTTCTACTTGGGCACTGACCACGGACCCGGCCGCTGCCTGCTGGGCCGCCAGGGCGTTGTTCAACTGCTCGCGGAACGGCGCGTCATTGATTTTAAACAGCGGTTGGCCTTTGCGCACCGCCGCGCCCTCATCCACCAGAATGCGCTCCAGCATCCCCGTCACCTGCGGCCGAATCTCCACGTTGACGACGCCCTCAATGGACGCCGGGTAGTCTTGGTACGTGGTTTCGGTGCCAGTGTGCACCGCCTCTACCGGCAGGGCCGGGGGCGCCAGTGCCTGTTGCGGGGCTTGCTGCTCCGCGCAGCCCGCCAGCAGCAAGCTGCCGGCTAAAAGAGAAGATAGTTTCATGGGTAAAAAGCGGCTCAAGCGAGGCTATTGGGCGAAGTGGTGTGTGAACTAGAAAGCTGGTAGGCACTGTCAATACATTATTTGATAATAATGTGCTTATGTGATAAAGCAAAAAAAAGCCCGTGCAAGGGCTGTGCTGGCAGCGGGTACTCTTTTAGTTAAGTGCTGGCAAAGGTACCAGCCATAAATTCATAAGCAACCAATAATGTTTTGAGAAAAAGAATATACTGGCGCTACCGCCAACGGGCCAGGGGAATAATTAACTTTTAACAGCAGCCGGTTTAAGCAATTGCAAGAAGTCTTCTAACTCCTTCAGCTTTTCGGTATTGATAGACATGCACATATTCCGGCCTTCTTTGTGCGACTCAATTAAACCCGCCTCGGAGAGAGCTTTGAGGTGCTGAGACATGGATGGCTGACTGATAGGCACATTTTGAAACAAGTCAGCACAGACCGTGATTTCCCCTTTTGCAATTTCCTGCAACAAGCGCAGCCGGGTAGGGTCGCTGAGGGATTTGGCTAACTTAACGAGGGACTTGGGATCCATAGTAGACAAAGCTAACGCATGCGCATTAGTTAATGCATATTAACCTTGCGAATACGGAAAAGGTTCTGACCTATTTACACGTAGGCTGCTGGGTCCGCAGCCAGTGAGGGGCTACGCCTCCGATAGTAAAAAACGGTAGGTGAGCGACAGGTCTTGAGCTAGGTGGCGTACTACGCGCTGAGGCATTTGTTGGAGCAATTGGTATTCATAGCCAGTCAGTTGTGGCGAATTCTCGGCCTAAAAGCTACGCTGCCACCCGTTGGGACTTAGCGTGTAAAGTCTCACTGGGTGGCAGCTTAACTGGTCAGTGGGCGCCACCTAGGTCGAGCACAATTTTCCCAATCATGTCGCCTCTTTCGATGGTTTCATGGGCGGTGCGGATATTCTCGCTGGTTAAACCCAACAAGGTCTTTTGCAGGGTAGACCGGACCTTGCCCGTTTCTACGAACTGCGTGAGCTCGCGCAGGATGAAGCCTTGCTGCTCAGGATGCTGGTTGGTGATGACGCGGGTAAATACATTCTCCAGGTGCACCGAGATGGAATGCGGCGTCAAGCCGCTGACATCCAGGCTCTGCTGGACATCCAGCAGGGCCAGGTAGCCGTAGGCTTTTAGCAGCTGCGGCATGGCGGCCAAGTGGCTGGCAGAGGAGCGAGTAGTCAACACCATATCTACTTGTTCGATGCCGTGCTGCGTCAATTGGGCGGCCAGGTCCTGGCTATGGTCCAGCACCATATCGGCGCCCATCGCCGCTACCCATTGCTTGGATTCGGGCCGCGAAGCCGTCGCAATGACCCTCGCACTGGTGCGAGCCTTCAACAGTTGGATAGCGATGGACCCAATGCCACCGGCCCCGCCCAGAATCAAGACGGTATTCACCCCGGCCGGCAACTGGTTATCGTTGCGTAATAAGGCGCCCCAAGCTGTCTGGAAGCTCATAGGTAGGGCCGCGGCTTCGGGAAACGAGAGGGTAGTGGGCTTGTGTAGTGGGCTTGTGGGCCACTACCCGGTAATCGACGGCCACGTAGTCGGCGTAGTTGCCGTCGCGCGAGAGGTCACCGGCGCCATATACCGCATCGCCCACGTGAAACCCCGCGGTATGCGGGCCCACTTGCTCGACGATGCCAGCAAATTCCCAGCCCAGGATTACCGCCTGGCCCGGGGCGGCCGATTTGAACCGGCGGATAACCGTATCGCCAGGGTTTACCGCAAAGGCCTGGACGCGAATCAGTAGGTCGGAATCCCGCAGCGTAGGCATTGGAACATCCTGCAAGTGAAGGGCAAAATCGGTTAGCTCGTGCGCGTGCTGATAGGTGATGGCTTTCATGAGTAGTTAAGTAGTTAGTAGTAGGTTGAGGGCGGTCAGGGGCTTGCCGGCTTGCTGGAGCCGGCCGCCTTCCACCAGCCCCCCTAGGTCGATGGGGGCAAACCCCATAGCGGCAATCAGCTCTTTTATAGTGTGCTTGGCGTCGGCCTCATCGCCGGTCAGCGAGCCGGGCCCGCTGCGATTACTGAGGAGTACACGATTGCCCGCTTGCGCACTCTTGGCGGCCAGCGCCTTGCCAACGTGGCCTAGGCCGATAAAGCCGATGGTGAGGAGAGTCATGATGGTGATTTGGAGGAGAGCGAACGCGCTGGCGAGCAAGCGGAGAACAGCGGGGTAGGGCTCGGCTGAAAGCCAGCCAGTGCGTTCCGAGGAGAGGTGACTGGCTGCTTCGGTTGGCCCAAGGCCCTAGGTATCGGCCGCCGCTACGAGCAGTCAGGTACCCGGGAAATACGTCGTTTTCAGGTACTCCCGTAGCGAGGTGGGCTGGCGGCCCAGCAGCCGCGCCACGGTATCGTCCGTCTCCGCCAGCATGCCGTGCGCAGTGGCAGCCCCCCACTGGGCAAAGAAATTGGCGACGTGCTCGGGGAAGCCAACGGCTACTTGCTGCGCGATGTAGGGAGCCACCTCGCTGCTGTGGTACGTAATGGACCGGCCCGCTAACGCGGAGAGTTCCCGGGCGATGTCGTGAAACGAATAGGCTTCGCTTCCGGTCAAAGTATACGACTGGTTGTCATGGCCTTCGCTGGTCAGCAAGGCGGCCGTGGCGGCGGCTAGGTCGGTCCGCTTGACGAAAGCTGCCTTGCCTTCTCCGGCCGGGAAACGTATTTCCGCGTCCGGCACCTCCCTCCCAATCAGGTACCCCAGGCCTTCAAAGTAGTAGCCGTTTTTGAGAATGGTGTAGACCAGCCCGGACGCTTTCAGATAGGCTTCCGTGGCCAGGTCGCTTTCCGTGACTTCCACCAGCACAAAATTGGAGCTGCGCTGAATACTAGTGTAGAACAGGTGTTTTACCCCGGCTTCCTTAGCGGCATCGATGACGTTGCGGTGCTGGCTTACCCGGTCGGTAAAGGCCACGGCCGAAACCAGCAGCACCTTCTCAATGCCATGAAAGGCTTTTACTAGGGCGGGGTAGTCGAAGTAATCGGCCTGCCGCACGTCTACGCCCCGCTGCACGAGGTCGGTGGCTTTGCTGGCGTCGCGGACCAAGGCGGCGATTTCCGTGGCCGGGGTGGTGGTGAGTAAGCAGTCGATGGTTTCGTGGCCTAGGCCACCGGTGGCACCAGTTACTAAAATCATGGTTGAAAAGAACTAAAAACCACTACTGCGTGGTCGGCAAAAGGGAATGATATGAGAAGAAGGAAGCCTGCTGTTTTGAGTCGGCCGGACTCTGGGGGTATCTGGGCAAACCGCGTGTATATTTGCTTGCGATTTGCAAGTGCAAAGGTGTAGTATAATACTTGCAAAAAGCAAGTAAAAAATAAATCTTTTTTATGAAAGCCCCCAAACAGCGCTCTACCTGCCCCGTGAGCTCGTCGCTCGACGTGCTGGGCGATAAATGGACCCTGCTGATTCTCCGAGATATAGTGTTCGCGGGCAAGTCCACGTATGGACAATTCCTGCAGTCGGCGGAAAAAATGGCGACCAACATTCTGGCCGACCGCTTGGCAGTCCTGGAATCGCAAGGCCTTTTAACCAAGGCCGTGGCCGCCGATAAGAAATCGAAGTTCACCTACCGCCTGACGGAAAAAGGGGTGGATACCATTCCTATTATTGTCGAGCTCGTGCTGTGGGGCGCCAAGCATTGCCCCACCATCGCTGACCCTGACTTGCTGGCAGAACTTCATATTGGGAAAGACGCGGCCGTGGAGAAGTACCAGCGGCTCGCCCGCGAACAGGCCTCGGCGCAATCCAAAGGCGCGTGAGCAGAGCGTTATCCCGAGCAAGTGGCCTTATTGGATGCTTCTCGAGAGGGCGTTTCCAGCATGTGGAGGCACTTTTTTCAAGTCTTTCTAACTTACCCTTACTAGAGTACCTTTAGAAGGCATTACTTGCGCACTAATGACACCTTGATAGATTCAGCTTGACGTTCTGTAGTCGGCACAATGACTTGGTGTAGACTACAACTTACCTAGCTTATCAATTTTCTGCCGCACCTCCGCTTATAGTTGCTGCTGCGCGGGTAAATAAAGCTGGTTCTTGCTGGCTACAATGGTTTGATTATCGGTTGGTAAATTGATTTTCACTGCCGCATCGTTCTTGTCAGCACAGAGCAGGATGCCGATGGTGTGATTTTCGTGGGGCAGCTTTTCCAAGCGGTCGTAGTAGTTGCCTTATACGCTTCCCCGTGTAGTAAGCCAGTAGTTAGTAGAGGTTAAGCTGCTTTTGACCTCCTCCCAATTACTGAGCCAGTTGCAAGTAGAGCATCAGGCGTTCTGAATGAAGCTCGACAATAGTGGCAGCCGCCACTACCTCATCGGGCGTTAAATTCTGTAACGAACTGTGCGGGCGGAAGCCATTATACTCTCGTAGTAGGTAGCTTCGCTAATGCCCATCTTGCGGCACACCTCCACGACAGTTACGCCCGTGTCCGCCTGGCTCAGGGCGAACACGAGTTGGGCCTCGGTAAACTTGGTCTTTTTCATGGCATTGTCTGGGGTTTTAAGGTACGACAAATGCCCAATTTTCTCTACTTTACAGTGGCCTAGTTTTCCGGGAGGAGGTCACTGCTCAAGCACCAGTCCCAGCAGGTACTACGCCTAGACATCGCTCTGCCCAAGCCACTGGCTGAGCAGTGGCTCTTGTCCTTTTGGCGTCAGTATTACCGCCGGTAGCAGCAGCTTGGGAACAGGAGGTAAAATGGCCAGGAGTTCTGCAACAGCCACTACGCCTTTCGGACCCGCCCAAATGAGCTAGCGACAGCCCCGTTTTCAGCTTGGCAAGGCACTTCGTGCGGACTTTCCTGAGCTATCCCCGCTGCACCTTACTTATTGAGCCTTTAACGCACCTCGCAGAGCTATTAGAAATACCTTCTTTGGCTGCTCGCCTTGCTGGCTAGGAGCGCAAGCTAGCACTTGCTAGGCTTGGTAGAGGTGCTAACCACCTAGTCTGATACTGCTCTACAGGAAAGCAAAAACAGCCGAGCACTTGGACGTATTAATTTTTATTCTACATTTGTAGAAACAAGTCTACACCCATAGAATGAAGCTCTCTGCCGCCGAGGAAGTTTTGATGCAATACCTCTGGACGCGCGAGCGCGCTTTCATGAAGGAACTACTTGACGCTTATCCAGCCCCGAAGCCAGCGGCCACTACCGTCGCTACCCTGCTCAAGCGCATGACCGACAAGGGCTTGGTTGGTTATCAAGAGTACGGCAACTCCCGGCAATATTACCCGTTGGTCAGCCGCCAAGCCTACTTTGGCACCCACGTCAAGGGCTTCATCAAGACCTTCTTCAATGACTCGGCGGCCCAGTTCGCTTCCTTTTTTACCACGCAAACCGACTTGTCAACGGCGGAGCTAGAGGCCTTGCAGAAAATCATTGAGCAGCAACTTGCTAACAAAAAGTCATGACCACGTATCTGCTTGAAACCAGTGGGTGCTTGCTGCTGGCCCTCGTCTTTTATAAGCTAGTGCTGGAAGCCGAGCGGGTGCCCCGGTTCAAGCGGTTCTATCTCCTGGCTAGCCTGCTACTCTCCGCGCTCATCCCGTTGCTTTCCCTGGAGGTCAACGAGGCGGTTCCGCTCCCGGCGCCCCCTGCCACCTACTTGCCCGTGCTAAGCCCGCCTGCCGCCGCGCGGGCTGTTCCCAACGCGATTACCCACCCGACTGCCCTGCCCTTTTTACCGTATGTCGGGCTGCTCTACGGCCTCATAACGCTGCTGCTAAGTAGTCGCTTTTGCCTCAATCTGCTGCGCCTAATGCGTCAGATTACAGCGCATCCGCGCCACGCATTTCAGGGCGCCACCCTTGTGGCGCTGCCTACGCAACGGCTGCCCTACACCTTTCTACATTACTTGTTTGTGTCCGAGACAGCTTATCAGCATGGACAACTGGAAGCCGAAGTGCTCACGCACGAACTGGCCCACATCCGGCAGCACCATTCGCTCGATGTGCTGCTGCTGGAAGCAGTGCTGTGCGTAGGCTGGTTTAATCCGCTGCTATACTGGCTGAAGCGAGCCATCCAGCTCAATCACGAGTTCCTAGCTGATGAGGCGGTCAACCAGTACTACCAAGATGTGCCCGCCTACCAGCACCTGCTGCTGCGCAAGCTAGTGGGCAGCCCACCCCCGGCCCTGACCAGTGCCCTAACTTTTCACACCACCAAACAACGTTTGCTCATGATGACTGCGCACACTTCCCCCGCCAAGCAGTGGCTTTTAGGCAGCGGGACGGCCGGCTTGCTGGCTACGCTACTTGTTTTGTTTGGCACTACGGCGGCCCAGGTACCGGCAGCGGCGCCGGCCCCGGCTACTGGGCGAGGCAGCGATGTCCCACCAAAGTCGACTAGCCGCCCGGTTGCTGCGGACGCGCAACCAGGGGCCAGCCGCTACGGCGACTATGTGGTGACGCTGCCGGGTGGCCAGCAAAAGCGGTATAAAGACCTCTCGGTAGCCGAGCGGAAACGGGTACTTTATCTGCCGTTAGACCCTCGCCGCACGCCCACGAAAGCACAGTGGGCCGCGTGGCACAAACCCCACCAATTTGGCATCTGGGTTGATGGTAAACGGCTCCGCGGCCACGCCCTGCAGGCCTATCAACGCACCGATATTGTGGCGTTCTCCGGCAGTTATGTGCACAAGAACGCCCGCCAGCCGGAAGGCTACGCGTATCAACTAGATTTAATCACAGAGCAAGGTTACCAGGCGCTGGTAAAGCAACATGAGGCCTCGCCCTTTGTCGTGGTAGAATACTACCGCCCTAAACGCTAATCTCAGAGCTAGGTAGACGTCCAGCAGGTGGCAAGTACAGAAGGGTTCTCCCAGACAAGAGTCGGCACGCGCCTGTTCGTTGGCTAGTTGAACAAAAGAGAGAAAGGAAAGTCACCACAAGGTAAAGCCTATTCTTTCTTTTGTCCCGCAACATAAGCTTGCTTATGTTCCCGTCCTTGGAAAAGTGGTGGTTTTGGCCTCCTTATGGGACGTTTCCGGTGTGGTGCTTTTCCGCATTAGGGGCCTTAGTTGCAGCGCTCATACTCGACCAACGCGGCCTCGGCCATTAACCGAGCTAGGTCCTTTTCCAGGCAGCTTAACGCGAACGGCCCACTTAGCCCTGTTTTGCCGACTGGCAACTTGCGGGCGGCCCGCCTTGTTTTCAGGCTATGAATGCGTTTTTAGCCTACGCGTCGCAGTTCGGCCGTTTAACCCCGCAACAGCAAGAGTTAGTAGCCCAAAAAGCAACCTGCGTCACCTTACGCAAAGGCGACCATTTCGTGGAAACCGGCGCCGTGGCGCAACGGGTGGGATTTGTAGAAGCTGGCGTGTTGCGGGTTTACTCCAGCACCGAACAGGGCGAAGAAAGTACCCGGTATTTCATTGAGGAAGGGCACCCCATCCTGGACATACGGGAGCCGGGCGTCGCTACTTCCGCTTCGCTCTGTGTGGTGCAGGCTGTGACAGATTGCCGGCTCGTGGTGTTCACCGCGCAGCAGTGGCAAACCTTCTTCCAGCTTATTCCTGGGTGGGAGACCATCGTGCACAAAATCATCACGCAGGCGATGCGGGAGAAAATGGAACGCGTGCTGCCGATGGTGGGCCAGGATGCCGCCGCCCGCTACACGTCTTTTCTCACCAAGTACCCGCAGCTGGCCAATCGGGTGCCGCTGGCTTACCTGGCCTCTTATTTGGGCATGACGCCCTCCTCCTTAAGCCGGGTAAGAAAGCACATTCGGTAGGCCACTTATTGCCATTTGGCAAAAACGCACGCGGTTGGGGCCGGCACCTTTGTGCCGCTATTTCAGCCCAATCAGGCGACCCCACAAATCCGGTCGCCCTACCCAACAGACGCTCATGCACGACCAACCCGTCGCCCTCGTTACCGGAGCTAACCAAGGCATCGGCCTCCAAATTGCCAGAGACCTCGCCGCCAACGGCTACACCGTGCTGCTGGGCTCGCGCAGCCTGCAGAACGGAGAAACTGCGGCGCAGTCCATCGGCGCGGCAGCCCACGCCGTGCCGCTCGACGTTACCCAACCGGCCTCCATTGCCGCCGCCGCGGCGCACATCCGGCAGGCATTCGGCCGGCTCGACGTGCTGGTCAACAACGCGGGCATCGCCCACGCGGGCCAGCCGGGCCGGTCGGGCGAGCAAATCAGGCAGGACAGCCGCGCCAGCGTCGCGTCGCTGGACGAAGTGCGGGCCGTTTTTGAAACCAATGTGTTCGGCGTGATTGCCGTCACGCAGGCCCTGCTGCCGCTGTTGCGCGAAGCGCCCGCTGCCCGCATCGTCAATGTCAGTAGCCCGCTCGGTTCGCTCACCCTGAACGCGGACCCGGCCTTTCCCTACCGGCAAGCCTACAGCGTGGTGTATGCCGCCTCGAAAACGGCCCTCAACGCCGTGTCGCTGGCCTTCGCCATCGACCTGGAGCCGACCAACATTAAAGTGAACGTGGCGAGCCCGGGCTCCACGAAAACGGCCATGAATCCGGCCGGCACCGATACCGTCGAACAGGGAGCCCAGTACCTGGTGCGCGTGGTGCTGGACGGGGACGAACCAACGGGCACCTTCACGGGGCCAGGGGGAGCACTTCCCTGGTAGCTGGTGCGGCGATAGCCTAGCGTAATTTTTCGCCCCGTTGTAACGAGAACCCCCTAGTGGAGTCCGGGTTATAATGGCCAGTTAAAGCCACAGCGCTGGTACTATTTCAGTATGACTGCAAAAAAAATATTGCATAATTTAAGTATATTTATGATGGGTCCGTGCTATCGGCCCAATTATAAATTATGGTAACTTATACAACGTGCCCTTCTGAATACAGAGGAAAACTAAAGGTGTTCTTAATCCCTTGGGGACACATAAAAGCGGAATTTGAGAGCGTACATCAGGGCTGGAAGACGGAGCACTTCCTGAACTTTAACAAGCCCACCACGCCACCTTTGAATTTCTTCCTAATCCAAGGTGGACGGATTGCCAGGAATAAAAAAGCCCCGCCAATCGGCCGGGCTTTTTATGGGTAAAGAGTAAAATTCTGCTTTGGTTAATCTGGCTTTTCCAAAATAAAGGTTGAGCAGTGATAGCCACTTTCAATACAAGTAGCGACCTGTTTGATTATCCATCCATCTTTAATAGCTTTGGCCGTGTCGCCTTCTGGTTTCATCTCCAAAGAGACCGCATAGGCTGCTTTAGAAGCCAGGTTTGTAGAAGCTAGGCTGATTACTTCGGTAATTACTCGTTGCGCCATTGGTGGTCTAAGAAAGGGTGAGCTGCCAAGCTACGAAAAAGCCCTAACCTCACCGGCCTTGTTCTTACCCAAAAATCAAACGCCCTTCCGGCCAGGTGGCTGGAAGGGCGTTTTTGCGCGATTGCCTATCCGGTTTGCCGCTTTTCGAGCGGGGCAGCTAGCAAAAAAGGGGCATTGCGTTACCGCATGTGGAGCATTTAGGCACCGCATGCGCGCTGACGTGATACAATTAAAATGGATAGGTTACAAAAGCTATTGTGGTAGCGCTACCCAAATCACGATTTTGCCAAATCCTCCCCGGCCCTGGTGTTCGTAAGCGGCTTTGGCCTGGTCAAAGGCATACACCGTGTCGATAACGGGTTGGATGTGGTGCTGCGCCAGAGCCTGGTTCATTTCCTCAAAGGCCTGCCGGTGGCCCACGGCGATGCCCTGCACCCGCACCTTGCGGAAGATGATGTTCATCAGGTCCAGTTGGGCGGTCTGGCCTTGCAGGAACCCCACCACGGCCACTTGCCCTTCGGGCCGCGTGGCTTGAATGGATTGGTTCAAGCCGTCGCCGCCGACCACTTCCAGTACCTAGTCCACTCCCCGGCCATTTGTCAACGCGAGCACGGCGTTTTCCCAGTCCGGCTGCTGCACGTAGTTGACGACCTCGTCCGCCCCGAGGGCTTTTACCCGTTCCGCTTTGGCGGCGCTGCTGGTGAGCACAATCACCCGCGCCCCGAGCGCCTTGGCAATCTGTACGCCGAAGAGGGCCACCCCGCCCGTGCCCTGAATCAGGACCGAGTCGCCGGCCTGCAACTTCCCGTAGTGCACGAGGGAAAACCAGGCCGTGAGGGCCGCGATGGGCAGCGTCGCCGCTTCCTCGTCCGTCATGTTGGCCGGCGCGGCCACGGCGGACTCTTCCTGGATAATCATGTACTCTGCCAGCCCGCCTGGCAGGGGCGCCCCGAAGCAATAGTCTGGTTCGTCAGGAGCTGCTTCGCCGGCCAGCCAGTGGGAGTACAGGTGGGAAGTGACCCGGTCGCCGACCTTGAAGCGGGTAACGGCCGCCCCGACCTGCACGACCTCGCCGGCGGCATCCGACACCGGAATCAGGGGTTTGGGAATCGTGTGCGGCTCGTAAATGCCGTCGACAATGGCCTTGTCGCGGAAATTGAGCGAGACTGCCCCTACCCGAATTAGTAGGTCGTGGGGGCCGGGAGTAGGGGTTAGGACCTCGTCCAGGCGAAGATTCTCCAGGCCAAAATCGTGCAATTGCCAAGCTTTCATACTAGTAGCGTCAAAAGGGTAGCGCCCGGCCGACGTGGCCGGGCGCTACCCTTGTACTCGACAAAGGTCCCGCGCGCCTAGCCTGCTCGAAGATGAACTAGGTCAATAAATCTGGGGTGGTCGGCTTACCCTTTCTTGGCCCCACTGCGGCTGCGCAGCCGCGAGAGGAACTCCTTGCTCATGCCCAGGTACGAGGCGATAATATATTGCGGGAGCCGCTGCACCACGGCCGGGTAGGTGGCGAGAAAGGCCTCGTAGCGCTCTTCGGCCGTGTGTGTTAAGGCCGCGGTTAGCCGACGCTGGTAGTACGCCGCCGCCCGTTCTGCTTGCAGCCGAAAGAGCGTTTCGTAGCGGCGATTGCCGTGCATGAGGCGCTGCTCGGTAGCAAAATCCAGTTGGAGTACGGTGCTGTCTTCCAGGGCCACAACGTACATCGTTGCCGGCTGCCGGCTGCCGGCTGCCGGGAGCGGTAGCTGGTCAGGTCGGTAATCCACCAGTCCTCAATGGCGAAGTGCATGGTATGCTGCACGCCCAAGGAGTCAATGACATAGGACTGAAAAGCCCCCTGCAAGACATACACGCGGTTGTCGGCTACTACCCCCGGCTGCACAAGCAATTCCCGTTTCTTGACCTGGCGCAGGGTAAAATCGGCCGTGAGTTCGGCCACCTCGTCGGCGCTCAGGCCCGGCATCTGCCGTTCCAGGTGTTGGTGAAAGGGCGCAAGGTCCATGCAGGTGAGTAGCTGAGCAGCGAGTACCGCAACGCGGTTCTCAAGTAAAGGCCTGGTTTACTGCTACTCGTGCGCGGCGTTGGGGCTCAGCAGGGGCCGTAGTTGTTGCTGAACTCTTTGGAGGACTTAGCGTGGGGCCATTGGTAACCAGGCAAAGAAAATCCCAAGCGCCTGGGGCACTCGGGATTTCTCAACATAAACTTAAACAGCAGTTTGCCCCCCTTCGACGGGGAGGGCGTGTCCGGTGATATACGAAGAACGGTCACTGGCTAAAAACAAGAGGGCTTCCGCAATTTCCTCCAGCTCTCCAATCCGGCCCATCGGAATCATCGACTTCAGGTACTCGGTCACACTGGGGTCATCGGCAACTCCGGCCTCGTGCATCGGCGTTTTGATGACCCCGGGGCAGATGGCATTCACTCGGATGCCTTCCTTGCCGTATTCCGCGGCGGCCCCTTTGGTCAGGGCTACTACGCCGGCCTTGGAAGCGGCATACACCACCAGCTTGGGGTGGCGATGAGGGCGGCCGTAGACGCCACGTTCACGATGGTGCCCTTGCCGCGCGTGAGCATATGCGGAATCGCGTACTTCATGCCCAAGAAAACACCCCGCAGATTGATGTCTACCATCGAATCGAAGAGTTCCTCGCTGGTATCCGCCAACGCCACTTGCTTGCCGAAGGCACCGGCAACATTCAACAGTACATCCAGCCCCCCCCATACGTCGACACCGCGGTGTCAACCATGTTCTTAACAGAATCGGCTTTCGTGACATCGACTCGAACAGCTACGGCCCGGTCTCCGAGTAGCGTGGCCGTATCCTGCTCTTTGCCCGAAATATCGGCCAGTACCAGCAGAGCACCTTCGGCGTGAAAAAGTTTGGCGGCACTTAAGCCCATCCCGGAGCCGGCACCCGTGATGATGACGACTTTATCTTTCATTGTTCCTGACATGGTAAGAACTGTTTAGAGGTTCTAAAAATTGAGGGGAGCTGAAAACATCGTAGAACCCGTTGCCGATGGTTTCACCTAGTGATAAATCGTAGCGTCTGGCAGCGCAGCTGTGCACCCGGACTAGCGGGCCGCATCCGCCGCGTAGAAGGCGACCAGCAACCTTTGCAAGCGGGAGTCTGGGTGCTGCCAATTCGGATTCATGGCCCGGTCCGTGGTGTAAGCCACCCCCAGCCCCCGGGCGGGGTCGGCAAAGCCGATGGTACCCCCCAGCCCCGGATGGCCGAACGCGGCCGGACTGGAACCCATCTCGCCCACATTCAGGCGAAAGCCCGCCGCGTAGCGCCCAATGCCGCCGCTACCCTGGTCGATGCCCGCAATCCGCTCGCGCGTAGCCTCTGCCAGCACCGCCCTGCTCAGCAGTGGCTGGTCGTCGCTCACCAGCGCCGCGTAGAGCTTGGCCAGCCCGCGGGCGTTGCCGCTCCCCCCGCGCTGGGAATTCCTTCCGCCCGAAATTGCCGCTGGTTGGGCCACCCGAGGTCGGTTTTGGGGTTGCCCATCGTGCGCTCCAGCATCGCCGGCCGGGGCGAATCGAAGGCGACGGTGCTGGGCGCGGGCGACTCCTCAATGCCCACGTGGCGGGCATCCTCCGCTTCCGGCAAGCCGATGAACATATCGTCCGCGGCCAGCGCGGCCAGCTCCTCGGTATAGAACTGGCGAAACGTGCGCCCATCGGTGCGGCGGATGAGCTCGTCGGCGAGTACCCCGAAACTCAGCGCGTGGTAGGACCAGACGCCGGGCTGGAACTCCGGCTGTTGGGCGGCCAGCGCCGCGGCTACCCCGTCGTGGGCGTAGTAGTCTTGCATGGTGGCCGGCTCGTACGTCGCGGTCAGGTCGACCTGGTGCGAGAGCAGCTCGCCGACCGTGAACGCCGCTTTGCCCTGGCTGGCAAACTCCGGCCAGTAGGTGGCCACGGGTTCGTCGTAGCTGATTTTGCCTCGCTCCACCAGCAGGGCCAGGCACATGGCCACGATACCCTTGGTCGCCGAAAAGATGGTGTAGAGGCTGCCTGGCTCGATGGGGCGCGTGGGGGCGCGCGCCACGCGGCCGCCCCACAAGTCCACCAGCGCCTCCCCGTTGCGGTACACGGCAAAATGCGCTCCTAACTCCTGGGCCGAAGCCAGGTTTTCGGCAAATGCCGCCCGTACGGCCTCGTACCCCGGCTGCACTGTTCCTGCCACCGGCCCCTGCTTTGCGTCGCTTTTCATGACTACTGGCTGCTTTTATGACTGTGGAGAAAGAACTTACTGCGCCGCGCCCAACTCCAGCGAGCGGTTGAGCGCCAGAATATCCTGGCGTGAGGGCGGGGTGTCGCGCTGAGAAAGCTGGCCCATAATTTGGTCGCGGATGGCCGGGGCCTTGCCCGGTACGGCCGCGGCCAGAGCCTGCGTCAGCTCCGGGGCGGTGAGTTCGGTGCAGTAGGCGGGCGTGCCGGGCTGCTGCCGCCACGACTCGGCCAACGGGCCCGTATCGACCACGTCAAAGCCGGTATCGTTGATGAGCTCGGCCACCAGCTGTTTGGCCCGCTCGTCGTCGCCCGCCACCGAGATGGCGATGCGGCCGGGCGTGCCGGGGGCGGTGCCGGCCTCGACCAGCGTCTGGGACAGCAGGTTGTTGAAGGCTTTGATGATAGGGCGACCTAGTTGCTCGGACACCCACACGCTTTCCACCTGCCCCTGGTCAAGAGCCTCGATTTTGGCATCCCGCAGGGGGTAGTAGTTGCCGGTGTCCGCCACCACCACCTCGGCGGGCACCAACTGAAACAAGTCTTTGGGTAGCTCGGCAATTGCCTTGAGCGGGATGCTGCTAAAGATGACGTCCACATCCTGCACCACTTCTTGGAGAGTAGCAGGGCTGGCGCCCAGCTCCTGCGCTTTGCGGGCCAACTCTTCCGGCGGCCGCGTGTTGGTCACTTTGACCTGGTGGCCGGCGGCCACTAGTTTTTGGGCAAGCGTGGCCCCAATGGTGCCGGTGCCGATGATTCCGATTTTCATGTTAGTAAGAGGGTAGGAGGTGGATAAACTGACCTAGGGCCAGCGAAAGCCGCATGGTAGTAGCAGGGTAGCATGGGGGTTAGGTGCGGGAAGGCAAGCCGGTCACCTCGCGGAAAATGTCCACTGCGTGGTCGACAAAGCCGGCGGGGTACTTTCCGGAGAGCAGGATGGCGAAGTAGTCTTCGCCCATGGCCTGCATCTTGCCGAAAGCGAGCTGCTGGTTTTCCGTGAGCTTGTCGCGCTGGGCGGCTTGCTGGGCGGCGGCCAGCTCGGGCAGGGTCAGGTCGGTGCAGTAGGCGGGGCTGCCGGGCTGCTGCCGCCACGACTCGGCCAGCGAGCCCGCATCCAGGGCATCAAAGCCCGCGTCGTTCACCAGGCCGAGGACGACCTGCTTGGCGCGTTCATCATCGCTGGCTACGGCCAGCGCGATACGGCCGGCGCTGCCCTAGGGCTTGCCTTCCACAGTCAGACTATAGGCGTTGATGTTGCTGAAGGCCTTGACCACCGGGCGGCCAAACTGCTCCTGGACCCACACGCTATTTACTGTGCCTTGCTCAATGGCTTCTATCCGATTATCCCGGTTGGGCCAGTAGTTGGTCGTTTCCACCAGCACCACGTCTTCCGCCAGCTTGCCGCGCAGCGTGGCGGCTAGGGAGTGCGGACAATTAACGTGACTGGTATTAGCTTACAGCTCTATGCGACGCTACGAGATTAGTGACCAGCAATGGGAAGTGGTTTCTCCCTTCCTGAGTGGCAAAGCCAGCGACTGCGGGGTAACGGCTAAGGACAATCGACTGTTTTTCAATGCGGTGATTTGGATTTTGCGTACCGGTGCCCCGTGGGCCGACCTGCCGGAGCGCTTTGGCCTGTCGAATTCGGTCTGTCGGCGCTTTCGTCGGCTGGCCCAAAAAGGGGTATGGGAACGACTCTTTTTAGCTTTACACGCGCCTGATTTGGAGTGGGTCATGCTCGACTCCACCATTTTGCGCGCCCACCAGCACGCGGCGGGCCAAAAAAAAGCGATGCCGCCACCGAATGCCTAGGCCGAAGCCGCGGCGGGTTGAGCACGAAAATCCACGCCTGCGTGGACGCGCTGGGTCATGCCGTTCGCCTGCTCGCAACAGGTGGTCAGGCCAATGATTGTCCGCTGGCCATCGCCTTATTGACTGGTATTGAGACGGGCCAAGTGCTGGCGGACACCGCTTACGATAGCGACGAAAACCGCGCTTATTGCGCTAAAAAGGGCATCGAAGTGGTTAGTCCGAACCGCCCGAACCGGACCCAGCCCGCGCCGTTTGATGAAGCGCAGTACGAAGACCGCAACAAAATCGAACGCTTCTTCAACCGCATGAAGCGTTTCCGCCGACTCGCCACGCGCTATGAAAAAACGAAGGTTTCCTTCCTGGCTTTTTGGCACGTAGCGGCCGCTTTAGATTGGCTCCGATGATTGTCCGCGCTCCCTAGGTCGGGGATGGCCCCGAAGGGGATGGAGACGAGGAGCACTTGCACGTCCTGCCCCACGGCGGCCAGCTCTACGGCGTGAGCCCCCGCCTGCTGGGCTACGTCCTGAATGGCGGCTACGCCTCTGGCATCGGCCAGGGTCACGTGGTGCCCGGCGGCACTGAATTTTTTGGCCAGGGTCTTGCCAATGAGGCCGGCTCCGATGATTCCGACATTCATATGGTGGCTGGGTAAAAGGTGGGGAAATGGGCGGCAACGCTCCGTTGTCACCTGACTTAACTAGGGATTAGGTGTTGGCGCGTAGGGGCAAGTCAAAGTTTTTACGGCTGATATCCAAGCCTTTATCCACGAACCCTTCGGGGTGCTGGCCGCTGAGTAGCACTTGCATATAGTCCGGGCCCAGGTCGACTAATTGTTGGCCAAACCAGTCCCGGTTGGCGGGGGCGTCTTCCCGCACGGCCCGCGCCCGGGCGGCCTGGGCCTGCTCCAGGGTGAGGTTGGTGCAATAGCCGGGGTGCCGGGCTGCTGCCGCCACGAGTCGGCAATGGGACCCGCGTCGTAGCCGTCGAAGCCCGTCTGGTTGACCAACTCGATGACCACCTGCTTGGCCGCCGCGTCGTCGCCCGACACGCTCAGGGCAATGCGGCCGGGCGTACCGGCCGGAGTGCCTTCGGCATATAGGGCAAAGGAGCCGATGTTGTTGAAGGCTTTGATGACGGGGCGGCCCAGCGTTTGCTCGACCCAGGCGCTGTGCACCATCCCCTGCTCAATGGCGGCAATCTCGCCGTCGCGCTGGGGGTAGTAGTTCATGGTTTCCACCACGATGACTGCCGGCGGCACCTGCTGGAAAACCGCCCGCATCGTCGGGGTCTTGCCCAGCGGAATGGTCAGGATAATCACGTCCGCGCCCCGTACGGCGTCAGTCGCCGTGGCCGCGGTCGCCCCGATTTCCTGGGCTACGTCCCGCAGCGATTCGGGGCCGCGTGAATTGGCGATGCGCACCTGGTGGCCGTGCGCCTGTAGTTTTTGGGCGAGGGTCTTGCCGATGGTGCCCACGCCGATGACTGCGATGTTCATAGAGTTAGGAGAAGAAATGCGTGCTGGTTGCCTAAG
>Ga0265780_10002181_pt1 | contig 26880 bp, 23 predicted proteins | sample P1T30metagenome_FD_192432 | JGI IMG/M metagenome (GOLD analysis project Ga0265780, IMG submission 192432) | Plant litter microbial communities from East Loma Ridge, Irvine, California - P1 T30 | ecosystem: Environmental > Terrestrial > Plant litter > Unclassified | place: USA: California...
ATCTTTCAGTGCATCGTACTGGTTATCGGCAAAGGCTATCTTATCGCCTACTATGGCTTTTACGTTAGGCATGCCTTCCGGGTCGAAAGCGGTTACCGTGGCTCCTGCGGCAAGCAGGGCATCAATAATGTACAGGGCCGGTGCTTCGCGGATATCGTCGGTCTCCGGTTTAAACGCCAGTCCCCACAGGGCAAAGTGTTTACCTGCCAAATCTCCGTTATAGTATTTCTTTACCTTTTCGGTAAGGACTGTTTTCTGGATCTCGTTCACTTCCATTACTGAGTTCAGGATCTTAAAGTCGTAACTGGTCTCCTCGGCCGATTTAGCCAGGGCCTGCACATCTTTAGGGAAACAGCTGCCGCCGTAGCCTATACCGGCAAACAAAAAGCGTTTACCGATCCTATCATCCGAGCCTATACCTCTTCTTACCATATCCACATCAGCACCTACCAGTTCGCACAGGTTGGCTATTTCGTTCATGAAAGAGATCTTGGTGGCAAGGAATGAGTTAGCAGCGTATTTGGTCAATTCTGAACTTCTTTCATCCATAAAGATCACCGGGTTACCCTGGCGTACGTAAGGGCCGTACAATTCGGCCATTAGTTTACGGGCACGCTCGTCGGTAGTACCTACCACTACCCTGTCGGGTTTCATGAAGTCTTCTACTGCTACTCCCTCTCTCAGGAACTCGGGGTTACTTACCACAGCGTATTCTATGCCTTCGGCAGCATGCTGCTGCATTACGGCGGTTACCTTATCTGCCGTGCCTACCGGTACGGTTGATTTGGTTACTATTACTTTATAGTCGGTCAGTAGTTTAGCAATATCGCCGGCTGCACCCAGCACGTAGCTCAGATCGGCTGCGCCGTCACCACCCGGAGGGGTGGGCAAGGCAAGGAAAATGATCTTAGCGTCTTTAATGCCTTCGGCAAGGTTACTTGTGAACTTCAGCCTGTCCTGCGCTATATTGCGGTGGAACAGCTGCTCCAGGCCCGGCTCGTAGATGGGTAGCTTGCCTGCTTTCATCATCTCTACCTTCTTCTCGTTGATGTCCACGCAGATCACTTCGTTGCCCGTCTCGGCCAAACATGTCCCCGTTACCAAGCCTACGTAACCTGTGCCTACTACTGCTATTTTCATATATATTGAATGTTATGTATTTGTATTAAGTACTTTTATACCCGACGAATATAAGAATTTCATTTTAAATGCTTATAATATATAATATTGGTATTAAACTTTATTATTTCTTTGCAATAATTGCATCTTTAGTTAATACCAAGGCTAAAGCGTGGGTAAACGGAAGAAGGACACAGAAGGTTACAGCCCTGCCAAAAAGTATTTGGTTTCACTTTGCTTCCCTGGGCGAATTTGAACAAGGCCGACCCGTTTTAGAAGCTGTAAAGGCACAATATCCTCATCAAAAAATAGTAATTACCTTCTTTTCACCGTCGGGTTACGAAATCCGCAAGAACACGCCATTGGCCGATGCCGTATATTATTTACCGTTAGATACGGCTCAAAATGCGCAACAATTCATTAACACGGTTAAGCCTACTGCAGTTATATTTACTAAGTATGAATACTGGTATCATTATTTTAATGAGCTGCATCAACAGCAAATACCGCTTTATGTAATATCGGCCATATTTAGGCCCAAGCGAATATTTTTTAAATGGTATGGAAGCCTGCACCGTAGCATGCTCACTAAAGTTACCCAACTGTTTGTGCAGGACGAAGCCTCAAAGAAATTGCTCTCCACCATAGGCATTAAGCAGGTACAGGTAAGCGGCGATACCCGTTTCGATAGGGTTTACGCTAATTCCCAACAGCCTAAAGCTTTGCGCATTATTGGGGAGTTTAAAAACAATAAGCCTGTATTTATTGCGGGCAGTACCTGGCCTGCCGATGAAGAATTGCTCGTAAAGTTAATTGACCACTACCCTGCCTGGAAATTCATTTTTGCACCGCACGAAATTCCGGAAGATAAAGTGAGTAAACTGATGAGCCTGTTACCGGCTGGCAAAGCCGTACGTTTTTCACAGATCTCCACCCTTCAAACCCCACTCTCTTCCTACTCCGTTTTAGTGATAGATAATATTGGCATGCTTTCTTCCTTATATCAGTATGGAGAAGTTGCCTACATAGGCGGCGGCTTTGGCGTTGGCATTCATAACACGCTGGAAGCAGCGGCATTTGGCTTACCTGTTATGTTTGGCCCTAATTATTCGAGGTTTAAAGAAGCTCAGGATTTGGTGAATTTGCAAGCAGGTTTTAGTATTAATAATGCCGATGAATTGCAGATCGTTGTAGACAAGTTAATTGTGGATGCGGATTACAGGTATAAAGCCAGCACTATTGCCCGACAATATGTAGCTAAAAGCAAGGGTGCTACAGAAATGATTATGCAGAGTATAAGGGTGGTTTCCTAATTCATTGCTGTACGCAGGGTACAACGGTGACCTTTCTACGCAGGGGTTGCTTCGTTCCTAGCAATGACGTAGTAGAAATTATTGTAACTAAACGCGAGCGATTGCTCACAATGACATTGTTTGATGTATCTTCTATACTGCACACGCTCGGCTCGAGCCGAGTGTGGATTATTAAGCGGCCTCCGGCCGCAGCCTTTAAATTCAGAAAATTAATTTTCATCTCGAAAAGGCAGCATGGAAGCAGTACCAGTGTCAGTCTGAGCTTGTCGAAGACTTAGCAAAGCGGTGAATGCTTCGACAGGCTCAGCATGACAAACAAAAACTATAAGCTTACTATTTCACCAGCTTGTAATTCCTATACTCGCTTACACGCCAGCCCGTCCAGTCTTCTATTTTTTGGAGGGCGCGGCGGCGGAAGTCCATTTTCTTTTTGAGTTGTTTGGGGTCAACTTCCAGTTTCCAGTTTTGGGCTTTAATGCGGCGATGCATTACGGCCGGGTGGGTATCGGTAAAGCTGAGCAGGCGGTCGGCATTTTTAAAGTCGAACTCAAAAGTTTCGGGCAGGTTTTCGGCCATCCAGCTATCATCGTGGTAAAATTGGTTAAAATTGCGCAGCTTGCTTTCGAGCCCTTTAGGCAGTTTTACCCAGCCATAATGGTATATGTAAGCGTCTATCAGCTTTACGTTGATTTTGCGGCTAGCCCAGCGAAAGCCTTGTGCATCGCGGTAGGAATGAATATTTTTGTTATTGCGTAAAATACGAATCTCGCGGCGGTACCAGCGGCGCGAATGGGCATAATAATCGTACGAAGCATAAAAGTGCAGGTATTTAAATAATAACCCTTCCACCGCAGTATTGCCCAGGTTGGCTTCCATTTCCTGCTTTATTACAGGCAAGTACTTTTCGTGTACCACCTCATCACCCTGAATGTAAAAGGCCCAGTCGGCATCGGGAGATATGGCGGCAAATGCCTTATCGGTTTCGGCAGCAAACACGGAGCCGCCCTCCCTTAAAGATTCATCCCAGGTAGTATGAATAATTTTAATTTTCGGGGAATTGATACCGCGGATAAGTTCTTCGGTATTATCGTCGCTGTTACCTAAGGCAACTATAAATTCATCGCAAAGCGAAAGTATAGAGGTAATAGCTTCAACAACCGGGTAATCATTTTTTACCGCATTGCGAATAAAGGTAAAGCCAGCAACTTTCATGCGTTAATATAAAGATTGATAAACCTGCAAGGTATTTTGCACACAAGCATCAAAAGTAAATAACTCCAGTCTTTCGAGCCCCTTCTTTTTTAACTCTTCGCGTAGCAGTTCATCTTCGAGCACACGGGTGGTAATCTGCAATATATGATCGGGCTTATGCGGATCGAAATATAAGGCAGCGTTTCCGGCAATTTCGGGCAGGCAACTGCTATCGCTGCAAATAACCGGGCATTGATTGGCAAAGGCTTCCAGCAGCGGGAAACCAAAACCTTCGTGTAAAGACGGGAACACAAACAATTGTGCCTGACTATACAACTGCTTTAGGGTTACATCGGTAACATCCATTTGCTGACATTGGCCTGCAATTTTATACTGCTCAAACAAAGCTAACTCATCAGCAGTAAAAGCCTTACCTCCTGCACACATCAGTAGCAGGTCGGCATCGTTTTGCAGCAGCGAGCTGATTCCCTCCAAAAACACCTGAAAATTTTTATAATGCCAGCGTTCGCCTACAAATAAGATATATTTAGCTGGCAAACTGTCGTTTTTTTCGGCCTGGTCTGTTAAACCCAGGTAGCCATGATAAACCACCCGGATCTTATCTTGCATGTACGGGTATACCTTTATAATATCCAAACGTGTAAACTCCGATATGGCTATGAGCAGATTGGCCCTTTCCATTACTCTTTTTTTTCGAAGGGTCACTTCTTCGGCATCGGGGAAGTAAGCAGGGTATAGTTCATGCACCATATCGTGCACGGTTATAACACAGGGTTTGCGCAAAAACTTAATAAAATACGGATCGTAATAGGTTGGATGAAAAACATCGAAGTTACGTAACCGCAAGCTCCAACGCGAAAAACGCCGGTTCCAGTTATACATGCGATTAGGTTTGTTTTTAAACAGCTTATGCCCCACCGGGTTATTAAGCGCCAAAGGCTCGTTTTTTACATACTCGTTTTTCGAAAACAGCGAAGTAATGTAGCCGTATCCTTTTCCACTATTGTTGATACCCTTAAAAAGGTTGGCAAAGTACCTTGATATGCCTCCGTATTTTTGCAGCGAAAATATTTGATGATCGTAAAGTATTTTCATGTATTAGTAAAAGTTGCTGCCGGGCCTCTTTTGCTCTTTCCGGCGCTTGTATAAAAACCTAATATACATTAACCAACCCATACTATCTTTAATGAGTTTGGGTTTATCCTTCTTAAAAAGCCCATCGGCCGCCACGGCCGAAAATCCGGTGAGATTATACCAGGCTATATTAATATTTAAGTATTTTTTTTTAATGGAACCATCGCCCCAGCACTGCAGGTTAAGGGCATAATCGGCAAACACCCGGTACTGTATATTATAGGCATACTTTTTAAATACCTTGGCCGGGTATATAATAGCCTGGTGGTTTATAGCATACTTAGCCAACCTGTAAGCCGAAAATTTACCGGTAAATAAAGGCCCGCTTGCAGTAGTATTACCATAATATAAAGTATCTGGATCCTTTATTTGTGCGGCCAGCTGACTAAAGCCGGGCAACAGGCGGTCATCGGCACCCAAAAAATACAGCCATTGCCCCGAAGCCATTTTAATACCTTTATTAAGAGCATCGTAAATGCCTTTATCGGGCTCGCTAATCCATTTGGATACGTGGGCATTGTGCTCCTTTATGATAGATAATGTACCATCGGTGCTTCCGCCATCAACAATTATAACCTCTATAGCCGGATACGCCTGCTCTATGATAGAATGCAGACAAGCCTGCAAATGCTGCGCGGCATTGTAAGTAGCAATAATGATGCTTACCAACGGTTGCTGCGTTGTAGTAAATTGATTATGGAGACTTTCCCCCGGCGTCATGTTCAAGCGGTTTAAGTATAAACAGATAAATTATCTATTTTTGTGCAAACATACGGCATGCCTACCAGTATTGATGTTATAATTCCTTCTTTCCGCTTAAACCCGGCTACACTGCTTCCCATACTGCGTTTACAAAGGCCGACTAACATACCCGTCCACTTTTATTTAATAGCCGACAACCCTGCACTAATACCCGATGCTTCTATAGCCAACTTAATTGATGACGAAACTATCACCTTATTAATTAACCCACAAAACATAGGTGCTTCTGCAACCCGTAACCGTGGAATAGAAGCAGGCACAGGTGAGTGGCTCCTTTTTCTGGATGATGATGTTGAAGTACAACCCGACCTGTTACTTACCTATGCACAAGCGGCACAACAACAGCAGCATGAAATTGGCTTTATAGGGTTAGTAACTATGCCACCTCCCCCAACAGCATTTGCCAAAGCGGTAGATGCCAATGGGTCGATGGCTATATTTGGAGCCGCCGCTCAAAACCAATACTTCGCCTGGGGCGCCACAGCTAATATCATGATCAGGCGTGATGCTGTTGGTGAACAGCGTTTTTCAACAGACTATCCAAAAACCGGCGGAGGCGAAGAGGTGGAGTTTTTTTTAAGGGTGCGGGCACAAAATCAGTTCAGTAATTACCGCTGCCTGCCAAAAGCGCAAGCCCAACACCCCTGGTGGAATAACGGCCAGGCAGACTACACCCGCTTTTACCGTTATGGAAAAGGCAACAGTCACCTGGCGCAACGCAACCCAGCTTACCGTTCGTACGATTTCTTAAATACCCCCGAAACGTTACTGCTTATTTGTATTGCTGTATTTGCACTCTGCTTTTTCTATTTGCCGGTTATAGTTTACGGAATGTACTTTATAGCGGTCACTTTTATTGCAGAATACATTACCTGTGTTATGCGGGTAAAGCGTAAGTTGAACAAACTCGTATTAGCAACAGCTTTTAACGTAATGATGTTGCGGGTTATTTATGAGTGGGGAATTTTAGCTGGCAATTTGTCACGTTGGCGACTGACAGGTTTTGGCGAACGCTTTAGTTATGATGGCAGCACCAAGCCGAGGCATTTCAGGCTTAACCGGTACAAGATTACCAAACTGGTTTTATACATTTTGGCAATTGTAGCTTTGTATATTTTTGAAGAATTTTAGGCACTCACAAAACGTAAAAAAATCTAATTTTTTGCAACTTTTTGAAAGAATATGCAACTTTATGAAATTTTTTGAGCCTCAACTTCATGGTAGCCGCTGGGGCAATAAGTGAGCTTTTCTTCTACTGCTTTCCTGTAAATCAGTTCGTTAGGTAAAAAATTACCCCTATCATGTATCTTATGGAAAATATGGTAGCTAATGGCCGCCATTTTTAGTCGCCTCTTTAAAATGCCGGCATTAATTAAGCGTGCGCCAAATTCATAATCTTCCCATCCCCAGCCTTCAAAATCATTGTTATAACCATTCACGCGAATATAATCTTCGCGCCAAAACGCTAAATTACAACCCTTTACATTCCAGGAACTCTGCGGATCGGGCTTAAAAAACATGCTCAGCAGCGGTATACGAATGGCATTAAAGCGGCTGTACAAGCCCTGCGATAAAGAATGGAAAGTTATCTGCTTGGTTTTCAGGATTTCCTGGGTTTTTGCTTCGGTTAGCATGGTGCGGCTACCCTGCATAAAACTGCCTTTACGGGCCATACGCTCATGATCGGCCACAAATTTAGGGTTAACTATAATGTCGCCGTCTATTTCAATAATATAATCTGCTTCGGATAATTTAACTGCTTTATTGAGGATCAGGCACTTACGAAAGCCCTTATCTTCCTGCCAGGCATGTTTAAGGGGTATGGTAAAGAGTTTACGGTAACGGTCTATCAGTTCACGGGTTTCAGCTTTCGATCCATCATCAGCAATCAGGATCTCATCGGGCATACGGGTTTGTTGTAACAGGCTCAATAACACCAGCTCTAATGCTGCAGGCCAGTTATAAGTAGCTATTAGCACAGCTACTTTCAACTTTCCGTTTTTACCGGGTTTGGACTGCAAATATCTTCCTTCACTCATTATCTATGCAAAAATAAGCATCAGAAGCATAAACTCAATACTTCTGATGCTTATTGTGCAACTCTAACTGTTCATAATTTCCTCAATATGATCGGCTTCTATAGGTATGTTAGCCATTAAATCGGTATTACCACCTTCGGTTATCAAGATGTTATTTTCCAAACGGATACCCAGTTTTTCTTCACCTATATATATACCCGGCTCACAAGTAAGTATGTTTCCTACCTCAAAAGGCTTATAGCGGCTGGCAAAGTCATGTACATCTAAACCCAAATGGTGTGAGGTGCCATGCATAAAGTATTTCTTATATATAGGTGCTTTAGGGTCTTGCTTTTCCACATCGTGCCTGTCAATTAAGCCTAAAGCTATAAGTTCACTGGTCATTACCTTACCTACTTCTTCATGGTACTCGTTCCAAACCGTACCTGCAACGAGCATTTGGGTGGCCTGCTTCATTACATTAAGTACTGCATTGTATACACTACGCTGGCGAGGGCTAAACTTTCCATTAACCGGTACCGAACGGCTCATATCGGCATTATAGTTACCGTACTCTGCCCCAAAATCAAACAGAATCACTTCACCATCCTTACAAACCTGGTTATTATCGTTATAATGAAGTATTACTGCATTAGCACCCGATGCTATAATTGGCGTATAAGCATGCCCTGTTGCGCGCTGACGTAAAAACTCGTGCGTAATCTCTGCTTCAATTTCGTACTCGGCAACACCGGGTTTTATAAATTTCAGTACACGTTTAAATGCATCGTTGGTGATATTGCATGCTTTTTGGGTCAGTTCAATTTCAACGTCCGATTTAATAACACGCAAATCACGCATTATAGGTGCCGCTCTTTGATAATGATGTAAAGGGTATTTAGCACGCAGATCAGCTAATATGCGCAGATCGCGGTAGGGCACACCCGGCAAAAAGCGATCGTTCTCATTAGTATTAATGTATATATTCTCGGCATAATGGATAATGCTGTGTAAAATAGCATCCATATCCTGCAACCAATATATATTTTCAATGCCCGAGGCTTTCCTGGCTTCCTCCTTAGTATATTTATGACCTTCCCATACAGCAATGTGTTCACTGGTTTGTCTTAAAAAAAGTACTTCTTTGTACAACGGATTAGGACAATCAGGAAAAAGAAGTAATAAACTTTGCTCCTGATCTATACCAGAGAGGTAAAAGAAGTCGGCATTTTGCTTAAAAACAAAATTTTGGTCCCCGCTACGTGTATATTCGTCGCTGGCGTTAAAAAGGGCAATAGAATTAGCTTTAAGTCGCGAAACGAAATTTTTTCTATTAAGAATAAATAAGCGGTTATCTATAGGTAGATATTTCATGAATTAGTGAGTTTTAATTTTTATAAAACAAAATTTTGCATTTATTTGTCTCCAATAATAGTAAAATTGGAACGGTGTTTGGTAAGCATCAAACATAATTACTAATTTTACAGAGTTAAAATCACAATTACAAATTGTTTAATCTTAAAACTATGAACTATTCTACATTAAAGAAAACAGTAGCGCTTTCTTTTGCATCTCTGATGGCAGTTGGCGTGGCCAGCGCTCAGACAGATTCAACTGCAAGCACTACAACAACAGGTACCGCTAAAGTGTTTGGCGGCAGAGGTCAGTACAAAACTTGGAGCTTAGGCTTAAACGCTGGTGCCGTTTCTCCGGTAACTGCAATTGGTGGTGTACATGATTACACAGATTACGTAGTATCGTTAGGTTACGGTGCTTCATTGAAATGGCAATTAGCACATTCATTTGCTTTGCAATTGGATTTCAATGGTGGTAAAGTTGCTGGTAACAACAACAGTGCAATTGGCGGTACCCGTGATGGTTTCCGTTCTTATGACACTCGTTTTTGGCAAGGAACTTTAGGTGGTAAAGTAAACGTTGCTACTATCGATTTCTTACGTCGTAAAAATTCAGTTAACTTCTTCGTTGACGCTGGAGCTGGTATGATTTGGTATAACCCACACTACATCACTGCTAACGGTACTGAAGGAAGATACCTTGAAACTGGTTCTGCCACTGAGAAAAAATGGGTTAAAAGTTTAGTAATCCCAGTTGGTGCTGGTGTTAAATTCAGATTATCTGATGCATTAGGCTTAAACTTAGGTTACAAAATCAACTTTACTGATGATGATAACTTAGACGCTTTAAAAAGAGCTTACCCTACTAAAGACAAATACTCTTACGGTTACGGTGGTTTAGAGTACACTTTCGGTTCAAGCTCAAAACCTAACTTAGAGTGGGTTAACCCAGTAGCTATAATGTACGATGAGTTGTATGATGCAGCTTTACGTCAAGAAGTTGAAGCTTTAAAAGGTCGTGTTACTAACGTTGAAAACGCAGTTAACGATTTGAAAAAAGATTCTGATGGTGATGGTGTTTCTGATCAATTTGACAAATGCCCTAACACCCCTGCAGGTACTGTAGTTGATGGTGCTGGTTGCCCAATCAAATTCCCGGCTGCTGATTCAACTGCTACTACTACTGCTGCTGCTTACTCAAACATCCAGTTTGATTTTGATAGCTCTGTATTAAGAACTTCTTCTTACTCAGTATTAGATGCTGGTTCTGCTGACTTACGTGCTAACTCAAGCAAAACTATCGAATTAGCTGGTTACGCTTCATCTGAAGGTACTGCTGCTCACAACTTACGTTTATCTAAAGACCGTGCTAACTCAGTAAAAACTTACTTAGTGAACTCAGGTGTTGAAGCAAGACGTATTAAAGTTAAAGGCATGGGCGAAACTAACCCAATTGCTGATAATTCAACTGAAGAAGGACGTGTAATGAACCGTCGTGTTGAATTCAAACAAAAATAATTTTTGAAATTAATACTTTAGAAAAGGCTCCGGATAACCCGGAGCCTTTTTTTTGTTACTTTTGTTTATGTACTTCTTCCGCAAAAAAGACGACAACCGCCCCAAAAGTTTTAATTTAAAGGTTATGCACATCATAAATGCCATAGCCATTATTATGTTTGTGCTGGGTATTGCCTGGAAGTTAATTGACTGGTTTATATTAAAAAAATAATGAATACTATAATAAACACCCCTAATGCCCCCGCACCTATAGGCCCATATAACCAGGCTGTTTTAGCCGGTAACTTGTTATTTGTATCGGGCCAAATAGCTTTGGATGCACAAACCGGTGAACTGGTTATGGCCGATCTGGCTACTGAAACGCATAAGGTGATGAATAATATTAAGGCGATTTTAGAAGCTGCCGGAGTTGATTTCGGTCATATTGTAAAAACCAGTATCTTTTTAAAAGACATGGGCGATTTTACGCAGGTGAATGAAATTTACGGTTCCTATTTTACCGGCAAATTCCCTGCCCGCGAAACTATACAGGTTGCAGCCCTGCCTAAAAATGTGAACGTTGAAATTTCAGTTACGGCTTATAAAGCTTAATTGTTTAGCTCTTTCATTTGAACACGCAGGCTTTTCAAACGCCCATTGAGTATTTAAAAGGTGTAGGCACTGCCCGTGCCGAAGTTTTAAAGAAAGAACTATCTATCTTTAAATACGAAGACCTGCTGCGTCATTATCCGTTTAAGTACATTGACCGTACTCAATTTTATAAAATCAGGGACATTAACCCCGATTTGCCCCATGTACAGGTTATAGCACGATTAACCCATAAAGAGATATTGGGTGAAAAGCACACCAAGCGTCTTATTGCGCATGCCATAGATGATACCGGCGTTATGGAACTGGCCTGGTTTCAGGGTATTAAGTGGGTTGAAAAAAACCTGGTTATTGGCAAGGCCTACATTATTTTCGGCAAGCCGGGTATGTTTAATGGCAAAGCCCAAATGGCCCATCCCGAAATTGAACCCTACTCGCCCGAGGCCTTAAAGCGCAAAGGCAACGTAAGCTTACAACCAGGCTATCATTCCACCGAAAAACTGAAAACCTTTTCGCTGGATAGTAAGGGACTGCAAAAGCTGGTGGCCATATTGCTGGAAATGTGCGCTAAAGACATTTACGAAAACCTCCCGCATTACATCCTTCAAAAATTCAACCTTATTAACCGGGCCGATGCCTACCGGAATATTCACTTCCCCGAAAATGCAGCTTTGTTGTATGAAGCACAGCATCGCCTAAAATTTGAAGAGCTTTTTCTTATTCAGCTGAGATTACTGAAGAGCAAATTACTCCGCACACAAAAGTTTAAGGGGTATATTTTTAGCACGGTTGGCGAATGCTTTAACACCTTTTACAATGAAAAGATTCCTTTCCCGCTTACTAACGCACAAAAGCGCGTATTGAAAGAGATTCGTTTAGATACTCAGCGCGGCGTACAAATGAACCGCCTGTTGCAAGGTGATGTGGGCAGCGGCAAAACTGTGGTAGCTTTAATGAGCATGCTGCTGGCTATTGATAATGGCTTTCAAACCTGCATAATGGCTCCTACCGAAATTTTAGCCACCCAACATTTTATTTCCATACAAAATTTGTTAGGTGATAATTTTGTGGAAGTTGCCCTGCTCACCGGTTCGGTAAAAAAGAAGAACAGAAAGGTGATCCATGAAAACCTGGAGAACGGCAAACTCAAAATATTAATTGGCACACATGCGCTTATAGAAGATGCCGTTCAGTTTCAAAACCTGGGCTTTGTAGTGATAGATGAACAACACCGCTTTGGGGTTGAGCAACGCGCTAAACTGTGGCGCAAAAACGTGATCCCGCCGCATGTGCTGGTCATGACGGCCACCCCTATTCCGCGTACATTGGCCATGACACTGTATGGAGATTTGGATGTATCGGTAATTGACGAGTTACCCGCCGGGCGTAAACCCATTGAAACACTGCACTACTACGAAACGCAGCGCTTACAAATGTTTGGCTTTATTAAGCGGGAAATAGCTTTAGGTCGTCAGGTTTATATTGTTTATCCCCTGATACAGGAAAGCGAGAAGCTGGATCTAAAAAACCTGACGGATGGATTTGAGGTGATTTCCCGTGAGTTTCCACTGCCGCAATACCGCGTAAGTATGGTGCACGGAAAACTATCCGCAGCAGATAAGGAATTAGAGATGCAGCGTTTTGTAAAAGGCGAAACGCAAATTATGGTGGCCACTACGGTAATTGAGGTTGGAGTTAACGTACCCAATGCATCCGTAATGATTATTGAAAATGCCGAACGCTTTGGCCTTTCGCAACTGCACCAGTTACGCGGACGTGTTGGCCGTGGTGCAGAGCAATCGTACTGTTTACTAATGAGCGGCGGCAAGCTAAGCCGCGAAGGCCGCGTACGCTTAGATACTATGGTGCGTACTAACAACGGCTTCGAAATATCGGAGATAGATTTGCAACTGCGCGGGCCCGGTAACATCGAGGGCACCCAGCAAAGCGGTGTGCTCGATTTTAAACTGGCCGACCTTGCTACCGACCAGGAACTACTGATGCAGGCCCGCAAAGCGGTAGAAGATATCTTTGTTAAAGACCCACAACTGGCTTTGCCTGAGAACCAGGTGCTCAACTACGTTTTACAATCAAAAAACGGTGGTTTAAGTTGGGATAAAATATCCTAATCCCTATCTTACAGGCATCAAACGTCTAACAACTTCTTCATGAAATTAAAAGCTACTGCCCTGTGTTTACTGGCCGGTGTAGGTCTATCGTTGCAAACTCATGCACAAACCGATTCGTTAATGCTGCGCAAAATATTCGATGAGGCATTGGTGAAGGGTGAGTGCTATGAAAACCTGCGTTACTTGTGTAAAAAAATAGGCTCCAGATTAAGCGGCTCGGCAGGGGCTGAAAAATCAGTAGCGTGGAGCAAAAAGCTGATGGAGGGTTACGGCTTCGATAAGGTGTACCTACAAGAAGTAATGGTACCGCATTGGGTACGCGGCGAAAAAGAACAAGGTGTTATTGTAATGGGTAACACTCGCACACCTGTTGCGCTGGCCGCATTAGGTGGTTCGGTTGCAAGCCCCAAGGCTGGTATAACTGCCCAGGTTATTGAACTGCAAAGCTTGAAAGAACTAGAAACCTTAGGCGAAGCCAGAATTAAAGGCAAAATCGTTTTTTTTAACCGCCCGTTTGATGAGCGCTTTATTGAAACCGGAGGTGCTTACGGCACAGCAGGCGATCAGCGTAACGCAGGGCCGGGTGCGGCAGCTAAATATGGAGCGGTAGCAGTTATTGTACGCTCGCTTACAGCATCGTTAGACAACTATCCGCACACTGGTGGCACCAACTATGGCGACAACCCTAAAATACCGGCAGTGGCCATTTCTACCATTGCTGCCAATAAGCTGAGCATGCTATTGAAGCAGCGAAGTGCTATCCCTGTAAAATTCTTTTTAAAAACCAGTTGTCAAACCCTGCCCGACGTTTTATCCTATAATGTAATAGGTGAACTGAAAGGCACAGAGAACAACAACAAATACATTACCGTTGGCGGTCACCTCGATTCGTGGGATTTGGCCGAAGGTGCGCATGATGATGGAACAGGTGTCATGCAATCGGCAGAGGTGTTGCGCATATTTAAGGCAGTAGGTTATCGTCCTAAAAACAACATCCGTGCGGTGTTTTTTATGAACGAGGAGAATGGTCACAAAGGTGGTATTAAGTATGCCGAACAAGCCTTGAAAGATAAAGAAGAACATATTGCAGCTTTAGAAACTGATGAAGGCGGCTTTACGCCACGTGGCTTTAGCTTTGAAAGGGCTACACCCGCTTTTTTAAAAGGCGTTAATCAGCAGTGGAAGACCCTTTTAGAGCCTTATGAAACTGACCGACTGGTAGCAGGCGGTGGTGGAACCGATATTGGTCCGCTGCGCCAAACGCATCCAAATATCCAACTGATAGGTTTCCGGCCCGATTCGCAACGATATTTTGATATTCATCACACACCTAATGATGTGTTTGAAAACGTGAACAAGCGCGAGCTGGAATTAGGTGCCGCCGCCTGCGCTTCGCTTATCTACTTAATTGATCAGCACGGCTTAAAATTTTAAGTGTTAACGGCTAAGTTGCATCACCAAACAATGTAAAGCTTTATACGTCTGTTGATGATGAAACTTAGCCGTACCTTTTTTATATTTTCCGTATTATTAATTTCATGTAGTCAGGCCGAAAGCTCGCATCAACAGGATGCCACCACAGTAGCTTCGGTAAATACACCTGCGCAGAAGGTTTTGAAAAGCACTGACGATAACGGCCAATCTATAACACGTATCAACACCGGTAAAACCACACCATCGCAACTAGTAGCCTACGCGCGGACGCTTACCGGCATCCCCTACAAATACGGCTCAACCGATCCACAACAGGGTTTTGACTGCTCAGGCTTTATTACTTATACCTTTAATCACTTTAATATTGCGGTGCCAAGAAGCTCCGTTGATTTTACCCAGGTTGAACACGAAATACCATTAAAGGAAGCTAAGCCCGGTGACTTTATTCTGTTTACTGGTACCGATAGCACCAAAAAAGTCGTAGGTCACATGGGCATCCTGGTTACATCTGGTGCAGAAGGACACCAGTTCATACACTCCACATCGGGCAAGGCCTATGGGGTTACCGAAACACCTCTTAACGCTTATTATCAGGGTAGGTACTTGAAAACCATACGGGTATTTCCGCAAAACAATTAATATTGTCGCTGTATTATACTATTTCTACAAAATGCATTTTTACAAAACCCAGTCGGGTTTAAATGCGTTAAATTTGCAGCACATCAATGAAATACGTCTGTGGAAGAACGACAGAAACAAGAAACTACCGTAAAAAAAGACTCATTTGCTGCACTACGCTATAAAGATTTTCGCGCATACTTAGGTATGCGTTTCTTTTTTACGTTTGCTTATCAAATGCAGGCTGTTGTAATTGGCTTTTATATTTATCAGATTACGCATAGCAAACTGGCTTTAGGTTATATTGGCCTTTGCGAAGCCATACCAGCTATCAGCATAGCCCTCTACGGCGGTTACATTGCCGATAAGTACGAAAAAAGAAAGCTCCTGTTCCTCATATTTTCGGTAGTAACGTTTGCTTCCTTAACCATATTTGTGGTCACGCTGCAAAGCATGAGTCACTACGTCCACACCGGCTGGATCATTCCCATTATATATGTGATGATATTTTTTAACGGCGTTGCACGCGCCTTTTACGGGCCGGCCACCTTTGCCATTTATGCACAAAGTATTCCCAAAGAGTTGTACCCCAACGGAAGCACCTGGAGCAGTTCGGCCTGGCAAATTGCTACCATTTTAGGCCCTGCAGCAGGGGGATTAATATTTGGACACTGGGGTATTACACCAACCTTTGTGATCATCAACATTTTACTGATTGTTAGCATGGTGCTGGTTTACCTGCTAAAATCTTACCCACCAGTATATATTCCTAAAGAAAGTATTTATGAAAGCCTCTCGGCCGGCATTAAGTTTGTGTTTCATAACAAAATGATGCTGGGCGCCATGAGTTTGGACTTGTTCTCCGTGTTTTTTGGCGGAGCTATTGCGCTGCTTCCGGTTTTTGCGCATGATATATTGAAAGTAGGCTCTGAGGGTTTAGGATTAATGCGCGCAACATCTTCGTTGGGTGCAGTGCTGACCATGCTGGCCATGACGCGCTTTTCGCCCATGAACAGGCCATGGCGAAACCTGTTGATAGCCGTTGCCGGTTTTGGTTTGTCCATCCTGTGCTTTGGCCTTTCCAAGAGCTTTTACCTGTCGCTCATCTTCCTGTTTACTGAAGGAGCGTTTGATAGCATCAGTGTGATTATACGCGGTACCATTATGCAGTTGTTAACCCCCGACCATATGCGCGGACGGGTATCGGCTGTAAACTCCATGTTCATTGGTTCATCTAACGAGATAGGGGCCTTTGAATCGGGCACGGCAGCAGAACTGTTAGGAACGGTGCCGGCTGTGATATTCGGCGCGTGTATGACGCTGGTAGTGGTCACCGTAACATTCTTCAAAACTAAGAACCTGATACCAGCGAGATTGGCTGACATTGGCACACCAACGGAAAAGAAAGTTAACTAATTCGCTCCTGATACAACGGTGCTGGGCGCTTATTCCCGATTAACAAATACAGTATAGCTCCTATATAAGGCGCAAATACTATAAGCAATATCCATAAGAATTTAGTGGCGTTACTAAGTCCTTTATTTCTTATAAGATTTAAAATAGCTATTACAGGAAGCAGAAGTGCAATTGCAAAGACAAGCAAAAGCATCAATACTTCAAAATTACCAAGGTTTAAAAAGGCGGGAATCATAATAATAGGCTTTATCAAATATAGTATATTTAGCTATATGTCAATACCTTAATAAAAAACACCCAGTTATACTTCATTTTCTGTGTAAGCATCCAGTTCCTCCTGTAAACGGCGTTCGCCTGATTGCTGACGCCACATAGCATAATAAAGACCTTTTTGATCTACCAGTGCATTGTGGTTACCTACTTCCACCACCTGGCCGTTCTCCAGCACGTAAATACGGTCGGCATGCATAATGGTGCTGAGGCGGTGGGCAATAATTAAGGTGATACGGTTTTTAAGATTAGAGATGTGCTGAACCGTTTTACTAATCTCTTCCTCGGTAATAGAATCGAGTGCAGAGGTTGCCTCATCAAACAATAATATGTCCGGGTGGCGCAGCAGGGCACGGGCTATGGAGAGGCGTTGCTTCTCACCGCCTGAGATTTTTACACCGCTTTCCCCTATGAGGGTATGAATACCATTTTCCGCACGCGAAAGCATACCCTGGCAAGCCGCTTTGTTTAAAGCCGATAAACAATCTTCATCGGTAGCATCGGGTTTCACAAAAGTAAGGTTGTCTTTAATAGTGCCCGAAAACAGCTGCGTGTCCTGCGTTACAAAGCCTATACGACGGCGGATCATATCCAGGTGATATTTGTCGCTTTCAATACCATTATACAAAATACGACCGCTTGCAGGCTGATACAAGCCAATCATTAATTTAATAAGGGTAGATTTACCCGAACCCGATGGCCCTACAAAGGCTACCGTTTCCCCTTTATTGGCATGAAACGAAATACCATTAACCGCATAACGCTTAATAGTATGGTACCTGAACTTAATATCTTCAAACGCTATGCTTTCAATATGAGTAGAATCGGCTGGATTTTCGGGGATCGTTTCCAGCGGCCGGCTCATGATCATGTTGAAATTGTTCAGCGAGATTTGCGCTTCGCGCCAGGTTAACGACATGTGGCCAAACTCCTGAAGCGGCCCGAACAAAAAGTATGCGTAAAGCAAGAAACTGAAATATTGCCCGCCGGTAATTTCTTTATCAAAAATGAGCACCAGTAGCACCACCACCATACTGCTTCGAACCACGTTAACGGTAGTTCCCTGAACAAAGCTTAATACGCGTAACAGTTTCGTTTTAGCAATTTCGAGCGTGAGTATTTTGTATGTAGTTTTATTTAAGCGGTCAATCTCTTCGTTAGCCAATCCATGGCTTTTCACGAGCTCAATGTTTCTAAGCGATTCGGTAGTACGGCCAGCTAATACCGATGTTTTAAGCACAATAGCCCGGTGTATTACCTTGATCTTTTTTGATAGAGTCCAGCTGAGCCAGGTGATAATAGGCACAGCTACAAAAAACACTACCGTAACTTTATAGCTTATGGTAAATGAGTAAACGGCTACAAATATGATCCCGAAAAACGTCATGAAAGTAACGTTAATAGTGGCCTTTACTAAGTTTTCAATATCGCTGCGAATGCGTTGCAGCATACCTAACTTTTCGCCGCTGCGCTGGTTTTGATGCTCATAAAAGGGCATAGCCAGCGCATGCTTCATACCATCGGCATAAACTTCGGCCCCGGTTTTTTGAGCTATGGTAACGGTATAGTAGTCTTGAAAATTATTGGCAATACGAGAGAAGAGTGCGGCTATGGCAGCGATAGTAATTAACCAAAGTACACCGCTTATAAAATCATGACGGGTAAACTGTTCTTTCTTACTAATGTAATCATCAAACAATTTACCCGTAATAAGCGGCTCCATTAATGCAAAGCACTGGTTGAGCGCCGTCATAAGTAAGGCCAACAATACTGCCTTCTTGTGTCGTTTAAGATATTTGAAGAGTATTTTCATGGTAACGCTGCCTTATTGATAATTACACAACAATAACAACGCCTAACTACAGATAATCCTTGCCTATGGCTTAATTTTTATCTGAATTTTAATTAAATGTACCATAAATTGAAAATGTCAAAAAATGATGTATTAAATCATCCGTTTGATTTTCATATAATAGAAACCAATTTTAGCCACAATAAATTCTGTTCATTAAAGTTGTAAAGAATTTAAAACAATTGTACACCATTATTAACAGCTAAATTTATACGGTTTCGGCAGTATACTTTTCACCAATTTGCTGACGCCACATGGCATAATATAATCCCTTTTGACTAATTAGTTCCAAATGCTTCCCTTCTTCAATGATGTTGCCCTTTTCGAGCACATAAATTTTATCGGCATGCATAATGGTACTCAAACGGTGCGCAATTAATATGGTGATATGGTCCTGATGCTCGGATACGTCCTTAATAGTTTCGGTGATTTCTTCTTCGGTAAGTGAATCGAGTGCTGATGTAGCTTCATCGAAAACCAAAATATCCGGCTTACGCAGCAAAGCCCGTGCTATAGAAAGACGTTGCTTTTCTCCACCCGAAACCTTTACGCCACCCTCGCCTATTACAGTGTCCAGTCCCTTATCGGCACGGGCCAGCAAGCTTTGGCAGGCGGCCCGGTGTAATACGTGCATACATTCTTCATCGGTAGCACCCGGACTAACAAACTGCAGGTTTTCTCTGATACTCCCCGAAAATAATTGCGTGTCCTGTGTTACAAAACCTATGCGCTCGCGCAGGCGGTCTAAATCAAGTTCTTTACTTAACACACCGTTGTAAAGCACATCACCTTCCATTGGCTGGTATAAACCAACCAACAGTTTTACCAGTGTAGTTTTACCCGAACCAGATGGGCCAACAAAGGCAATAGTATTGCCCGTTTTAACATCAAAGCTGATGTGGTTAAGCGCGTTGCGGTTAGCGGTTAAGTGTTTAAAGCTTACATTAAAAAAGGTAAGGTCTTTTACTTTTTCCAGCAACACTGGCTTCTCTGGCTTAACATCTACCGGAATATTGATAATAGCTTCAAAATTAGCCAGCGACACCTGCGCCTCGCGCCAGGAAAGAATTACGTTACCCAGTTCTTGTAAGGGATTGAACAAGAAAAATGAGTAGAATAAAAAGCTGAAGTATTGTCCCGGTGATATGGTACCTTCAAAAATCAACAGTAGCAGCACAACTACCATGGTACTACGCACCAGGTTTACTGTAGTTCCCTGCACAAAGCTCATACTCCGTACAAACTTTACCTTTTTCAACTCCAGGTCTAAAATCTTATAAGTGGTTTTGTTGAGGCGGTCAATTTCCTGACTAACCAGTCCTAAACTTTTAACCAATTCAATATTTCTTAACGATTCGGTGGTTGAACCGGCCAATGCTGTGGTTTCGCCAACAATTTTACGTTGAATGGTTTTAATACGTTTGCTTAGCGCTGTACTTACAAATGCAATTATGGGTATGGCTGCAAAGTAAACCAAGGTCACCTTATAGCTTACATTTACCGAGTATACAATAACGAACACCATACCTACCAAGCTTACAAACAGTACGCTAATAAACGAGGTAATAAATTTTTCGCAATCGATACGTACCTTTTGCAGAATGCCCAGAGTTTCGCCACTACGCTGATCTTCAAACACCTGGTAAGGTAGTTCGAGTGAATGCTTCAAACCATCGGCATACATATTGGCACCTACCTTTTGGGTAATAATATTGGTGAAGTAATCCTGGAAGTTTTTAGCAATACGCGATACCATGGCAGCACCTACGCTAAGCCCTACCCATGTGAGTACGCCAACCACAAAATCGTGGTGAGTAAGTTGGGTACGCTTCTCTATAAAACGGTCGACAATGCGGCCTGTAATGTAAGGATCGAGCAGGGAAAAGCCTATGTTAACAGCCGCTAAACCTAAGGCTATCAGCACTACCGAACGAAATTTTGTTAAATAAGATAGAAGTAACTTCATAATTATGCTGCAAAAATAAAAAAGGGAATGATGCAAAATGCTCATTCCCTTTAATTTGACGTTAACATAACAACCATACAATCACCCCCTCTAAATCTTCCCTAAAGGGAAAGACTTAAAAGCAATGTTATTTAAAGCCCTCTCCTTTGGGGAGGGTTGGGAGGGGTATTAAACCGTCATAATATCTTTTTCCTTAGCGTCTGCTAACTGGTCAACCTTAATAATGTAGGCATCTACTAGCTTTTGAACATCGGCTTCACCTACTTTCATTTCATCTTCCGATACACCTTCGGTTTTCAATTTTTTGATTTTCTCGTTGGCGTCCTTACGGATGTTACGGATGGCTACTTTACCGGTTTCTGCTTCACCTTTTAAACGCTTCACCAAATCGCGGCGACGCTCTTCAGTTAAAGGTGGCACATTGATACGAATCATGATACCATCGTTTTGAGGGTTCAAACCTAAGGTTGATTCCTTAATAGCCTTTTCAATTGGGCCTAATAAAGATTTTTCCCAAGGCTGTATAACCAGCGTACGGGCATCGGGTGTATTTACACTACCTACCTGGCTTAAAGGTGTTGGTGTGCCATAGTAGTCAACCACTAAACCATCTAACATGTTAGGGCTGGCCTTGCCGGCACGTATTTTAGATAACTCGCTATCCGCATGATCAATTGCTTTATCCATCAAAGCTTTTGCATCATTCAGTTGTTTTTTAATGAGTTCGCTCATTGTATGTTTAATTTTTTGTGTGCAAAAATAGGAAAATAGATGAAATTAATTATGTTTGATTAGATCCAAGGTATATCCAAAACTGTAATACTTTGGTTTTTGACTTGTCGATTTTGGCATTAATACAGGTAACCATGCGTTGTTATTTAATTTTTTAAACGTAGGTGTACTTCCAGATGATTTCATATCAATATAACTCATATCATAATACTGGTTCATCCTTTTATTAAATTGAAGCTTGTTGATCTTTTTTCTATAACCGATATAATACTGGCCTGGATTTAATTCTATCTGATAACCAAACACATTAAATGCCATGCCCAAATCAAATGTATGACCTTTAATGCTTTGATTTAATAAACTTGACCCTGGTTTTCCATGTTCTTCTTTGTATAAAACAAGTTCAAAATTATCGTAGTGCATTTTCTTATGCCCTATTTGCACTATGAAGCTGCTTAAAACACAGGGCCATTTTACGTTAAAGCAAGTAACTTTTTCCAACACAGTATCACCTGGTGATATACTATCAACAGGCGTAATATCAAAGTTAGGCGTTACTGTTAAACGTTGCAATTCGATAGGGTTACCATACTGAAACTTGATTGGCTGCAATGAATCATCATTTCGAACCATAATTATCTTTGATGGCCCTAAATGTGTACTAATTAACGTTTCATTGTAACCTGCCAAACTCAAACGAACTGGTGATTTAGTAATTCCAGTTTTTATGATACCACTTGTATCACTCACACCAATAACCAAATTCCGTTCAGACATAACCACTCCATGCAACCGTTTCCCGTTAGTCCCTTCTACAGTAAGTTCAACAGATTGAGCACACACTTTTTGACATAATAAAAATAATATTAATGTATAAGCAGTGCAATTCATGCTATTATCTTACCAGCGTACCAATTGATTCGCCCTGGGCAATTTTCATGAAGTTGCCGGTTTTGTTCATATCGAAAACAATAATAGGCAGTTCGTTTTCCTGGCAAAGAGTGAAGGCAGTCATATCCATTACATTCAGGCCTTTGTTATATACTTCCTGAAAAGTAACCTCGTCGTACTTGGTAGCGGTTGGATCTTTTTCTGGGTCGGCAGTGTAAATACCGTCTACGCGGGTACCTTTTAATACTACGTCGGCCTTCATTTCAATGGCACGTAATGAAGCTGCGGTATCAGTTGTAAAATATGGATTACCGGTACCGGCACCAAAAATTACAATCTTACCGGTTTCCAAATGAGTCATGGCACGGCGACGGATGTACGGCTCACAAATTTGCTCCATTTTAATGGCCGATTGCAAACGTGTATCTACACCAATACCTTCGAGTGCACTTTGCAAAGCCATACAGTTAATTACGGTTGCCAGCATACCCATATAATCGGCCTGGGCGCGTTCCATGCCAGATTTTTCGGCGCTTAATCCCCTGAAAATATTACCTCCACCTACTACAATGGCAATTTCGATACCAGCTTCGCTTACCGCTTTAATTTCGTGCGCATATTGCAACACCCGGTTGTTATCAATTCCATATGAACGGTCGCCCATTAATGATTCTCCGCTCAGTTTCAGTAAGATTCTTTTGTATTTCATGCAGATGGTTGGTTTTTTTAAAGTTGGTGTTTATGGTTGTATTGAGTTTTACCTTTATAAATTGTAAACACAGGATTAAATTCCGTGTCAAAAATAATTAAATCTGCGTCATATCCGGCCTCTACTTTTCCTTTCGTTTTTAACGATGCCAGTTGTGCCGGGTAGAGCGATGCCATATTAATCGCTTCGGGCAGGCTAATGCTTGCATGGTTTACACAGTTTTTTACCGCAGTGAGCATGGTTAATGCCGAACCGGATAGCGTGCCATCGGGCATTACATATTTATTGCCTTGCCTTTTATGCGGATAGGCACCTTCGGTAGTTTCGGTAACCGCATCGGTTATCAAAAACAATCTATTGCCCAGTTCGCGCTTAGCTAAACCGACCATGGCGTAATCTACATGCAGGCCATCGGCTATAATACTGGCGTAAGGTTTATCTTCAAAAATAGCAGCAATTAAGCCTGGCTCGCGGTGATGCAATGGCGGCATAGCATTATACAAATGTGTTACCGCTTGTATAGGATTATTTAAGAATGCCTTAGCCTGGTTGTAAGTAGCGTTGCTATGTCCCGCTGATAATATAATACCTTGCCCATGCAAATAATTGATTACCTCCTCGTTTTGCAACTCGGGCGCAAGTGTTATCATCTTTACTTCACCCCGGGCCTTTTCAACCCATGATCGTACTTCGGTGAGGATAGCTTTCTTAATGTATTTTTCGGGATGTGCACCTTTACGTGCAGCATTAATATACGGACCTTCGAGGTGTAAGCCCAAAAAGGCACCTGTAGCATTTGGGCGGTAAGCTTTTGCAGCTTCTATAGCCTGCATTACTACCTCATTGCTGTTGGTAGCTACCGTGGCAAAAAAACCAGTGCAACCCTGCCGAAGCAGTTCCTGCTCCATTTGTTGAAGCGCTTCAACACTGGGCACACCGCCAAAGTATAAACTACCGGCACCATAAATTTGCAAATCAATTAAGCCGGAAGCAATATAAGAGCCATTCAGATCTATGCGCTCAGCATCGGCAGGGATATTAATCGCGTCAACTACAGATGATATTTGATGTTCTTGAATAATAACAGCTTTGCCCGCGGTAATGTTACCGTTGGATACAATTTGGGTATTGTACAGAGCTGTTAACATGAGTGATAAAAATAAAAGGGCAAAAAAAATCCCCGCCTTTAAAAAAGGCGGGGATTAAGTAATTATGCTCCTAAAGCAACTCGCTTAAACGCGGTAACCGTTAGGCCTTTTTCAACGCTATCCAAAAACTGGGCAACGCTTTTTGATGAGTCTTTCACAAACTCCTGGTTTAACAGGGTTGAATCTTTATAAAACTTGTTTAGTTTACCAGCGGCAATTTTTTCAATCATCGATTCTGGTTTACCTTCGGCGCGGATCTGCTCTTTAGCAATTTCCATTTCGCGCTCAACGATAGTTGCATCAACGTCACCTTTATCTAAAGCGGCAGGGTTCATAGCAGCAATTTGCATAGCCACATCTTTACCAGCTTCGTCGGCACCGGCTACGTTTGCACTTAAGCCTACCAATACACCTAAACGGAAGTTACCGTGGATGTAAGCAACAATTTTTTCGCCTTCCAAAACTGCGTATTTAGATACACCGATTTTTTCGCCAATTTTACCGGTCATGGTAATAACAGCTTCGCCAATTTTAACACGGCCAACTTCTGTATCCAGTTCCAGGTTGTTTAATTCTTCAACGCTTGCAGGTAAAGCTTGTACAGCTTCGTTAGCTACAGCGTTAGCAAAAGCAATAAACTCTGCGTTTTTAGCCACAAAGTCAGTTTCGCAATTTAACTCGATGATTACACCGCGTTTGCCATCTTCTGAAGTACGTGCAATAACCACACCTTCGTTAGATTCTCTGTCTTGACGGCTGGCTGCTACTTTAGCACCTTTTTTTCTTAAAAAGTCAATAGCTGCTTCAAAGTCACCGTTAGTTTCGGTTAATGCTTTTTTGCAATCCATCATACCTGCACCGGTTTGCTGGCGCAGTTTATTTACGTCTGATGCAGAAATTTGTACTGTAGACATTGTTTTGTGAGTTGTCTGTTGTGGGTTTTCTGTTGCCAGAGCGCCACACAAATGAATAATCTATTTATTACTAAAATTGCCAGTTGCAAATTACAGTTTAACACTGGTAATTCACAACTGACAACTCTTAACTTTTTACTTATGCAGCACCGTGACCTTCGGTACCAGAGCTATCGATAACGTTATCAGGAGCTTCGGTAGTTGCAGCAGCTTCAACAGCGTCTACAGCACCTCTTCTTTTACGGCCACCTTCGTTATTAGTAGCTTCGCCACCGTCAACTTTAGCTTTAGCAGCTGCACCTTCTTTTTCAGCTTCGTCGTCTTTTTCGCGTTTACGCTCGTCTAAACCTTCTTGTATAGCCTGGATAATGATACCGGTAACCAATGAAATTGATTTGGTAGCGTCATCGTTAGCAGGAATAGGGAAATCGATGTTTGAAGGATCAGAGTTGGTATCCACCATTGCAAAGGTTGGGATGTTTAACTTCAATGCTTCAGAAACAGCAATGTGCTCTTTCTTAACGTCGATAAGGAATAACGCAGCTGGTAAGCGGTTAAGGTCGGCAATACCGCCTAATAAGCTTTCCAGTTTAATACGCTCACGCTGAATCATCAATCTTTCTTTTTTAGAAAGGTTGGTGTAAGTACCGTCTTTAGTCAATTTATCGATGTTAGACATCTTTTTGATTGACTTACGTACGGTAGCGAAGTTAGTTAACATACCACCTAACCAACGCTCGGTTACGAAAGGCATGTTTACTGATTTTGCATAATCGGCAACGATGTCTTTTGCTTGTTTCTTGGTAGCAACAAACAAAACCTTACGGCCTGATTTTACAATTTGTTTTATAGCCGAAGCGGCATCTTCAACCTTGTTTAAGGTTTTATTTAAATCGATAATGTGAATACCATTACGCTCCATGAAAATGTACTGAGACATTTTCGGATCCCATTTACGGGTAAGGTGACCAAAGTGTACACCTGCATCCAGTAAATCCTGATATGTTGTTCTTGCCATTGTTGTGTCCTCCTTAAAATATTAACGTTTACTGAATTGGAATTTACGACGAGCTTTCTTACGACCCGGTTTCTTACGCTCAACCATACGGTCATCACGTGTCATTAAACCTTTAGCGCGTAAAGCTGGTTTTTTCTCAGCATCCAGTTCAACAATAGCTTTAGCAATAGCTAAACGAACGGCCTCAGCCTGTCCTTTTACACCACCACCGGCAACGTTTGCAATAATATCAAATTTACCTTCAGAACCCGATACCAGTAAAGACTGGGTAACAACGTACTGTAATGGTAAAGTTGGGAAGTAAGTTTTGTAATCTTTACCGTTAACGGTAAGGGCGCCTGCACCTTCGTTTAAGTAAACGCGTGCAACAGCTGTTTTTCTTCTGCCTGAAGTGTTAGTTGTTGGCATTTTTTCTTTTCTCCTTTAAAATTAAAAAGTTAATGGTGTAGGGTTTTGTGCGGCATGAGGATGCTCTGCACCGGCATATACATGCAGGTTGCCATAAATGGCGCGGCCCAAACGATTTTTAGGTAACATACCACGAACGGCTTTTTCAATTACGCGCTCAGGGAATTTAGCCATTAACTCCTTAGGAGAAATGAAACGCTGACCACCAGGGTATCCGGTGTATGAAACATATTGCTTGTCGGCAAATTTGTTTCCGGTCAGTTTTACCTTGTCTGCATTAATAACGATCACGTTATCTCCGCAGTCTACGTTCGGGGTGAAGCCTGGCTTATGTTTACCTCTGATGATCGCTGCGA
>Ga0265780_10002182_pt1 | contig 26877 bp, 28 predicted proteins | sample P1T30metagenome_FD_192432 | JGI IMG/M metagenome (GOLD analysis project Ga0265780, IMG submission 192432) | Plant litter microbial communities from East Loma Ridge, Irvine, California - P1 T30 | ecosystem: Environmental > Terrestrial > Plant litter > Unclassified | place: USA: California...
CACGCATCCAAAAACTGGTCGCAGGTCCATGTGCTACCGCATCAACTACCGCAGCCTCGAGCGCAGTCTCACCACTGAAGAGGCTAATGCGATGCATGAGCAATTGGGGTCGCTCCTCGTCGACCGATTAGGCGTAGAGCTACGTTAGCCCTCATCCTGCGCCCAGCCACTTTGTATTCAAGATAATCGAAAGGGTGTGGATGCTACTCCAAGAAGTGCAAGTCGATAGGCGAACAATCCCGGAACTACTGCCAGTTGCTCATTTTCTCTCACGTGGAGCATGCGAATCGGCGCAAGTGTAACAGATATACGATGAAAGGATTCAGAATTCCATGGGCATTGGAGGCTTGGCACACTCGAATCTGGACGCAGTGCGATGACAGCTGCAGCAAGAGTTGCGAACGCGGCACGGTGGGCCTAAATAGGACGTTCAACTGTGTCTAGCGTCACTACGCTATGCTTGTACACATATTACACATTTCCCCCTCCACAGTAAAAAATGCTTCACTGCTACCGAAGTCGCCACGAGATCAAATCTAGGACATAAGATCTACGAGCCGTTATAGTACCACGAGCGCAAACGCGCCCGCCCTATTTCCCCGCACGTGTAAACAGGGAAAAAGGGGATGTCCAGCAAGCTTGTTCCTTGTTCAGGAGTGCATCTTGATGGCCGTCGTACTACTACAATTGGCGATCTATCCGAACGAACGACGTGGCGTCTTAGCACCCGCACATATACCCTACCTGACAGGCACGCTACATGCGCTAATGCATGGCGTTGCTTGCGGGGTCGACAAACTGGGGTGAGATGCAGTACCGCGATTTTAGCAGTATTGCCTCGTGGCGTGTATGCAGTGGGTGTTAAAGTATGCGTGAACGAAAGCATTCCGGTTAAAGATGGATGGGTAGCCTAGCGAAGGGGTAGGTGGTGAATGTGGAAGAGCGGTGAGGTGATGTCGCCTCGAGATCTTCCTGGGGCGTTTGGTCATTGTGGAAGAAACTTTATCAATCATGAGTATGTCGTGCGTGTGTTTTTGAGTATACTAAACTCTAGGCTGAGTAATTATTCCGTTCCTGTCCTGGTGCTGCAGGATACATGCCGTTGCCGTGTTGGCTCAGCCAGCCCAGCACTTGGACTGCGTCTTTCGCACATTCGCAGTTCAATTTTGACTCGCACATACATCGTACCTGCATCCTCTCCTGAACTTAGTACTTCTCATATGATGTGTCGACTTGGGCCCGGCAGACTTGCGCATTGACCACGATTTACCCCACACAGAGCAGGCATTCCCCAGATCTTAACCACTGCCACGAGGCCGTGCCACGTCACACAAGCGGGGCGAGCGAGCGATGCGGGAGTCCGTGAGACTGATTGCGTGACCTGGTGCCTGGTCTGCTCCCTTGGGACTCATGTGCGCAATGTCTTGCGATCTGAATCATCGCCGGATGATCTGGGCTGTAGGTAGTAACAGCCGGAAAGCCTGAGTGCGTGTATTACACCGCGAGGGAACGAAGAGGCAGCAAGTTCAGGCTGTGGTGTGCTTCAAGTTTACCAGGAGCCTTATAGTACTTGAAGACCGTATCATGTGAGGGACGAGGATTGTTTGTCGTTGAATTACAGTTTAAGATGCGGGCACGATTGCGATTTGCTGGACCGTGGTCGATGCGGCGACAAGGTACGGGGATGCAATAGCTTATCAGATATTATATCCGTCTCATGCCGACAGCTTGGGAGCACATATTGGACTTGTTGTCTCTTTGGTAGCGACTGGGATGTCATGGCTGATGTGCTGGGTGCATTCTTGCTATTCCGCAGAAATTGCCAAATTTCGTGTTCGGCGTGATTCGGTGTAACCTATTGCTCGGAATCGCATATGTCGTACATGTTGCACAGCAGCCGAGACGCAATCGTGTTGTTTGCAGCTTATGACTCCGTCCGCGTGAAGTGGGGCGTTTTGCCATTGCCATCGGTCAATATAATGCTGCCTTCCTGTTCACCGGCTGTTGTGAGATTAGCGACATCGAGTTGAAGGCCCTAGGAATACCAACATGAGTAGTGTAGTTGACAATTGGCTTGGGGTATGCGGTGCCCGCATTGCTTCACTAGACGGTGTATAGCCAATCGACAAATCGACCCACCCCAGTTGTCTGCCTCTTATCTGGCATTTCCAATAGGACAGGATCGTGGGCGACATATTGTAGATATGACATCTGGTCATTTGGTTTGCAAAAGTTTTACTAGCCGAATGATAATCGATCCAGTACTTGGTGTCTTTTCTGTGTGTACGAGACGTGCTGCGATTCTCCAGGCTGGACGAATGAGAATTTCCCCGGGCCACGTCAATCTAGTAAGATTGCGCTAGATGCCACGAGACGAGTAGTCCAAGTCACTGTCCCAGTCAGTACGTTAGCGACGGCAATACTGCCGGCAAGCTCTATAACGTTCGGTACATACTGTTGACTGCCCCGTAGCAGGTCGCCACAAATGGCCCGACGAGAGGTTGAGTGTAGATGTGATGAAACGCCTTGATAGTAAAAAGACGAGCTGTGATATCTGTTACTTGACTTGTGTCATCAATCGCGCATGTCTTATCCTGGTTCTTTATTCTGCTTCGCGTGCTTCGTCGGTTCTGACACTGCCGTGACTAGCATGAAGGAACCTTTCCCTGAGCCACTTTGTATGAAGAAATCCAAGCCATCGGCCTCGAGAGCGATTCTACGCATATCCGAACACGAGGATAGGTATTCGCTTGTGATACCGTGGGTATTGAATCGGGTTCAGACTCCGCGGCGAGACTCGTTGTAACCTAACAGTATCGGCCGCTTCCAGTTACCGACAATGAGTAGCTGTAAGTTAGATGCTCGCTGATAGACCAAGGCCCAAGTGGAGAAGAGAGCTTAGGTCATCGGTAACGACACTACACATATGATAACAGTTGCAGTGACTCGCAAGCATTGACTGCTATCGGACTGAATGGAGTAAGTGCCACGAGAATTCTCCGTAGTCAAGAACTGCAAAACCGTTGGCCAGGGATATCGGCTCGCCAATTAGACGACCACGTTTCTTGTATGATCACAGCGGACAAGGCAGGATGGGCCGAGGGAAATCTCCCTGATGATCATGATGAGGCGGGTCCCGCAAACGCATGGCTAACAGTGTTCGAGTCAGGCCTTCAGGATGTACCTTGTGCGAGGGCACATGTGATGTGCTGTGAGGTTTGGTGATATTCCAATTGACGATAGTGTTCACTGACGCCGGGCCTTTTCAACCCTCAGGTGAAGGTGCATCTATTTCGAATGGACAAGTGATGACCATGCTGGGCGTGCTTACGGATGCGAAGAAGCAATGTCTGTCAGACACAATGTGCTGAGTATTGCTCATTGCCGATAAAATTAGACAATTGTGACTGATGCAGGCTCTGCTCGAAACGGTCGCTGGACGCTTTCGTCTCAAGCCAAAATCTCCAAATGTAGAATAACTTGGAATTGAGCTTGAGTTCAACTGCGAGTCGTTGTGATGAGTGGAGGCGTCGCACTGGATGAAAACGCTGGCGCTTTGCCTTTTGTGGACTGGGTCGCACGATTCTGACTCTGTGCAAACTAATTTGTGGCAGGCTCGCGCAGCAAAACCCTGCTAGGGTTGTTAATCACCGCATGCCTTGGCGTGACTTCGGAACAAGGCTCGCATGGAGGAGAAAGGGCCATCGCAAAAGCAATGACGAGTAATGGATAGCGGGAGAGCGCGTTCTGAAAAGACTGGTCATGATGGCTGTAGCCGTTATACTCAATGACAGTACATGGTTGTGTAATGTGCGGGATTCTCAGTGGTAGTGGTCGCTTAGGGAATCCGCGTGAATCTGAGCACAGACGAGGATTTCAGCGTGAAACGCTTGCGCAGCCGCATACGATTACGAGCCAACCTGTTCAGCAGGTCTGCTATCTGCACTCTCAGCAGTAAAGGACGATCCGCGCGGACCGCTGTTGCAGCCGAAAGGCGTAAGGGCGAGTATGGGCACACCCGCTATCAACTGCATTGCATACGCAGGTCATTATGCAGTTGGTTGCCCAGTCGAGAGATGGACTTGGGCGCACGATAGAGGTTTGCGATATGTCGAAATGGAGAGCGAACACCCTGGAGAAACTTGGCAGTGAACGGAAAGCGCCGCGACTCTCCGGGTCCACGGGGTGACGGGGATGATAACAGACGGAACTCCCGGCCACGAATGATACCTGCTTCGTACTTGAGAAGGTGCTTGCAGCTCGAAAGACGTCTCCAGGAATCGGATGGACAGCTGGGTAACAAGCTGATGTTGCCACCAGCTCCGCAGACTCTGGTAGGTAGCTACGGTAGGTGTACACTGTATATGGATGGTCAGCTTTGGGGCTCTTCTTGGGCCTTGGTTTGGACGCTGAAGTGGATAGCACGGTAAAACAAAACGTGGCAGCCCCTGTCGCGCGTCTAAGCGATGGCCCACAGGGTATAAGGCTTTACCTCGCCTATACGTCCTGCGCACTGGGAAATTTGCACGTCCACTTTCCTGTCGACAAGATTTCGGAGACGCATCGGTTGGAAATGACGGTGAACGCAGTGAGGGGTATGGAGAAAGCAAGTTGTGTTCCTGTCCCTGTTGCTATTCGCATAGGCAGCTGCACGATGATTAGCATCGGTTCGCAGCACAGCACATGCGGGCGCTCACGACTACAACTCGCACAAGACTTTCTTGGTACATCTCATCAAGATACTTTGTCCCCTCCGGTACCGACGGCATCGGAAGTAGTGAGCAGGCAATCGCCTTTGCAAGAATAGAAATGTCCAGCGTCTCAGGATGATGCCGATGGCCGCCGTGAATGATCTGGAAAGTTCGCCTCAGCCATTGTCCAATCACAGCGCACCTTCCCCTGGCTGCGGTTGCACCTTCCCTGTTCAACGTTCGCCTCGTGATGATGCTTCCTCCTCCCCACCTCCCGTAGGCCGGCTATCGCAACAGCATCTGCGCCGTGCGCTCACACTGCCGCAACTCCATCCACCATGGAACATGGCATGGCAGCGTGGCAGTGACCAGCAGATCGGCTGGTTTATCGCTACTCCTGCACCCGCCGACTATCCGCCAAACGTTCAACTGTCATTCTCCGGTAATGAAATGTAATAAACCGCCCACAGAGATGACTTGCTTCAGAAGTTCAGCAGCTTCGTTCACGTACACCGGCCGTCCTACCGCATTCGTAAGTATACTCCGCCCGCCCCGCCGCTCATTGCCCACGGCCTGCACACCAGAGATAATTGACTTCTGTCAGGTGCGCCAAAAGGTGCGCGAAAGGGTGCGCTAACTACCCTCTGCTTCGCGTCGAATACCTATTCTGCAGATCACCACTACACCGAAAAATCGCGCCATGCAAGTACTACGAAGTTTTGCCGCAAATGCACGATGTATGCAGATCACCCTAGTCTATAATTGTGACGTTATATGTTCACTGTTCCCCACGAATCGTCAGACAAGGGAGGTTAGGCTCGTGTTTCAACCCATGGCGTGCCCTATCCAAGCTTGGGTGCGCCGCCGACAGCCTAGACGCATCGTCGTTATTGGTACTTTGGCGTGGCAGGGGCCTGCTCGCTGCCGCATGTATCAATAGCAGTTTGAGCGAGCCACACTTAAGCAGCTCCATTGCCTGCCGCAGTCTCATGCAGGGTACGCCGTCAAGTTTGAGATGCCAGCCTCCCGAGTCTCATAACCTTGCACTCCAGACAACGACCCACGGCATTCTCAAACAACTGTCATGAATCACATCGCCAATTGTATGAGGTCCGGTGCCGAGCACACTTCTGTTTATATAACGCAGGAAACATCCTTCAACATGAGCGTAAGTTCTCAGGTGGCTTGTTCCTGAAATGAGTTATTCTCCGCCTCGTCGCTCACGCTCACTGAGAGAAATACAGGCAACAAAAGATACCAGCTCGCCAAAAGAATCATTAGTGAAGAGCCCTTCGTTGGCCAATCTCTCTCAACCTACCTCATCTCGCTATCAACTCTGGCCTGCATCGAGGAGTCCTGTTGGCATCGCAAAATTCAATTCATCCTTCGATAAGCTTGCCGCTCTTTCAGCTGGACGATCTTCGACCTCACTCAGTGATACCGCTGTCCTGCCTGAGAGTGTACCGTTCTGGCAACGCACTGGCTCATTAGCAAGAAGACGTAAGGTCAGCGTACCAGAACTTGGAAACACCATGACCACCGTGCAGGAAATGGCCATCGACTCACGTAAGTCAAGTGCACCATAGCAAGCCTGTCCCGGCTAATAATATCAAGCTACGATTCCTGGCAGACCTCCCCTTCGCCAGCTATCCCACGAGACTTTTGGCCATGAAAGGTCGTGCAGCGCTCCAGGAACCAACTGGAGGGTGAACCCTTTTGGTGATGCCATGGTGTCTTGTGTCACTGGCCCATCTCCTGTGCTCATGCAACAAGCGACGACCCCCCTCTCTTCTGATGCTCTCAAAGTGAATGGGAAGCCGTTGTCCCCCATCCTCAGTCCTCTCGCCAGCCCAAAGCCCTTACTGAAAGTGAACACCACGAACATCCAAGCAGAACTTGAGCAACCGCCTCAGGTACCACCAAAGTCACCTGCTACCGAACGCAAGAGCTCGCCGCCACCTCTCGTACTTACGTCCAAAGCAAGCAGAACTCAGCTCCTGACCCCAGCATCTCTGGCCTCCGGCGGAACTACTCCAATGAGCGCAGTTGATAGGCGATCACCGAACAATGTCATACCTCTCCCTACTCCACCATCCGCCTTCACAAGCCCTTTCTACGCGGCGTCTCCGGCATCAAGCCGGGGTTCTCCACGAGTCGAAAGACGGGATCCAATGGCAGCACAATCATCCTCGCACAACAGGAACATGTCCGAGTCTTCTGTCATGGACCGTGGTCGGCCCTCGCGACGGGATAGTAAGAGAGAAAGGAGCAGAACCGTGTCAGAGGCCAACAACGACGGCATCTCCGCACCCGATGCTTGGCAACTACCTCAAGGGATGCGTGTGCCCGAAGCCTCGCGACGCATGAGTGACGCAGACAAGAAGTTGCTTCACAAGCAGGCGTACGATCAAGCAGGAAACTTCGAAGTTCTGAACAAGCGTGACGTTGCTTCTCTATCAAGGGTAGGACTTGTTATTCACTTGGCTGTATTACTATGCTAACCTCGACGCAGGAGCTCCGAGCCCTTGACGAACGTTGTGACTACCTCCGCAAGACATATAAGTCGCTGCGGGCCGGCCGACAAAAACTCCATGGTCGCATGATTTCCTATCTTCGACGTGGTGAAACAGTAATCTTCTCCCGCGAATCGCTCTTGAAACAAGAGGAAGCCCTCGCCGAACTGGACGTTTCCATCGACGAGTTCATCCTCAAATTGGAACAGGCTGAGAACCGACGCTTGCGCCTCCGCCAGAAACTGCTCGAACACGTGGCTGCAGCCATCGTACTTAATCCCGCTGCACCTCGAGTTGACCTCGCTCAGACCACGCCACCCCGAAGTCCGACCAAAGTAGAGAGTAGTCTGGCTCCGACAGCTGGCGATCGTAAGACTACAGAGTCGATCAAGATCTACGCCGATGGCCATGTACTCAACCTATTCTCCGACATTGAGAAGGCCATTGGTAAGATGTGCGAGCAAACTTGTTAGGATGAACGCCTTTTAGCACAACCTGCCGACTCCTTTGACACCACGACATATCAGCCCGCCCTATGTGGCGACTCACTAATCTCATCACTTCGGACTGTCTACGAATTTTCTTGTATCATTGTTCAACGGCCTGCGTTCACGTCACGTTTACTGTTCCTTCGTCGTTATAGGAGCTTTGCTTTCGTTCGCTGTTGCTGTACATAGAGCGATGTTTTGTACATGGCGGCATCTTCCCTTATTCTGATTCGCATCTAAATACCCAGGTCGCCTCAGAACGATGATTTCAGTATAATACTTCAGCACACTACAAATTTGTTTTGCATGCTCGGTGGTCGATGATGATTTCGGCAGAGCTTGTTTCATGTTTCTAGGATTGGTGAGGGGCAAGCGGCAGAGGATGCCATAGTGGCGCATTTTGTATGAAGATACGACCTGCAGGGGTCGACGAGCACAAGCAATGACGTTCCAAGCCTCGATTTTTGCCTCGTCCCAGAATACGTGATGTGTGGTGTCTGAGAAATTCCAAGTACGTTCCACGGTCACTCGTGGCTGACTCGGGGGGTTGCCGCTACGGCAGAACACTACTTGTACTGCGCTGCTAGTCATTAAACCTGATCGCTGTACGGTGCGACATGATCTGGCAAAGATATGACAGTTGCTGTGACAGCTACATCACAGTGGAGAATGGGCGGCAAGTACCTCTACTACGCACGGCGAAATGCACTGTGACGAAGGCAAGGCTTGGATAATATAGGATTGCGCGCTATAGTCTGTTTCAACGGCAACGGGACGTTTGCAGATGCCCAGGCGGGGCTCAAAAGCAAGGACAAACTAGCTCGAAACGTCACGGATGCATGGAGCCTCGAGTTCGACCACTTCAGATGAGTATCATCACATCGCGCTTCCAGGCATGGATAATCGCAATCTTGTCGCCAACGCGGATGATTTTGAACATCAAGAATTGAAAGCATGCGTTACAGGCCAGCAAGGTATACCTAGAAGTGAGGCCATGAGGACAACTGCAAATGTGCTGTGGACTCGCTGACTCGGAGATTGAAGGGCAATGGCAAGTACGCCGGAGGAGCGGAAGAGATAAGGCAGGGTTGCGATACTGATCGCTGGTCGAGATCATGTTCATATTGTGATTAAGTGCAGGGACATGGAGTCTGCTTTCGATAGTCATGCTGTTGTACAGTGCACTGTACGTGGTGTACGACCCTAGCGGAGGCGGGAGCCTGTGGCTGAGGTGCACGGCGCCACCTTACTCCGCACGGTCCGTGCCCGCGTTTGCACGCGAAAAAGTCCTTTGCGTCCACCAGCGCTGCTCCAGGTAAGAGCCCAATCACTTCGACAGCCTCTCTCAACACCATGGCCACCAACAGCATCAAGCTGCTCACTGGCAACAGCTATCCCGAGCTCGCCAGGCTTGTGGCTGACCGGTAAGTCAAATCTCTCACATTTCTTTGTCACTATCATTTGGCCCTGCATTCTTGCGGTTGCCTATCGATCTCCCACTGTGCCGGATATATTATGCTTGGAAAAGATGCACGGCGCTTTTACCGCCTTCTCGACACTGCGGGTGTCGAGGATGGCGACCAGAATAGATCCTCGAACATGTTGAATATTCAACAAACTCGAGCCTCACTGACTTTTGGCAGACTAGGCATAGAGCTTACCAAGATTCTAGTGCTTCAGTACTCGAACCAGGAGACTTCTGTAACTATCGGCGAGTCTGTCCGGGACGAGGATGGTATGCAACAACGTACGAAGTTACCGCCGGCAATGAGTCACTTACCATGTCACAGTATTCATCCTACAGTCAAGTCCACCCGGAGACGTCAATGACGCTCTCATGGAACTTCTGATCATGATCAACGCGTGTAAAACAGCATCGGCACGCCGCATTACCGCGGTGATCCCCAACTTCCCATACGCGCGCCAGGACAAGAAGGACAAGTCTCGAGCGCCTATCACCGCTAAACTCATGGCCAATATGCTTCAAACTGCTGGTTGCAATCATGTAATCACCATGGATCTCCACGCAAGTCAGATCCAGGGCTTCTTCAACGTCCCGGTTGATAATCTCTACGCCGAGCCAAGCACGTTACGTTGGATTCGGGAGAATCTTGAGGTGAAGGACTGTGTCATCGTGAGCCCGGACGCGGGAGGCGCAAAAAGGTAAAAACTACCTGTATAGCCGGCTTTCTTCCAGAAGCGGGAGATGAGCCATTATTTCGATGCTGTTGCACTAGTGTTTGATGTCCGGAGTTGCTCTCCGAAGCAGTTTCTTCGAGAAGATAGAACGCTAACGCAGACACAGGGCTACCTCTATTGCCGATGGCTTGAATCTGGGCTTTGCGCTCATTCACAAGGAACGTACGCGGCCTAACGAAGTCTCGAGAATGGTGCTAGTTGGAGATGTCAAGGGCAAGACCGCTATATTGGTGGACGACATGGCTGACACCTGCGGTACGCTTGTGAAGGCTGCAGATGTGTTGATAGCAGAAGGCGCAAAAGATGCGCTTGCTATCGTCACACACGGCATCCTAAGTGGCAACGCTATCGAAGCCCTGAACGGCAGCAAATTGAAGAAGATCGTCGTTACCAACACGGTACCCCACGAGGACAAGAAGGAGCTTTGTGATCGAATCGAGACCATCGACATCAGCCCAACTGTAAGCACCGCGAGCATCACTGCAGTTCTCATGCTGACCATCATTGCACAGCTTGCCGAGGCTTGCAGGCGGACGCACAACGGAGAGAGCGTATCGTTCCTCTTCAAGCATGCCCCAGTGGACTGAGACCGTCTCACGCTGCATCTTGCCAGACAATCATTCAGGACCGGCGTTACGGAGTATCGAGTAGGCGTGCTATTTTGTCCCGTGGGGCTCCCTTCTTTTCCCCCTAACATTCCAAATGAAGAGGAAATCATCTCAAAAGTTCCAAATCCAATGTTTTCGACCTCTCGGCACAGTGGTGGTAAAGCCATTGTTGCAGCACGTGTGACTTGTCACACTATACTTACATTAGCTGAATGCATAGACCAAAATCATTTCAGCGCTAAGGGACTAGCCACCTGTCAACCGCTGTCAGTCAGTTTGACGTTTTCTTTCGAAGCAGCGAATCAACAGCTGGCTTGTTTTGCATGATGTGCATGACGCGCTAGCGACTAGTCACCTGCGTTAGAGCAAAGCGGCCAAACTTTATATCGTCGTCAAATCCGGCCATCGTCCAACTCGACATTCTGGCCGAAGTGGTTGGCGACGCGGCATCATGGGCGTTCCACGTTCAGTTCTTATTACGATACCGCTCATTCATTCTCTAAGCTACTGGATAGCACGGTGGGCACACGCGGCATCATGTTGCGCCATAGCTTTCACCCCGCTCGCAAGCACGAACGACCCAGGATCTGCAAAAACGCACTACGAGTAATGGCCACGAAGGGCCCGTGGAACAAAGTTGAACCCCACCTCCAGCTTCATCAGTCCGCAGCAGTCAAAGCTTTTGTCGGCGACACCTCTCAACGAAAACCTTCGCAACTTGGGGATGTGACTAAGTTGGTCTTCTCGCGTAATCATGTGGTTCCGAGTCTATTTCTGCGATTAATTTCAGAACTTCGATGGTGCGTGGAAATCATGGTTATACTTCACCACACCTGGCCTCGCCCTATCAAAACCTGCGAACCTCCGCTTGGGGCTCTCATCCTCATAACCGGACGTGGCTGCGGTATCAATGATACCTCATCCAAAGCCCAAACCTCTTCAGCCGGCCCAGGGTCTGTCAGGCCTGAATCATTGTCGAAACACATGACCGCAAGCTTTTGCCGACTCGATCCAAGCCTCGTGGCCCTCTGCCGTCCCGAGTGGCGCAATATAGCACTGAGTCGCATGAATGCAGCGATTGCTTCAAAGTCTGCTGCATGCTCGGCCCCAACAGTTTCCCGTCCGTGACTTGAAGTCTTTGAATAGCTTGGTCGTGTGTGGAGTTGCCGGTCAGGTCCGAACAGCCTCTGCTTCAGCAGCCGCTTGGTCATAGCATCGTCCCACACTGAATTATTTCCGCGATCACGAACGTTTTGGACACAGGCCATCGGCACTCTGCCGCATCGAAAGAAAAAAAACCTACGATCATGTGATCCAAACCCACGCTTCCCTCCAATTCAATTGTCGAAATGGCGCGCACGATCCTCATGCACAGAGATAGCCAAACTCTGGAAGTACACAGCCTGTCGGCTGCTTCCGCACCAGCTGTCCTGGCGATCATCGTCTTGGAGACTTCAAGCTAATCGCAATTACAGGCGCAGATCAGGGTTCTGATGTTCAGAGCCGATCCGAGCGAATAAGGGTGTTCGTTCGGAAGATTCGTGGAAGGCCAACTCAATTGAGTTGCGGCTCTTCATCGGTCAGTCAGCACGGAATGCCGGTGCGCCAATCTTCGAGGTGGTTCGTGACGAGGTCTCTTGCCGTACTTCTAAGTTCTGGAAGTTACTTGGATGGTGGCGTGCAGGTTACGCGAAAGCATATTCGCGGTGAGAGAAAATCAGAGCGACGTCGTAATCGAGCGGGGTGTGCATGAACACTAAGCAGTGAGGCTAACGACTGTTTGTCAGACATTTGTCCGACACTGCGCGATTTCCGAGAATTTGCGTAGCGGGAGTTGCGCGGAGAGCGGAGTGCCGTTGGTAATCATCGCGTGATTCATGTCTGTTGAGCAGAAACACGACTCCAACTGCTAAACAGAATCTTGCTCGTCACTCGTGCTTCCCATCTCAAACATTCACTTATCATGCTAATGATGTTTGTAGCGCTTTGCTTGTTCGATCTCGTAGCATCTACATGGGCTGTTAATTGTATGACCGACACCAAAGTTATGAGCATCTCCAGGACTTCATCTTCACCAGTAGCAACTACGGACTGAACACTACTACTTTCATGCTCGATACCAAGTTTCTCACATCCACATTCTTACTATTTCTGCACACATCCCCAACGTCATTCTTTCTGTCATGAATGGTTGCGACGTGTAGAATGTGACTATCATACCATATGCAATTTCAACGCTAACTTATGCTAGTAACATTCATTTCCAATACTCGAACGCGTACCCAATCTCAAATGTGCGGACACTGCAAAACATACTAGACTATACAACACTTCCTCCAATAGCACATATCGCGCTTTTCAAAATCACTTTCTCAATCTTCAACACCATGTCCAATCTCACATGCGCGGGCACTGTAAACCACTCTAGAGCATGCAATGATTCTCGGAACAGCATATACCGCGCTTTCTGAAATCACTCTCTCACCATTAAACACCTCATACACTCTTGTGTATGCGGCGGGCATTGTAAGACACACTAAAGGAATCGTTCAACACGACCCCCGGCAGCATATATCGCGCTTTTCGAATTCCATTTCTTACTCTCCAATGCCTCATCCAATCTCATGTGCGCGGACACTGTAAAACATACTAGAGGGCGCTCAACACCTCCAACAGCATACCGCAACCTACCCAGTTGTTGATGTGTACCCAGTTCGTGATGTGTACCCAGTTCTTGATGTGTACCCAGTTCTTGATGTGTACCCAGTTCTTGATGTGTACCCAGTTCTTGATGTTCCCCATAATTCATCTTGTAACTGCTCAAATCCTTGTTGCCTGATTGGTAACATCAACAACTAGGTATACATCAACAACTGGGTAGATTGCGGTATATCGCGTTTTACAAATGGCCTCCTTCTTTCATGACTGACATAAGATTAATGTGCATTCACCAATACAGCGTTCCTGCAAGACTGTCACGAATGGCGAGATATTGCTGTCGCTGGGGGACCAGAAGTGCGGATCTTTTTTTATGCTTTTGTCTCAAACGCACGCCTGACCGATTGTGTGTTCGGTTATCGTGCGGTCACACACCAAGGTTTGGCGGACCGAGGATGTTGGCTTGAGATCGTATTGGCGAGGGGAGGAGCCGGTGTGGTGTCTTAATTTGATACTGTACGACGTCTATCCGTTGGATCGATCGCGCTTGGGCTTGAGCGAAGTTGCTTTTTAGATCATAAATCAGCCTCGGCTGTAGGTACGTTGGAATAACTGTATGCATGTGTGCCGTTGTGGAGCAAAAAGCAAAAACATGTGGTGAGTGATGTTATTAGGCAGACTGAGATTGGTTGTGCTACGACCCAACGTTTGAAGGATTAGGAGAAGTGGTACTGTATCTGAAATCGCGGGTGGTACTGCAGTAGCCTCGGCTTTGAGCTCACTTTGGTGGTGATGATCGCATTTGGAAAGGTTGCGTGGCTTGAGGCGGGTGAAGTGACCATGCAGACCCACCCACCACCTCTGCAAAAAGCAAAAAGACAAAATAGAAAGCACGTTTTCCATATCAGGGAACTTCTGATTGTCAGTGAGAGAAACGTTGAGAATACTGGACTTGGACGTACTCGAACCCTGATCTTGCCGGCGCTGCATTGAGAGCGGCATATACTAGCCATTATACTAATATGGATGTTGTTTTGATTGATGGAGAGTTTGTAAATTGCAAAGTACGTATACAACTTCAAACCGGGCACACATCCCAAAGAAACTCCCAGTGTTTCTCTCCAAGAGAAATTTTCATCGCTGCAAATCTTGCAACAAGACTGAATGTGGAGGTAAAGCTTTCACCTCCATCATTAATCTTGACTTCACCTACTACAGCCTAGACCAGACCTAGAGTTTACTGTTGGCATCCGTAGAAACTACTAGATCAAGGTGGTTCGTCACTTGTTCGCAATTTTGCTGCCTTCCAGCATGTAGTGTATGCGAACGCGATGTTCTTATATACCCATAGCCTGGGATCGAGCGACTTCGAACAAGCACACTATGGAGACAGGCTGCTCTATTCCGCATCCAGCGCTATCGAATGGGGAGGGTGAGTCCCGCGAAAATGGATGCACGCTCGCCTGAGACTGTACAGTGAGAATCGTAGTATGTCTTTTTGGAAGAACGTCACAGTGCTCAAAAGTGGCATGACCTCGCATGTTTGATTTCAGTCTTGCATATGCGCCCGCTCACAGTCTCTTCGACAGTGGCACGCTGACCGACTGCCTTTCTTCCCTAGGTCTCTTTCCACCAACGACCGGTAGTATGTCTTCTTCCTCGACCACAAAAGTTTCGCTTGCGCCGTGCCTCATATCCGCCACGTTCCTCTGCCCAGGTTGCCCGAATCGAGACCCACCAACGACCGGTATGATACTCCCCTCTTCAACCACGAAGTTGTCGTTCGCGCTATCTCTAACATCCACCATGTTCCTATGCCGTGACTTCCACTTTGGTCGCTCGCCATTCGTTGCCCTTCCCACGCCCATCTCTCTCCACACCTTCGGGGGCTTGACGCCCATCTCCACGAGGTTCGTCCATATCCGTTCGCCCCTCTTACTCCATCTCGCCATCCTCGCCACGTATTCTTCGTCGGAAGGCTGCCACCTGCTCTTCAGTATGCGCCGAATGGCTTCAGGGTTGACTTTGAAATGCTCTGCCAAGACCGGGGTCGTGAATTTGTCAGGCTGGGTGCTGTGCAGGTGCCGTATGCCCTCCATCGTGTCGGGCGATAGCTTTTTGCGCGGGTTCCAGGCCTCTCCACCCAGCTTTTCTCTCAAGGCTTCTTTCTGTATTGCCCAGACCGGGCGCTCTCGCCTAGCTTGAGACTCTTGCTCGAAATTCTCTCGGTAGGTTGACTTTGTAGAATTCGTATCGGCTTCATCGGGTTGAAACGGACGATGAGCGATGTAGACGGAGCGCAACGGATTTGTACGGCTGAAGGTTGTTCTTCGGGGCGCGAAGATAGGCTCTGGATTGATGAAGGAGCGGGTAAAGAGGCTAAGCGTCCTCCTGGTACACTCGTGGCAGGCCATGGTCAATGTTGTGCAGTGGTAGACATCTCGTTGCTCTGGTCGCGAACCTCGAAGAATTGCGGTACGCGCACGTGCTAGCTCCAACGCCACAGCGATCCACTCACCACCTCCACTTCAGCACCAATGGGCGTCTCTACCACCATCTTTGTACCACCATTTTTTCCAATCCACGCGAAGCCTTATATGGTGTACGACTTGGATCGAGAGAATTGAGCCTACTGTCGATCTGTAGACCTTTGCTATCGACCTCCAAGATCTGTTCCATTTAGATTCCCCAAACGTCTATGAAAAGTCTGCTGAGGTATGGTATAGATTGGACTTCTAAACTTGATTCTAAGAAATAAAACTCCCCAAAGCTTGATACGTTGTACACTCAGGGTGCTTGCTATCTTCCGGGTATGAAATGGTCAGTCCCATCCGAGCTAACTCTGTGATGACGTCGATACACCTCTAATGAGCCCGCGACGCCACCCCATGGACCGATAGACACGCACCCATGGACTGGCCACACATCTAGCTCCAGAGACATGTGAACAGAGATGAAAAGACGGCGGGAGAATGCTGTCAAGTCACAAGCGGCGATACCGAAGTGGATCACATGTGCTAGCGCCTCGGTAGAACATGACGGTATTGACTCGATCTGCTTTCTTTGGACATTTTCTTTACACTCTTCACTGCAACCATTCTCCAGATCTCAAACACCTTTACGAGTTCCGCCACAGTCACATCGACAGCTATGGTGTTGCGCAATCCTTTTCGTAGGCGCACAGAAAACACTCGGAAGTATGACAGACAATGGTCACTTGATAGTTACATATGCTGACCTGACGCAGCTGCTGGGGCTATGAGTTCGAATGGACCAAAGACCACTTCACAACCGACGAAACAGAACGACTCAAAAGGTCGTACGACGTTCTCGCAGAGGAATGCCTGGACATACTAAACACCATTTCGCCACCAAGAAACAACGCCCTGCCACGCAATAACAGCGACCGCCAGCCTGCCCCATCTACGATAACCGGAAATGATAAAGAGTCGAAAGAAATTATGCCAGTACCCCAGCGAGATCTCTACGCTCTACTCAAGGAACACCACTCCTCACATACCAAACTCGAAGAGCTGTGGCAAGAAGTCAATACCATTCCTGATTGGGTCGATTGGGATCAGATATCACGCGGTCAAGATGTGTTTTACCGATATGGGGGTCCAGCTTTGACCGGACTGACTTTTCAGTCTCTGCTGGGAGGCATGGGCGCTGCACGAGTCGTGGAAACACTCGCACGGACGGGAGGCTTCAGTACCAAGGTCGCTCGAGGTAGATTGTTTGAGACGACGCAGCATATCTTGCAGTGCACAAGAACCCTGGAAGGCATCCAGCCTGGTGGCGAAGGTCACGCATCATCGATACGAGTCAGGCTACTACACGCCGCAGTACGCCAACGCATCGTCAAGCTCGCACACCAGAGACCATCGTACTTCAATTTAGAGGAATGGGGCATACCTGTCAACGACCTTGACCAAATCGCAACTATTGGCACCTTCTCTTCATCCTTGATCTGGCTTAGCTTTCCACGGCAAGGCATCTTTCTCAGTGGTCAGGAGATAGACGACTACATAGCCCTGTGGAGATATATCGCATACCTTTTAGGCACGCCTACTAATGTCTTTGCGACACGAGCGAAAGCAAAGGCTGCCATGGAGACGCTGTTCTACAACGAAGTTGACCCGTCAGAAATGTCGCAGACCATGGCAAACAACATCATCTATGCCCTCAAAGAAGAGCCGCCGACATACGTATCCGCCGACATGTTGATCGCGAGCGCTCGATGGCTGAACGGCAACGAATTGTCAGACAGACTGGGGCTAAAGCAGGTATCACTTTATTACTGGTCACTGATGGCAGGCCAGTGCCTATTCTTCATGTTCTACTGCTATGCTTACCGACTTATCCCATCAATGGACCGAGACCACGTCAAGCGCGCAAAGGAGATATTTTGGAACGTGATTGTCAAGGCGAAGTGGGGCCTCGCTGGCACGGAGACGACATTCGACTTCAAGTATGTGCCGCAATATGATACACTCACGAATCTGGGCGACATTGGCGAGGCAAAGATGAAGACTTCGGGGCTGGAGATGAGAAACTTGCGGACGTTCGGCATTTTCGTTGGGTTGGTAGGTGTGGGTACTATCGTGTCAGTGAAGGTGGCTTCGCATATTTTGGGTAAGCTGTGGTAGCGACTCGCTGCATTTTTCCGTCAAACCTTGCAATGAATCCTCCATATGTTGCTCTTCGTTTCGCAAGGCACAAAACAGCTCTCTTTCACTTTGGCCAATACTTGCAATTCTTGTTGTAGGTAATATTCTTATTGTCCTGACCTTGCCCACTTTCACCTGGCGCGACAAAGGACCGCCTCTCGACCGCTACTGGCCACCTTTACGCACAGTAGAATCCGCAGCGAGCCCCAGCCTCTTGTTTAAAACTTTGCGCTCACGCTGTTCCCCATCTATCGCACGCTCCCACTTCTTCCCTCATATCCCATCACCTCACACCAAACCTGCTCGACATTCAACCTACACCCAACCTGCTCGACACCACGGCTCCGCGCCACAAAACGCCGGCACCAAGCTCATATCACGCATCTCAGAAGAACAACACCTCAATGAGGCAACGCGTATGCCCCTACAACGACGCGCAAGACGGTGTTTGCGGCTGCCCACAATTCTGGCAACCGAAACCCACTCACAATCAAGCGCAGCACAATTCAAGCGCTGCTCCTGCTACGCCCAAAGCCGACATCGATGTCCTTAGGTCACCGTCGCCGTCTCCCACGCCTTCAGGCCCACCACCGCAGACCTGCTTCTTCTGGTACCACGGAGACTGCGGTCACAACCTGTGCACCATGGCCCACGAGTCGCACGTCACTTGGCCTGTGACTGCGCCGCCTGGATTCGTTCACTTCGTACCCTGTCTACTACCTCTTTGCCCACTGCGTGATGATCTGATTCCCTCGATGCGGACACTGCGGCATCAGCGACAGATGGGTGACCAGCTGGGTGGCTCAGCGATGAGCAGCGGCACTCGCGAGATGCCCATCGAGGTGCTTTCCAGCGATGAGAAGAGCGACGATACCGACACAGACATGGGCGATGATGCCGACAAGCAGGACCGCGAGGACTTGGATCCACTGCCTGACTACGAAGATCTGGATCCGGTGCCCGAGAGCGAGACTTTCGTCAACACGACATACCTAAGTGGTGAGAGCGACAGGAGCCGTATCATCGCAGGCGACAGTCCTCGTGTCGTTCCACCCTTCTTTGGTCCTGACGTCTTCGAGTTGCCGCTCAACTACATCTTCAGCGACGGTGGGTGCAATAACACTCACACGAGCGCCACGAAAGATCAGTACGATGCCCGCGCGATGGAAGACGAGGAAGACACAACGGTCGTGGAGGACCAGGAAAATACGACGTCGGCGTTCGAGCTAGACAGCCGTCCTTCGACCGGACCTTACTTTCACGATTCTGGGTCGGACAGCGACACCCTTGTTGGCGAGTGGGTGAGGGTGACCAAGGAAACTCCCCCCATCGCAGTCCCTCTCAACTACAACACCATCGCCAAAACAACAACAATTACCCCGCCAACAGACGACACCATGAAATCCCCCGGCTGGATTGCATTGTCGCCACCTGGACCGTTCGTCGAAATGGACAACGACGACAAGCCTCTGTTGTCGCTCAGTCACCCAGGCACTCTAGGCAAACGCAACAGGACCACGTCGCCAAACGAAGAGAGCGATAACAAACGACGTAGGCGCGAGGACACGCCTGACCTTGACGAGTTTGTTTCCATATTGCAGCGCAAGCGGCAAGTAAATAACTGGGACCGCAGGCCGCTGGACGTCAACGACCACCTTCCCATCTCGGTCACTCCCAAGTGGCCGCCTCTATTCCAGATCACAAAGAAGTCACAGCCAATGCAAGTCACTCCAGACTCCACTTTCTCACCCCAAGGCGGCAGTACATCCCCGCGCACCCTTCCCTTCACACCTACTGGACCTCGCGCGTTCCGCGGCAGCTCACTGGTGTGCTTCTTCTGGTACCATCAAGGCCACTGCAAGGCGCACAGAAGGATGAAATGCAGATTCAAACATACTCTCCCCGGCCCTGCCGCAAAAGTGAACCGGCCTCCATACGTGAGTGGCCACGACCCAGACTGCCGACTGCCACTATGTCCCATACGCCTGGGGCAGACCGACGACTACATTAGCAACGATGTCACCGAGCAGGGTAGCTCACCGTGCTTCCAGGACGAATCGTTTACGCCGTCGAAGTCTGAGCTCTTCACCGCGAATGCAGAATACAGCTCCTCACCGCGCGATGGCATCTCCGAAACGCGCTCCTACCTCAAGGGACCAAAGTTCAACGAGCGCTCGAGGTATCAGCTACCTCAACTCACGGGAGCCAGCCGAGAGCGCTTCAAGCTGCAGAAGAAGACCATGGAGAAGTGGCAGGCCGACAATGGCATCACAACCACGGCCAAGGACGCTGAAAAGGTGCTGGAAGAGAAGCGCGATATGAGGAGGTTGGGCAAACAGCTGAGGAGGCAGAAGAAGGAAGACATGCGAACGATAAGCATGGTGCCTCTAAGTTATGAGGACGACGTCTCGCGAGCCTCTACCCCAGACTACATCGCCACACCAACCAAGCGCAGCCACAAGCAGAAGAAGAAAGCCATGAGCGGGCGACATGCCAGCTCGGAACTCCTCAACGCAGATGGCGCCAACGGCGGACGCATCCAGACTTTCGACGAGGAAGCGGAGCTGTACAGCGACGAATACCAGCCTCTCGACGGCTTCCTAGACAGCGACCCGGAAGATGATCCGCGCGACGAGAATGAGAGCGTTCGAGAGCGCGGCGAGAAGGCACTCAAGATGGTTGAGCTGCTCAAGGAGAAGACGAAGCGAAAAACTCGTCGCTCGTTGTCTGCAGCTCAAGGCAGAGGCAGAGTGAGCAAGAAAGAGGGAGGCATGAAGTTGGACACACGCTTGATCAAGAAGAAGGTGGACTATGAGTTACCAACAGGAGAGGGGCGACTTGACTGGGATACCGATCTGGTTCGTCGGCTGTTTGGTGAGATTGAGTGAGGCGAGCAGGGCTCATGAGGAGAGAGTGGCGTTAATAGACGCTGAATGAATGCGCAACGAGGAACAAGTGGTGGGACATCATACCGATAGATTTTACGACCTTCTGGATCTCACATGGTCGCTGCTTTCAGATGCTGGACATCGAAGCATTGCCAATGGACAGCTTGGATATCATACCATGCATTTTATGCGTTGTGATCTAAAAATATGGGGTATAGTCATAGCAGAGAGAGTTCATCAGACGAATGCGAATTTGAAAAAGCACATCACCACACATACGGCTATGACATGTCAGCAATCCATTGTTCCTACTCAACATCTTACTCACCTTATTCTCGTACGTCCAAAAGGTCCCACTATGCTGTATACCTTTACTCTGTATAACCTCAATCATCTTCGCCACCGACTCCTCTGGCGTGATGATGCCCTGTACTTCCCACGGTAGCTGCACGTTCGCCATGTCCGTTGCGACTTCTCCGGGGTGCATGGCTAGGATGATCGTGTCGTCGTCTTTGCGCTTCAGCTCGGCGGCTAGATGTCTCACAGCCATATTGAGAGCTGCTTTGGAGGCTGCATAGGCAGCGAATCCGTCCTCCATTTCGCGAAAGTTGCCGTGCGAGCCTGAGTCGCTGGACATGAAGACGATGGTGCCGATGGGGATGTTGGTCTGGAGTAATCTGTTGGCTGTGATGATGGGGCCGATGGTGTTGGTGTGTAAGTGGAATGCGAACTCATCGAAGGATCTGTACGTCTGATTAGCAGTGAGGTATCTCAGCTGAAATGAACGCTCTAGTCTAAACCTGGAAAGGTCGGCGAGGGACATGACGTACAGTTCGGTGGCTCTCTGGCTGAATTAGTGCGGCTCTTGAAGGCTGAGGCTGAATATGCAGGCGCGTTTAAGACTCACATTTGGATATCGAAGAACGCCGGCATTGAGGACTACGTAGTCGATCTTGAGGTTGGGAATCATGGCTAGCTGGGCGACGAATTTCTGTGATAATCAGCCCTGATCCGTACTTGACTGGACTTGTAGGCACACCTCGATACTCTGCTCGGACAGAATGTCGCAAATGTACATTTGACATCGTCCATGGTCACTGCCTGCTTGCCCCCACAGCTGCGATGCATGTGCTGCGAATGGCTCCCGCACAGTCGCTATGATCCGATCATCTCTTGCTAATAGCTGCCGGACAAATTCGAGCCCAATGCCTCTGCTGGCCCCGAGAACCAACCATGTGGTAAAGTCCTCATCGGCATATAAAATGCTGGGTATTTGGTTCATCCGGGCTGTTGCTGTAGTGGGGCTCGGACAGACACAGAAAGACAGCGATGACGTCGGCGTTTGAAGCGACTTGGGACGACAGGATTTGGCAGAACTGGTTACAGGTAGGAGGTGTGAAGAAAATGTCAAACAGTGAATTGGCTGCGACGACAGTACTGCGACATTGACGACCCCTCACCACATAGCAGGACTACGCGGTGCGAGTAGCAATGACATGTCACGTTTCGGTACCCTTGTCGACGGAAGAGCAATCACTGTCGCGTTCGGTGCAAATCAGGGTCGGATGGACCTGCAGTCAGCCAGCCTTGGAACCTTGTGCCGACTACGACGCCCGTTACCATGTCGAGAAGCGTTCACGTGCAGTTCGAGCCGATGCTGATGATGGGCATGCGACGCGCTGCAAACGTCGCTAGCAAAGGGGAACAGCAACGCAGTAGTGTGGCGCAAGCGGCTGAAGTAGGACGCATCATCGAAAGCGAATCCACACGTGCCTGGAAAATCTAGTCTACCACACAATTGCGTGCAGAGGCGCATTTCCAAGCTGTGGCGGCATTCCCGCGGCTGCCATGGCGCCCGGTTCTCCCCGACCGCAAAAGACCTTACTTTTTCGCGGGCTGTGATTGGAGCATCAGGATCGGTGAAGGCTCGCTGTCACCCTGAGCTCATCAAGTTTAGCGCAAGGTCCAATGCCTTTTTCTTCGTTACGTTGCCAGCTTTCCTTTCTCTCCAGCAACTGCCATCACAGTACACTACACACTCACAACACTCTCCATTACTACAACTTCACATCTACGCTTCCTCCACCAAAAGTAAACACTACAACTCACCATACAAAATGGGTTTCGAAGCCGGTACGTTTTCCTTGGAGCCGCGGACGTCATCGAGCACCTCCGTCACCGCCACGGCCTCTACAGCCCATTGAGCCAGCGCACGATAAAGACATTTGGCTTAGAGCAGCGGATTATCGCACGCTGAGGCTACGAGACTTTTCTGACGGCTCAACGAGCTGTCTGCGCAGTGTAGTAGCTTTGCGACAACGGGTGGCTCGGCGGCCGATTTTCTCGGCTTCGCAGGTTTACCTCACAACGCACATGGCTGACGCATCTCAACAGGCGACGCTAAGAAGGGTGCCAACCTTTTCAAGGTACGTTCCATTCGCGAGAGACTCCAGTTCCAGTGGCGACCCCGAAAACCTGTCCTAACACCTTCCAGACACGATGCGCCCAGTGCCATACTTTGAAAGAGGGTGAGGGCAACAAGATCGGCCCCAACCTACACGGCCTCTGGGGCCGCAAGACCGGCCAGGTCGAGGGCTTCTCATACACCGACGCCAACAAGCAGAAGGGCATCACCTGGGAAGACGACACTCTGGTACGGCCACTGCCGCAAACGGATCAAGAAGGCAACTAACAACACTGCAGTTCGAGTACCTCGAGAACCCCAAGAAGTACATCCCCGGCACCAAGATGGCTTTCGGCGGCCTCAAGAAGCCCAAGGACCGCAACGACCTGATCACCTTCCTCAAGGAGGAGACCAAATAAGCGCCTCGCCACGCAAGCCACCCATGATAATAACAACTTCGACACGCCACCCATGAACCTTCCTCTCTCTCATCCTCCGATTCCATAAAATGCTTTTTCGCGAATGTACCAATACCGATAGACATACGACTAGGGCGGTGACGACGGCTCGCCTGGTGTAGATTATGTTTGGTGTATGATGATGGGCTAGGGCGCGGTTTTTTTCGCGAGCTCTGGCGATGCAGCATAGAGCCGGTTTGGAAATTAGCGGCACGGTCGAACTGAACCAATTCTCCTCCTCCATTGCTTTTCACGATGTATCTTAGTATGATGTGACTAACTTCAGTATCGGATTGCAATATTGCTCCTCTCCACATACGCAAGCAGTATGTAGTTCAAACCACAGCTGAACATCTGACTGAGACTTGCACAAGCTATCAGCATCTCGAACAACTATCAACGGCCAAGATTCCAGCCAATGAAGGGACGGGCAAATTTTCTGACGTGCATGTTGACCATTCCACAGTAAACAAATGGTACGGCCAATAGCGGAAGAGTAAGCTAGTAGGGCCACTCACGCGAGCACCTCGGGCTCAAGGAAGACGGTGCGGACAGGGACATGCGCTTTTCCGGCACTCTTACGGGTAGCCGAGGATCATGTGGCTGAAGCTGTCCTTGGATGTAGGAACAAATGCATGCACTGCGATTGCGGATGGGATGTAAGGTGCGCGTGGGCAAAGAAAAGTAAATCTCCTTGTTCTTGTTATAGGATCTCGTCGCGTCAGGCGTGGGATAACAAAAGCTCAGTACCTTTTTTTGGTGGCTTTTTGTTCGCATCTCCACGTGAAAGTCGAAGTACAAGTGTGGGGGAGCTCTATCTCAAAGGCGCTGGTGTCATCGCGCCGCACTTGTCTCCGCACGTCAATTGTCGAGTCACCACGAGACAGCAGACGCCCTTTCTCTATGCATTCGCTGTATCATTAACGTTCTCCATCTCGAACTCCTTCAACTCAAATCCATCCGTTACCTCGGCGCAATTCCATCAAACTAGTGTTCATAGCGGGGCGGAATATCACTCGGGCACGTAAACACCACCGCGACAGCACCTTGGCGACCACGCAGTGAAGGAGGCCATTCGGCCTTTGAACATTTGGCATCATGTCGTGGAAGCGCACTGAGCGACTGATGGACACGATTAAAGTACGTAATGCTGTCGCACAGTGTGCATGTGAAGCTGTAGCTAATGGCCCAGTAGCACTACAGCAATTTCCCCGCTACCGGTACGTATAAGCACAAGTATGATGGAGTGTGTGGTTGACTCTGGCAGGTGTCTCCCTACGGCAGATGGTACAGTTTGGAGAGAAGCCGTCGACAGGAACTCTCTTCCGCGCATCACAGTTCCTTTCCGAAGAACTTCCCATACGACTGGCACACCGCGTGCAGGAACTCAATGAACTCCCCGATGGCCTCAACGAGATGCCGTCCATCTGCAGAGTGCGCGACTGGTACGCGCAGTCGTTCGAAGTACGTAATGACGGTCCTTCCATCCGAAGTGCCTTGATTCACACCAACCGCAGGAACTCGTCCAACTCCCACGCCCGAACCTCTCCTCGGAGATCAAAGAACGGTTACTGAAGCCAGCGAAGCGCAACGGCAAGGAACAAGCCCTCATGAGCAAAACAACACCAAACCCGAGCATCAAGCAAGGCCAATACCGCTCTGCGCCCGAAAGCAGCAGCAACGGCAACGGCGCCGTAAGCAGAGAAGTCAAGGGGGCGACATCGAGCCGGAGATACTACGCCGCGGCCGACGACGGGCAGGAATGGCCGCCCGAGCTGGGAGCGTACAACACAAAGTTCGCAGACACCCTGGAGAAGATCAAGCGGCGGCACGACAGCGTCGTGACGACTGTCGCCCAGGGTATCCTCGAGTGGAAGCGCAAGCGCCAACGTATGCAGATCGACCACAATATCCAGGCCTTCCTCGACCGCTTCTACATGAGCCGTATCGGCATCCGCATGCTTATCGGCCAGCACATCGCCCTGACGGACCAGCGCGCACGCTCGGATCCGAACTACGTCGGCATAATCTGCACAAAGACGAATGTACGCGAACTTGCACAAGAAGCTATCGAGAACGCGCGGTTCGTGTGTGAGGATCATTATGGCTTGTTTGAGGCACCGAATGTGCAGCTCGTGTGCAACAGCGATATCAGCTTCATGTACGTGCCGGGCCACTTGTCTCACATGCTCTTTGAGACGCTGAAGAACTCGCTGCGCGCGGTCGTTGAGCGACACGGACAAGACAAGGAGGACTTCCCAGTGACGAAAGTCATTGTAGCCGAGGGCAAAGAAGACATCACCATCAAAATCACAGACGAAGGAGGAGGCATACCCAGATCCGCGATACCGCTTGTCTGGACGTACATGTACACGACCGTCGACCAGACGCCGAGCCTGGACCCCGATTTCAATAAGAGCGATTTCAAAGCGCCAATGGCAGGGTTTGGATACGGATTGCCCATCTCGCGGTTATATGCGCGGTACTTTGGCGGCGACTTGAAGCTTATTAGCATGGAGGGGTACGTCTCCCTCGTCCCTAACCTCCACCGTTCCCTACTAACTTTGTAACACAGCTACGGCACAGATGTCTACCTGCACCTCAACCGCCTCTCTTCCTCCTCGGAGCCCCTGCAATAGCAACTACCCGTCACGAGGGACGGCGGATGGACGCAAAGCGAGCTCATCCGCTCCGGCTCCCGAGGACTGGCGCGGGGTAGTAGCACGGGGTCACGGCCAGCGAGCATGCTGGCGATGAAGGCGATGAAGCTGAAGCTTTCGGGGACGATTAGTAGGGAGGTTAGTGAGAGGCGGCAGGTGGGCGATCTAGAGGAGATGTTTGCGAGTAAGAAGGAGGGGGGCACGCCGTGGTGGAGGAATGTGGGGATGGATGAGGGGGTGTGAGGGGGTGTTGTGTATATATGGGTTGGTGGGATAATTTGGAGAGGAAGGCGGGGAGTAGGAAGGGTTAAAGCGACGTTTTGAATGTCGTGTGTATTATCGCAAAGTAAAGAAATCAACAAACAGCGAGACGTAATTCAAGTCACGTACGTACTTGAACAAGTTCTTCTCTCTAATGTGAAATAATCCAATTTCCTTCCGTGGGTATCATATATATGCTCGCTGTTGTCGCTTCAATGCAAATCTTCCCTCAAACACATCGTGAATCATGCCCTTCTCCCTCCCCTTTCGCCACCTCTCTCATCCCCCACCCTTCCCACTAACCCTCCTCTTCCCCTTCTCCCTCTCCCTCTCCCTCTCCTTCCCACTCCCCTTCCCCCTCGGACTCACCACCCCCCTC